>ERZ808051.220-NODE-220-length-73278-cov-25.854018_pt1 | contig 73278 bp, 59 predicted proteins | sample MGYA00380199_ERZ808051 | MGnify/ENA primary metagenome ERZ808051 (study PRJEB31490, sample SAMN06133391) | mouse gut metagenome | isolation source: J11 | host: mice | place: China: Chengdu | collected 2015-05 ... | reverse complement strand
TAAAGGGCACGCCGCAGCCCTAAGCGGCAGAGCCGCCAAGGGCTGCGCTGTCTTTCATACTATCTTCCTTTCCGAAAGCTGAAGGCAATCCGTTTTTTCGACAGTCTCACGGCAGGAAGGGAAAAGTCCCTTCCTGCCGTTTCAGCATCTGTTTGAAGCTTTTGGGCCCGGCGCCCGGGCGGTTCCGTACATCCGCCGGTCCGGAGAACAGGGGCGGTGTCCTTCCGTTCCCCGTCCCGGAGGCAGCAGGCCGTTTACCGGAACAGCTCTTTCATCAGGCTCTTGCAGACCTCCGCCAGCTTCTGCATCTCCTCCTCCGAACACATCTCGGACAGGTCATAGTCCAGGGGGGCAAACACGAAGTCCGACAGGGCCTGATTCATCCGCGTCATCTCGTCCTCCGTGGCCGTGATACGGACGCGGGAAACCGGGCCCCCATCCCCTCCCTGCAATTCCTCCAGGCTGACGCTGCCGCTGACCCGGCACTCCAGCAAAAGGGCGGCCAGGTCGGTGACCAGGTCTATGGCGTAGTGAAATTCGGGGACGCATCCCTCCCTGTCCTGATATTCCAGCACGCCGCTCTCCCGGAACTGCCAGTCCTGCCGGTCCAGCCCCGTGTCGGAAAAAATCTCGCTGAGGGGAATCTCCTCCTTCTGCTTGTCTGCCAGATAGTCAACCAGCGTCAGACTGTCGTCGGTGTCTCCGATGAAGTTGTTCCAATACCTTCCTTCAATATACATGCCGGGTTCCTCCTCTGTCCGGGGTTTTTGAATGCCGGAACGGTTTGATATGGATTATACAGCAGGCCCTGCCGGGTGTCAACGGCGGAGGAGCCGGGCCGCCTGACGCCGCGGGCCGGCAAACGGTTCCGGCGCCGGTTTTCACTTGACAAGCGGGCGGCGTGGTGCTATAGTGTACTCTGTTAAACTGGCAATGACGGAGAAGCACCGGGCCAGCGGTATCCAGAGAGGGGCGCGTCTGCTGCAAGCGCCCTATATCCGCCCCCGCAGTACCACTCCCGAGCCGCCCGGGACAACCGGGCCGGGCCCGCCCGTTACAGCGGACACGAGCGGCGTGCCCCCTGGGGGACGCAAGCAGGGTGGAACCGTGGAATACGTGTTTCGTATCTCACCCCTGATGAGTCATCGGGGGTGGTTTTTTTATCTCCGCCCCTCAATACAACAAGGAGGCTTTCCCATGAGCGAAGAGAACATCTATACCTTTGAAAACGAGACCTACCGCAAAACCTACTGGCATACCTGCTCCCACATCCTGGCCCAGGCCATGAAGCGGCTCCACCCGGAAGTGAAGCTGGCCATCGGACCCAGCATCGACAACGGCTTTTACTACGACTTCGACACCCCCGAGCCCTTTTCCGAAACCCAGCTGGCGGAGCTGGAGGCGGAAATGCGGAAAATCTGCAAGGAGAAGCTGAAGCTGGAGCGCTTCGAGCTGCCCCGGGACGAGGCCGTGAAGTTCATGGAGGAAAAGGGCGAGCCCTACAAGGTGGAGCTCATCAACGACCTGCCGGAGGACGCCGTCATCAGCTTCTATAAGCAGGGCGACTTCACCGACCTCTGCGCCGGCCCCCATGTGGACTCCACCGGGCGCATCAAAGGCAACGCCATCAAGCTCACCGCCTGCAACGCGGCCTACTGGCGGGGCGACTCCAGCCGCCAGACCCTCCAGCGCATCTACGGCGTGGCCTTCCCCAAAAAGGACGAGCTGGACGAATACCTCCAGCGCATTGAGGAGGCCAAGAAGCGGGACCACAGGAAGCTGGGCCGCGAGCTGGGACTGTTCATGCTCCGGGACGAGGGCCCCGGCTTCCCCTTCTTCCTCCCCAAGGGCATGGTGCTGAAAAACACCCTGCTGGACTACTGGCGGGAGGTTCACAAGAAATACGGCTATGTGGAAATCTCCACCCCCATCATGCTGAACCGCCAGCTGTGGGAGCGCTCCGGCCACTGGGACCACTATAAAAACAACATGTACACCACCGTTATTGATGAGGTGGATTTCGCGGTTAAGCCCATGAACTGCCCCGGCGGAATGCTGGTCTACGCCAGCGAGCCCCACAGCTATCGGGACCTGCCCCTGCGGGTGGGCGAGATCGGCCTGGTTCACCGCCATGAGCTGTCCGGCGCTCTCCACGGATTGTTCCGGGTCCGCTGCTTCAACCAGGACGACGCCCACGTGTTTATGACCCGGGAGCAGATGCAGGACGTGATTCAGGAGACCGTGCGGCTCTTCGACGAGGTGTATTCCACCTTTGGCCTGAGCTACACCATTGAGCTCTCCACCATGCCGGAGGACCACATTGGCACCGTGGAGGAGTGGGAGCGGAACCAGGACATTCTGAAGGCCGCCATCACCGACATGGGCAAGGACTTTGTCATCAACGAGGGAGACGGGGCCTTCTACGGGCCCAAGCTGGACTTCCATCTGGCGGACTCCCTGGGCCGGACCTGGCAGTGCGGCACCATCCAGCTGGACAGCCAGCTTCCCGAGCGCTTTGAGCTGGAATATGTGGGCGAGGACGGCCAGAAGCACCGCCCCGTCATGATTCACCGGGTGGTCCTGGGCTCTATTGAGCGGTTCATCGGCGTCATTACCGAGCACTTCGCCGGGGCCTTCCCCGCCTGGCTGAACCCCGTTCAGGTAAAAATCCTGACCGTTACCGACCGGGCCAACGGCTACGCCGGCGAAATCGCCGCCGCTCTGGACGCCCGGGGCTTCCGCCCTGAGACCGACCTGCGCAACGAGAAAATCGGCAAGAAAATCCGGGAGGCCACCCTGGAGAAAATCCCCTATATGCTGGTGGTGGGCGACCGGGACATTGAAAATCAGACCGTTTCCGTCCGCACCCGCGGCGGCGAGGACCTGGGGGCCATGAGTCTGGAGGCCTTCGCGGCGCTGCTGGAGGAGGAGGTCCGGACCCGGACCATCAAATAATCAGGCCCGGGGAGGCCGGGGAGGAGTCCTGTCCCATGACCTACGTGTGTTCGGATATCCATGGCCGCTATGACAAATATGCCGCGCTGCTGGCCGGGCTCCGGTTCGGCCCCGGGGACACCCTGTATGTCCTGGGGGATGTGATCGACCGGGGGCCCCAGGGCGTGCGGGTGCTGCTGGACATGATGAACCGGCCCAATGTGATCCCCATACTGGGGAACCACGAGCTCACCGCCGCCGTCTGCCTGCCCTGGCTTTTGAAGGAAGTGACCCGGGAGAGCATAGCCGGTCTGGACGAGACCCGCGTGGGCGCTCTGGGGGACTGGCTGGTCAACGGCGGGGAGCCCACCCTTCAGGAGCTGGGCCGGCTGCGGCAGGAGGAGCGCCGGGCGATTCTGGACTATATCCTGGAAATGGACCTCTATGCTCAGGTAGAGGCCGGGGGGCAGTCCTATCTGCTGGTCCACGCGGGACTGGACCGCTTCTCTCCGGACAGGGACCTGGAGGACTTTCTGTTTGCCGGGCCGGAAGCCAATGCCCTGTACCGGGGCGAGGATGTTCTGGTCTATGGCCACACCCCCACCCGCCTGCTGTTCCAGCGGGCGGGAGAAGCTCCCCGGGACCGGATTTTCCGGAGGGACCGGCAGATCGGCATAGACTGCGGCTGCATTTTTGACGGCCGCCTGGGGGCGCTCTGCCTGGAGACCGGAGAGGAATTCTATGCGTAAGCGGGCCCCGGCGTCCAAAACAAATAAGAAGGGTCCGGATGTCCCGTTTACTGTTGGCAAAACGGTTGAAAAATTCAAAACCGCTGTCGGTCCGGACACATTCCACACGAATATCCCTGTGTGCATACCACTGTCGGTCCGGACACATTCCGCACGAATACCTCTGTGTACATACCGCTTCACCAGCCGTTTCAAAAAGTCAGTGGAAAAGCAGGTGGGCTGCTCCGGACAGACGGCAAGGAAACGGTGCCGTGAACACTCATCAATAGCGGTGCATTGGAACAGGCGCAGCTCCGGGTCCGTGATGCAGCTTTAACCGATGTGGCTCCTTCTGCTCTTTTCTTCCTCTGCTGTCCAATATGTATTGTACTCCTGCACAACGCACCCTGGCAGCAAGAACCTCTTGCATTGTGGCGAAGCGTCCGCTATAATAAAGTCGAGCCGGACTGGGTATGACCGCGGAAGGAACGGAACCCATCCGCCGTCCGCGGCGGAGGAACCGGCTCCATCACGCCTGCTTCACAACAGCCGGGCGGCGGGCGCCGTCCGAATAATACGCCTGAGTCCCCGGCTTCCGCCGGACGGGCACAGGCCGAACATATGGAGGGAAACAGCTATGAGAGGTGTACACAGCGCGGTGGACGACATTCGCCGTACCGTATTTAAAGAGGTGGCGAAGCTGGCCTATGAAGGCGGCGACCCCCGTCTTGCGGATCAGATTCCCCTGAAAATGATCCAGGGCGACGTGGCCCGCCACCGTCATGACGTATTCCTGGAGCGCGCCATTGTGCAGGAGCGGGTCCGGCTGGCCCTGGGTCTGAATATCCGCTATGCCGGAGAGACCACCCCCGTCAGCGAGGATCTCCAGTGGGCGGAGAAGTCCAAGAAGCACTTCGAGAACCCCCTGGTCAACATCATCCCCTTTGCCTGCAACGCCTGCCCCCCCAAGCAGCTCCGCATCACCGACAACTGCCAGGGCTGCATTTCCCACCCCTGCATGAACGTCTGCCCCAAAGACGCCATTTACATGGACAAAGACAAGCACTGCCACATTGACCAGGAAAAATGTATCAAATGCGGCAAATGCTATAATCAGTGCCCCTACCGGGCCATCAGCAAGATTGAGCGGCCCTGCGCCGCCGCCTGCGGCATGGACGCCATTGAGTCCGACGAGCTGGGCCGGGCAAAGATCAACTATGACAAGTGCGTATCCTGCGGCATGTGCCTGGTGAACTGCCCCTTCGGCGCCATTGCCGACAAGAGCCAGATCTATCAGGTGGTCAGCGCCATTAAAAACAACGAAAAGGTCATTGCCTGCGTGGCCCCCGCCTTTGTGGGCCAGTTCGGCAAGGACGCCACTCCCGCCAAGGTCAAGGCCGCCATGGATGTGCTGGGCTTCTATGACGTGGTAGAGGTAGCCATTGGCGCGGACCTGTGCACCATTCAGGAGGCCCACGACTTCCTGGAGGAGGTTCCGGAGAAGCAGCCCTGGATGGGCACCAGCTGCTGCCCCGCCTGGAGCGTCATGGCCAAGAAGCTCTATCCCGAATTTGCCGATTACATCTCCATGGCCCTGACCCCCATGGTCATCACCGCCCGTATGGTGAAGAAGGACCATCCGGATGCCAGGGTGGTCTTTGTGGGCCCCTGCTCCGCCAAGAAGCTGGAGGCCAACCGCCGGACCATCCGCTCCGATGTGGACTTCGTGCTCACATTTGAGGAGCTCCAGGGCATTTTCGACGCCATGGACATCGACTTTTCCAAGCTCAAGGCCAATCCCGAGGACGAAATGGACGAGGGCACCGGCATGGGCCGGGGCTTCGCCGTGGGCGGAGGCGTGGCCGCCGCCGTGGTGGAGGCCATCAAGCACATCGATCCCAGCCGGGAGGTCAAAATCGAGTACGGAGATGGCCTGAAGAACTGCCGGAAGATGCTGGCCATGGCCAAGGCCGGCAAGCGGAACGGCTATCTGCTGGAGGGCATGGGCTGCCCCGGCGGCTGCGTGGCCGGCGCGGGCACCATCAGCCCCGTGCGGGACAGCACCCTGGGCGTGGAGAAGTTCAAGAACGAGGCCATGTCCAGAAGCTGCACCGAAAGCCCCTATCTGGACCAGCTGGAGGACGTCATCAACAAATACGAAATCAACCGCCACGACTGAGCTGCTTTTCTATCACGAAAAGCAACCAAAAGAGTTTTTTGCTGCTGCTTCGCGGTCTATCACAAGAGGTGCAGGCAGAGGATGTTTGCTTCCTCCGTCTATCACAAGGGGCGCGGGCAGAGGATGTTTGCTTCGTTTCCGCACCGCAGTCCCACAGCAATCAGGACGAACGCTTGACGGGCCGGGTTCATCCCGGTCCGTCAAATTTTTTAGTCAAATTTTTTATCCGTCGCTGTAACAAACGGGGCCCGGGGGGGGATGTATAGACAAAGAGGCGGGAAGAGCTCCCGGCGGAGAGAGGAGGGACGGAGATGGAGGACATGGAACAGGTTTACCGACAGCACGCCCGGACGGTCTATAAATTTCTCCTGGCCCAGTGCCGGGACGAGCACCTGGCGGAGGAGCTGACCCAGGAAACCTTTTACCAGGCCGTCCGCTCCGCGGACCGCTTCGACGGCAGCTGCAAGGTCTCCGTCTGGCTCTGCCAGATTGCGAAGCACCTCTGGTACCAGCACCTCCGGAAGCAGAAGCGGAAGTCCCCCGTTTCCCCGGAGGACCTGCCGGAGGTCCCCGGCCCCTCGGCGGAGGAGGGCCTTCTGGAGCGGGAGGGGAGGATGGACCTCCTCCGGCTGGTCCACGAGCTGCCGGAGCCGGCCCGGGAAGTGGTCTATCTCCGGGCCTTCGGCGGCCTCAGCTTCCGGGAGATCGGGGACGTGGTGGGCAGAACGGAGACCTGGGCCCGGGTGACCTTTTACCGGTGCAAGGAGAAACTGCGGAATGGAGGCGCGTATGATGAAGAATGATTTGACCTGCGGCGTGGTCCGGGACCTGCTGCCCAGCTATGTGGAAAACCTTCTGGGGGAGGAATCCAGGGAGGCGGTGGAGCGGCATTTGGAGGGCTGTCCGGACTGCACGGCAAAAAAGGAGGCCATGACCGCCCCAACCGGGGCGGAGGAGACGGCGGAGGCCGCGAAAGAGGTGGATTTCCTCATGAAAGTGAAAAAGCGGAGCGCCAAGCGGGTGGTCCTGGCAGTGGTATGCACGGCGGCGGTCCTGCTGCTGGCGCTGGTACTGAAAGTATTCATTATCGGCACACCTCTCCAGGAACAGTCCGTGGAAGTGCTGAATATCGACCCGGCAAAGGGCTGCTATAAGGTAACGATTGAATCCAATGCTTCGGCCGACGCCTATCACAGCTGGAAGGTTGAAGTGGAGGACGGAATCGCCTGTATCTACGCCAGAAGGGTGCTGGTATCCCCGTTGTTTCCCGAAGGAAGCGCTGTGGTCCCCGTTCCCCGGGACATCAAGGAAATCTGGCTGGGAGGGCGTTCAGGGCGGCTGATCTTTCAGGATGGACGGGAAATTTCCCGAAAGGCCCTGGAGCTGTACGAGGCTCGAACACCCTATATGGGAGATGCCCCCGCCCTTGGGAATCTTTTGGAGGTTCTGGACCTGAGCTGTCGCAGCGGTGAGTACACCATGGCGCTGCAAACCTCCTCCCGGCCTTACCGGCTGACGCTGAACTACACCGGCAGCCGGGACCCGTCGCCGGACGTGTATGTGACGCTGCTGCTGGCGCTGGTGGAGAACCTGGAAGAAGTGGAATGGACCTGGACGGATGAAAACGGAACATTCCACAGCCGCGTGATAACAGCGGAGGATACCGGCGCCGGACAGACGGCTTCCGCCTTTATTGAGGAAAACTGGGATGTTGTCAATGTCGAAAATATCAAGACCTACGGCGAGACGCCGGGGGGCATTCAGTTTCTGATTAAAATTATGGGCATCCAGTACCTTTTTTCCTCCGGAGCGTAACGCAGGAAGGACCGCCCGTGAGGGCGGTCCTTTTGATTGTGTACATCAGGGTTTCCGGCAAACGGGCCGACCCCTGCGGATAACAGGTAGGGGCCGCCTCAATATTCAATCTCTCCCGTATACACCAGCTTGGCATCTCCCGTCAGGGTGACGCTTTCGTCGGTATAATGGACAATCAGCTCCCCGCCCTTCACCCGAACGGTGATGTCCGTGTCCTTCTGACAAAAGCCGTTGGCAATGGCGGCAGCCGCGGCGGCGCAGGCCCCGGTGCCGCAGGCCATGGTCTCCCCGCTGCCCCGCTCCCAGACCCGCATTTTGATGGTGCTGGGGTTCACGACCCGGATGAACTCCGTATTGATGCGCTCCGGGAAATAGGGGGCGTGCTCGAACCGGGGGCCGATGAAGTCGATGTCCACGGCGTCCACCCGCTCGCAGAAGACCACGCAGTGGGGGTTCCCCACGTCCACGCAGGTGATGCGGTAGGGCCGCCCGGCGATGCGGACGGGGTAATCCACCACGGTTTTCTCCGAAATGGTGAATTTCAGGGCGGCGGTGTCCAGGGTGGCCCGGCCCATGTCCACACAGGCGGAGGTGACCCTGCCGTTGGTGGTGTACAGGGTCAGGGTCCGCAGGCCGCTGCCGGTCTCAATGGTCAGCCGTTCCTTGGAGACGAGGCCGGTGTCATAGAGATACTTGCCCATGCACCGCAGGGCGTTGCCCGCCATTTTCCCCTCGCTGCCGTCGGCGTTGAACATGCGCATTTTTGCGTCGGCCACATCGGAGTGCTCCATGAGGATAATGCCGTCGGCCCCCACGCCGTAGTGCCGGTGACAGAAGGCCACGCACAGGGATTCGGGGCAGGTGATTTCCCCGTGGAAGTTCTCCAGGAAGATGTAATCGTTGCCGCAGGTCTGCATTTTGGTGAAGCGGAGCTTCTCCCGGTGGGTCCGCAGGTGGCAGATGTCCACCAGCTCCGTGTTGCCCTGGTTGTACCGGGATTCCAGAATGTCTGCCAGGGCCCCGGCGGTGTCCAGGGACGTGAGGCAGGGGATGCCCAGCTGGACGCAGCGGTGGTTCAGGTGGATGAAGTCCCGGATGTATTCCGGTTCCGTGGAGCCGGTGAGAATCACATAGTCAATTTTTCCGTCCTCCAGCAGCTGGAACACCCGGTTGTCCCGGCCCAGCTTCCCCACGATTTCCACGCTGGTGCCCAGCCGCTCAATCTCGTGGGCGGTGCCGTCGGTGGCGTAGAGCCGGAAGCCCATCTCGTCCAGCTTCCGGGCTGTGTCGATGATTTCCGGCTGATCCCGGCGGTTCACGGAAATCAGGACGCCCTTTTTCTCCTCGCTCTCCACCTTGTACCCGGCGGAGACCAGGCCCTTGAACAGGGCCTCCTGCATGTTCTTCCCCAGGCCCAGCACCTCGCCGGTGGACTTCATCTCAGGGGACAGGGCCGCGTTGGCGTCGGTGATTTTCTCGAAGGAGAACACAGGCACCTTCACCGCCACATAGGGGGGCCGGCGGTAGAGCCCGGTGCCGTAGCCCAGGGATTTCAGGGGCTGGCCGATCATGACCCGGGTGGCCAGGTCCACCATGGGCACCCCGGTGACCTTGGAGATGTAGGGCACCGTCCGGCTGGCCCGGGGGTTCACCTCGATGACATAGAGCTCTCCCTGATAAATCAGGTACTGAATATTGATGAGGCCCCTGGTGCCCAGAGACAGGGCCAGCTTCTCGGAGCAGTCGACGATGGTTTTCAGCGTCCGGTCCCCGATGGAAAAGGGGGGATAGACGGCGATGGAGTCCCCGGAGTGGACGCCGGTGCGCTCGATGTGCTGCATGACGCCGGGAATCAGAACGTCCACGCCGTCGGAAATCACGTCCACCTCCAGCTCCTTGCCCATAAGGTACTGGTCCACCAGCACGGGGTTTTCCACTTTCCCGGAGAGGATGACGTTCATATAGGTCCGCACATCCTCGTCGTTGTGGGCAATGACCATGTTCTGCCCGCCGATGACGTAGCTGGGCCGCAGCAGCACGGGATACCCCAGGTCGTTGGCGGCGGCCAGGGCTTCCTCCATGCCCAGGACTCCCCGGCCCTGGGGCCGCTTGATGTGGAAGCGCTCCAGCAGCGCGTCGAAGCGCTCCCGGTCCTCGGCCATGTCGATGGACTCGGCGCTGGTGCCCAGAATGGGGATGCCGCGGCTGTCCAGATACTGGGTGAGCTTGATGGCCGTCTGTCCGCCGAAGGCCACCACCACGCCCACGGGCTTCTCCACGGCAATGATGTGCATGACGTCCTCGGGGCAGAGGGGCTCGAAATACAGGCGGTCGGCGGTGTCGTAATCCGTGGAGACGGTCTCCGGGTTGTTGTTGACAATCACCACGTCATAGCCCAGCTCTTTCAGGGTCCAGACGCAGTGAACCGAGGAATAGTCGAACTCGATGCCCTGACCAATCCGGATGGGCCCGGAGCCCAGAACCATGATGACGGGCCGCCCCGACCGGGGGAAGGCCCGGGACTCACAGAAGCGGTCGAAGCTGGAATAGAAATAGGGGGTTTCCGCGTCGAACTCGGCGCCGCAGGTGTCCACCATTTTATAAACGGCTGTCCCGGCCTCCCCCGGCAGGCCCTCCGCCCCGGAGAGGCGGAGCAGGGCCTGATCGGTGTAGCCCAGGCGCTTGCCCTCCTCATAGCGCTCCGCCGTCAGGCCTCCGGCAAGGGACGCCTCGAAGTCCGCCAGATTCCTGAGCTTGGCCAGGAACCAGCGGTCAATTTTGGTAATCTCAAAAATTTCGTCGGGGGAGACCCCGGCCTTCAAGGCCTCGAACACGGTAAAAATCCGGTGGTCGTCCACCCGCTTCAGCCGCTCCAGAACAGGAACGCCGGACGTGTCCCTGCGGTTCAGGGTGTCCATTCCAATCTCCGCGCCCCGGACGGCCTTCATCAGGGCCATTTCAAAGCCGGGGGCGATGGCCATCACCTCGCCGGTGGCCTTCATCTGGGTCCCCAGGGTCCGGGAGGCGTCGGCAAACTTGTCGAAGGGCCATTTCGGCATCTTCACCACGATATAGTCCAGGGTGGGCTCGAAGCAGGCGCAGGTCTTGCCTGTGATGTCGTTTTTAATCTCGTCCAGGGTATAGCCCAGGGCGATTTTCGCCGTAATCTTGGCGATGGGATAGCCGGTGGCCTTGGAGGCCAGGGCCGAGGACCGGGAGACCCGGGGGTTCACCTCGATGACGGCGTACTCGAAGCTGTCCGGGTTCAGGGCCAGCTGGACGTTGCAGCCGCCCACGATGCCCAGGTGGGTGATGATGTCCAGGGAGGCGGAGCGGAGCATCTGGAATTCCCGGTCCGCCAGGGTCTGGGTGGGGGCCACCACGATGGAGTCCCCGGTGTGGACCCCCACGGGGTCCAGGTTCTCCATGGAGCAGACGGCAATGACGTTGCCCACGCCGTCCCGCATGGTCTCAAACTCGATTTCCTTCCAGCCGAAAATGGCCTTCTCAATCAGCACCTGTGTAATGGGCGAGGCGTCCAGACCGGTCTGGGCGATGACACGCAGCTCCGATTCGTCCCCGGCCGCACCGCCGCCCGCGCCGCCCAGGGTGAAGGCGGGACGGACGATGACGGGATAGCCGATGCGCTCCGCCACGGCCAGAGCCCCGTCCACGGTTTCGGCAATGTCCGAGGCGATGACGGGCTGCCCAATCTCCTCCATGGCCTCCTTGAAGAGCTCCCGGTCCTCCGCCCGGGAGATGGCGGCGGCGTCGGTGCCCAGGAGGCGGACGCCCTGGGCCTCCAGAAAGCCCTCCTTATCCAGCTGCATAGCCAGGGTCAGGCCGGTCTGGCCCCCCAGGCCCGCCAGGATGGAATCGGGCTTTTCTTTGAGGATGATGCGCTTCACCGTCTCCGGGGTAAGGGGCTCCAGGTAGATTTCGTCGGCCATGGCCTGGTCGGTCATGATGGTGGCGGGGTTGGAGTTGCAGAGGACCACGTTGACCCCCGCCTCCTTCAGGACCCGGCAGGCCTGGGCCCCGGCGTAGTCGAATTCGGCGGCCTGTCCAATCACAATGGGGCCGGAGCCCAGGACCAGGACTTTTTTGATGGACGTATCCAGAGGCATCAGAGGTCCCCTCCTTTCATCAGCGCCACAAAGCGGTCAAAGAGAAACGCGGTGTCCTGGGGACCGCCCCGGGCCTCCGGGTGGAACTGGACGGTGAAGGCCCGGAGGTCCGGGTAGTCCAGCCCCTCGCAGGTGCCGTCGTTGGCGTTGGCAAAGGAGACCCGGCCGGACTGCACGGAGGCCCCGTCCACGGCGTAGCCATGGTTCTGGCTGGTGATGTAGGTCCGGACGCCGTTTAAATCCCGGACGGGCTGGTTGACCCCCCGGTGGCCGTATTTCAGCTTATAGGTGGCCCCTCCCGCAGCCAGGGCGGTGAGCTGGTGGCCCAGGCAGATGCCGAAGAGGGGCACCTTCCCCAGGAGCTTTTGAATCTGCTGAATCTGATAGACGTTTTCCGCCGGGTCCCCGGGGCCGTTGGAGAGCATGACGCCGTCCGCTCCGGAGCCCAGCAGGGTTTCCGCCGGAACGCCGGCGGGGAAAACCGTCACCGCGCAGCCCCGTTTCCGGAGCTCTTCAATGATGTTGTTTTTCGCGCCGTAGTCCACCAGGGACACCCGGAACCGGGTTTCCCCCCGGGCCTCATAGACGCAGGGGGCCTGTCTGGTGACGGCCTCCACCACACCGGTGACGGCGTAGGCTTTCAGAGGCGTGAGGTCCGCCGGGACTTCGTCACAGATGCAGGCGTTCATGACACCGGATTCCCGGATGATCCGGGTGAGCTGCCGGGTGTCCACGCCACAGAGGCCGGGAACGCCCTGTTCCTTTAAAAAGGCGTCCAGATTGCCGCCGCAGCGGAAATTGGAGGGCGCACCGCACCACTCCCGGACCACGTAGCCGCTGACATGACAGCCGCCCTCGAAATCCTGGGGGATGACGCCGTAGTTGCCGATGAGGGGATAGGTCTGCATGACAATCTGCCCTGCGTAGCTGGGGTCCGTCAGGGTCTCCACATAGCCGCACATGCCGGTGGTAAACACCAGTTCTCCGACGGTGTCTCCCTCCGCGCCGAAGCGGAGCCCCTGGAAGACCTGCCCGTCCGCCAGCACCAAATAGCCTTTTTTCATAAACGCCTCCCCTAAAATATCCCCGGCCAGCGCCGGAGCCCGGTTTTCTGCCGCCGGCGGGTCCGCCCGCCGGGAGGGACCCCAGACGGTCCGCCCAATGGCCCTGCTGTTCCATTTTTCCTTATTATGATGGGTTTTTCCCCATCCGTCAATTGCTTCCCGGCGATTCGGCGCATAGACTTTTGGCCCCGGAAGGTATTACTTTTTGTGCATTTCGCAGGGAACGGCGGTTTCCCCGGCGGAGAGGGCACAAAAAAGAGCCCCCGAAGGGGCTCTTTTGAGGGCTTTGACGCATTGGGAGGGGGTCAGGCCGGGTCCCTCCGTCCGAAGATCAGATAGAGGTACGGCGCGAAGAAGCTATTTTGAAACGACTGTCGCTGCGGACATGGTTCAGTCCTGATCCTTCCGGCCGAAGATCAGATAGAGGTACGGCGCGAAGAAGCCATTTTGAAACGACCGTCGCTGCGGACATGGTTCAGTCCCGAGCCTTCCGTCCGAAGATCAGATAGAGGTACGGCGCGAAGATGCCGGGAAGGACCGTCGAAACGGATACCTCTCCGGTGAGCCGGAAGAAAATCTGATCCACCCAGCCCTTCCCCTCCGCCAGGGCATACAGACGGTAGACGGTCATGCTGTAGGTTCCGAATACGTGCTGGCTGATCTGCTCCGCCGCCAGCAGGGCGGCAAAGACCAGCACCATGATGGACGCGGACCAAAAGATGTCCCGCCGGGTCATTCCCCGGAGGAACCGCCAGCCCGCCCACCAGAACAGCAGGAAGGAAATCACGGCGGCGACCTCCGACATATGGCCGGTGGAAATCACATAGGCCCCATCCGGGCCGCGGCCCTGCGCGATTTGTACGCGCACCCAGATAAAGCCCAGGACGTAGGAGAGACACCGGCGGACCAGACCCAGCGCTCCCAGCACCAGAGGAACCCGCCAGATGGGTTTTTTCAGAGCTTCCATACCGCACCGCCTTTCAAGAGCAGAGAGTGGAGAGTGGAGATAAAATTAGGAATGAGGAATTAGAAATTAGGAATTTTCCTGATACCAATATAATTCCTAATTCCTCACTCCTAATTTGTAATTATAAAGAGGAGCGGACAGACGCCGGCCCGCCCGCTCCTTTGAAATTTTTTACAGAGTGTTGGCCTCGTCCACGACCTTCTTGATGGCCGCGGCGGCGTCCTCAGGCAGCTTGTTGAAGCCGCCTTCCTCGGTATCCAGCTTGGTGACATAGTTCAGCCGGTCCTGCATCCGGGCCTTCAGCTGGGCGACATACTCCTTGTCGCTCAGGTCGGGCACGAAGCCCTCCCACTCGAAGATTTCGATGTCCTCGAAGGGGCCCCACTTCTTGAACTGGGCCTTGCCCTCCACAACGGCCTCCAGGACGCCCAGGGTGTCCTCCTTCTGGACCTTTTTGCCCATGAAGTCGCCGGTGTTGATGATATAGCAGGCCACGTTCTTCTCCGCCACCAGTTTCTTGAACTTGGCGTAGTCATTGACCAGGGGATAGGTGCGGAAGGGGTTGGCATAGGGCTCCACCACCAGGGCGTTGGGGTCCACGCCCTCCTTCAGCCGCTCGGCGGAAGAACGCTTGGTGGCCAGAGTGGCGCCCATGACGGAGGCCAGGGACGCGCCGCTGAGCTTCACAATGGGGGGAATGGTGGGGTCCTTCATAATCCAGAAAATGGCGTTGACGGGGGACTCAATTTTGTCCACCCGGTTGGGGGACCAGAGCTTGCTCTTGATGGCCCGGCCGTTGCCGTTCCGGACGTCCTCGGTGACCAGGACGATCTTGCCCTCGTCGTCCAGAGTGGCGGAGCAGTTCTGAGCGGTGAGCAGATACTTGTTGTCGTCAGAGGGGACGGGATAGTCGGCGGTCTTGTCGAAATAGGTGGGTTCCAGGGCGATGGAGGCGCAGGTGTCGGAGTTGATGATGAAGGCATCGTCGTGGAGAACCTTGATGGAGGGATATTTGCCGTCGTGCTTGGCGTGGGTCAGGGTGGACTTGCCGGAGCCGGACAGGCCGAACACCGCCGCCACGTACTTGCTGCCGTCGGCCAGGGTGTATTCCTTCTGTCCGCCGTGGCAGGAGGCGTAGCCGTTGCGGTTGGCAATGGCCCAGGCCAGGGTCAGGGTGCCCTTTTTGTGCTCGCCGAAGTAGCGCATGCCCAGAATGGCGGCGCAGTTGGTGTCGGTGTTGAAGTAGCACAGGCATTTGGGGTCGCAGATGTCCTCTCTGCCCGGAGCGCCGGTCCACTGGGGATCGGAGAAGATATAAATGTCGGCTTCCTTGCCGCCGCCCACGCTCTGGGACTTTTTATACATCTTGACATACTCGTCGGACTGGTACTGGAAGTTCAGCATCCAGTTATAGAGGAGGTTTTCCTCTCCCTCGGGAATCAGCAGGTGGGCGCGGACCATGAACTCGGGGTCCAGGCCGATGAAGACCTCGGCGTGGTACATGGTTTTCCACCGGGTGTCATAGACGGCGTCCATGACAATCTTGTCCAGCTCGGCGGTGTTCACGCCGGGCTTTCCGGTGATGCGGCGGGCGGCGGCATAGCGGCCGGTGATGGAGCCGTCGTTGAACAGCAGAACCTTGGCGTCGGGCTCCAGGCCGAATTCCTCGCCCCGGTATACGGGCATGTCGGTGACCACGGTGCCGGGGGAGTTCTTGGCCATGTCATAGGCCTCCCGCAGGGAGTTGACCTTGATGACATTGTTGCCATAGAAGGGAGCCTCAATGATGGAGCGCGTTTTGGAGAAGCCAACCTTGCCGGGGCCGATGTCGGTTCTCGCGTAATGGGATTTCGTAGACATAGTGCAAATACCTCCTCTTATTGATAACGTGCCCTGCGCCGTATGGGGTGCAAAGCGCTGTTTGGGCGAACCAGGCCCTATTATATCCTCTTTCCCCGCAAAACGCAAGAGGCTTCCCGGCTTTTTCCCGGCTTTTCCCGGCTTTTCTTCCCCGCTATTCCCGCCGCCGGAGCGGAATTTTAAGGCGGAGAGCCCGGCCCGGAGAGAAAAGGACTTGGATTTCCGGAAAAAATGTGGTATAGTCGGCACAGCCGAACCGGACACGGCGGATTGCTTCAGCCGCGTCTGACCCAAAGCGGGGCGGTTCGGAAGAGAGATGAAACCGAAGGAGGCGCGGAACATGGCGTATGTGTGCTCAGCCCTGCTGGCCGGGGCGCTGCTGGGACTGGACCAGTGGGTAAAGCGCTGGGTGTCCCTGCACATCCCCCTGGGAGAGGCCCGTCCCTTCCTGCCGGGGCTGATGGAGCTGCGGACCGTCCACAACTACGGCGCGGCCTGGTCCTCCTTCTCCGGGATGCGGTGGATGCTGCTGACGGTGACCGGCGCCATTGTGCTGGCGATTCTGTTTCTGCTGGCGCGGCGGATTGTGCGCCATCCCCTGGGCGTGCTGGGCTGCTGCCTGATTGTCTCCGGGGGCCTGGGGAACATTCTGGACCGCTTCCGCCTGGGCTATGTGGTGGATATGTTCAGCCTCCAGTTCATGGATTTCCCCGTGTTCAACGTGGCGGACATCTGCATCAACATCGGCTGTGTGCTGGGCCTGATTTACTACCTCTTTCTCTACGAGACCCGGGACAAAAAAGGAGGTGGCGGCGACGGAACCCCTGATTCTTCAGGCCTCTGAGGCCGACGCGGGCATGCGGGCGGACGCCTGGCTGGCGGCCCGGGCCGAGGGCCTCACCCGCTCCGCCGCGGCGCGGCTGCTGGAGGAGGGCCGGGTCCTCTGCCAGGGCCGTCCCCTGGCCAAAAACGCCCGGCTGACGGGCCGGGAGACCGTCGCTGTCTCCCTGCGGCCTCCGGAGCCCATTCAGGCTCTGCCCCAGGACATCCCCCTGGATATTGTCTATGAGGACGGCGACGTGATTGTGGTGAACAAGCCCAGGGGGCTGGTGGTCCACCCCGCCCCCGGCCACCCGGACGGCACCCTGGTCAACGCCCTGCTGCACCACTGCGGCGGCACCCTCTCCGGCGTGGGGGGCGCGCTGCGCCCCGGCATCGTCCACCGCATCGACCGGGACACCTCCGGCCTCATCATCGCCGCCAAAAACGACTTCGCCCACCAGGCCCTCTCCGCCCAGCTCCAGGACCACAGCCTGGCCCGGACCTATGCCTGCATCGCCCTGGGCCGCTTCCGGGAGGACGCCGGAACCGTGGACGCCCCCATCGGGCGGCACCCAACGGACCGGAAGAAAATGGCGGTGGTCCCCAATGGCCGCCCCGCCGTCACCCACTGGGAGGTGCTGGAGCGGTTTTCCGCCTGTCCCGGCCCCGGCGGCATCCGGAACAGCACCTGCGCCCTGCTCCGCTGCCGGCTGGAGACGGGCCGGACCCATCAGATTCGGGTCCACCTCAGCCACACCGGCCACCCCATTTTAGGCGACACGGTGTATGGGCTGAAAAAGCCGGTTCCCGGCCTTGCCGGGCAGTGCCTCCACGCGGCGGGGCTCCGCTTTGTCCACCCCCGGACGGGGGAGGCGGTGGAGCTGGCCTGCCCCCTGCCGGAGGAATTTCAGGCCCAGCTCCGCCGGCTGGGCAGCATGCGAGGAGGAATATTTGATGATTGATATGCAGCAAACGACGCCCCAGTGGCTGTGGTGGTGGTTCCGCTTCGGCATCGGCCTGGCCGCCGCCGCCGCCGGCGGGGCGCTTCTGGTTTTCCTGCTCTGGCGGCTGGGAAAGGCGGCCCGGTGGCTGAGACTCCCCAAGGAGGAGCGGGAGCGGAAAAAGGCGGAGAAGGAACACCTGCTGACCCGGGTCTCCGGCCGGGGCCGGACGGCCTATCTGGTGCTGTGCCTGGAAAACGCCCTGGTCCGCTTCGGTCTGCCGGCGGCGGACTGGGAATGGGTGCTGCAAAGGCTGTGGGCCCTGACCGAGGCCCCGGAGAGCCAGCACCGCCGCCTGTTTGAGGTCTGCTGTCTTCTGCCGGAGAACGTACTGCCCTATGAGAGCTATGAGGACCTGACGGCACAGGGCTGCTCCGACGCCCTGCTGGCCGTGTGGGAGGCGGAGGAGGGACTGCCCGAGGAGCGGTTCCAGCCCATGCGGGACCTGTATGCGGCGGCGGGCTGGCGGCTGTGCGCCCTGGCCCCCCTGCTCACCGCCGTGTATCAGACCGCCGCCTTCTCCTGGACCGCCTCCGACGGAAACGGCCGGAGGGCCCTGGAGCTGGTGCGGAACACGGAGACCCTGATGCAGAACTGGAACATCCCCCTGCCCCAAGGCTCCGGCCTGACCACTATTCAGAAGGAGCGCAGTCCCGGCTGGGGCCCCGCCTTCCCCGGCGTGCGGCTCTCCGCCCTGCTGAAAACCAGAACCCCGGAGGAGGCCGCCGCGGACGCCCTCCGGAAGGCGGCCCAGGAGGCCCAGGCGGAGCCGGAGGCCTGAGCGGCCCCGGATTTTGTGAATATTTTGTAAACAAACGAAAAATGCAAAAAATTTTTTCGAAAAAATAAAACCCGGGACTCCTTTCAACGCACTTATATTATAGAGGGGTATATCAGCCCCAATTTTGAAAGGAGTTTTGCAACATGAAAAAACGACTCGCATCCCTGTTCCTGGCCCTGGTGCTGTGCCTGGGCCTCTGCCTCCCGGCCCTGGCCTTTACCGACGTGCCGGGGGACCACTACGCCTATGCCGCCATTATGGACTGCTCCGAAAGGGGCGTCGTGGGCGGGTATTCCGACGGCACCTTCCAGCCCGGCAAGACCGTCTCAAAGAACCACTTCTGCGCCATGCTGGCCCGGGCCTTCTACCCTGACCAGATTGCCAAGCATGACACGGACTTTGTCAGGCAGGAATGCGGTACGTTTGGACCCACCACGCAAACCCTGCTCAGCAACAAAATTCTGAGAGGTACCAGCTTCCAATATTCTTCCAGCGACACATCTATTATGGGCGTCGGGATTAACCGCTACGATATGGCCCAAATGATGGCGAATATTCTAACTAGAAGGGGCTTTTCCGTCAGCGAGAGTGAGCAGGCTGCCGCCGCCGCCAAAATTACGGACTACGGGAACGTCCCCGAACAGTACCGCGCCGCGGTTGCCAGCGTCTACGCTCTGGGGATGATCGGCGGCTTTTCCGACGGAGCGTTCCACGGCGACGGCGTTATGAATCGCGGACAGGCGGCCGTCGTGATTTATCGCATGATGCAGCAGATGCAGGGCGATACTGGCAATCAGAATACACCTGAGAGTAAGCCTGTTGAAACCCCGGAAACTAAGCCCGAGCCCGAGCCCGAGCCCGAGCCCAAGCCTGAGAGGCCTGAAACCAAGCCCGTTGAGACTCCGGAAGTTTCCGAAACTCCCGAAATCGTTGAAAAGCCCGCCGGAAAAACCCTGACCAACGGCAAGGCCATCACTGAGTCCAATATTGAAGAGATGCTAAACGAGCTCAAGGCTAAGTATCCCGAGGGCACCAACTTCGTCAATGGATACGCCGCCGGCGCTAACAGCTCCGACGTACGTACGCCCGTTCGGTCGTATACCGGCGCCAAAAACCATACACGCAACATCAGCACAGAATATGGCTGCGGCGGTTGGGCGGCTCTTGTTAGCGACTATATTTTCGGCCAGACCGGATTCTCCGCCCGCAAAATCGCACTGGCCGACGCCCGGCCTGGTGACATCGCTATCACACTCGACGGCAACGGTGAGCTTAGGCATGTGGCCATTGTAACGAGCCGCGCATGGCATGACGACTATTCTGAAAGCACTCAGATTAACACCACTGATGCCAACCCTGACAGCACAGGCGCATACTCCATCTATTGGACCAATGGAAACGCGCAGTGGGATGTTCTTCAGCCTGGAGACCATACTCTGGAAGTCTGGACCCGCTACCCCGACTAACACCCCACGCACAACGGCAGACCTGTTACAGGTCTGCCGTCGTTGTTTCCGGGCCCCCGGTAAACGGTCCGTAGGGGCCGCCGCCCTCGGCGGCCCGCCGGTACGGGGCCCCGTCCGTTTTCCGGCGGCCCGGCGGGATTGGGGGAACGGGCGGCCCAGGGGGGCCGCCCCTACAGGCTGTTTCACCGGGAGACGGTCCGTAGGGCCCGGGCTCTGCCCCGGCCCGTCCCCCGAAAGCACGGAGCGCCCGAAAGAACGGGAGGGGACAGAGCCCCTCCCCTACACGCTGTTCTGTCGGTACAGGGCTTTCGGCGGCCCCTTGCGCAGGCCGTCCCTTTGTGCTATGATATAATTGTGAATGTATGGATATGGGAGGAAGCACTGTGGAACGGAGCAAGGTTTTGATTTCAGAGGCGGAGATTGACCGCCAGCGGAGCTTTCAGGCGCGGATCAGGGACATGTTTGCCCTCCGGCAGGCCCACCCCCTGGCCTGTGTGGAGACCTTCGGCTGCCAGCAGAATGTAGCCGACGGGCAGAGGCTCATGGGGATGCTGGAGGCGATGGGCTTCGGCTTCACGGAGGAGCCCCGGGAGGCGGACCTCGTGGTCCTGAACACCTGCGCCATCCGGGAGCACGCGGAGCAGCGGGTGTTCGGCAATCTGGGGGCCCTGACCCACTCCAAGAGGGAGAACCCGGAGCAGGTGATTGTCCTCTGCGGCTGCATGGCCCAGGAGGAACGGACGGCCAAGCGGGTGAAGGAGTCCTACCGCCACGTGGACCTGGTCTTCGGCCCTCAGGCCCTGTGGAAATTCCCCGAGCTCCTCTGGCAGGTCTATGAGACGAAAAAACGGGTCTTTTCCATCGCCGACGAGCACGGGACCATTGCCGAGGGCATTCCCGTGGTCCGGGAGCGGGGGGTGAAGGCCTGGGTCTCCATTATGTACGGCTGCAACAACTTCTGTTCCTACTGCATCGTGCCCTATGTCCGGGGCCGGGAGCGGAGCCGGGAGCCCGCCGCCGTCCTGGAGGAGGTCCGGCAGCTGGTGGAAGCCGGGTACAAGGACATCACCCTGCTGGGCCAGAATGTCAACTCCTATGGAAACGACCTGGACGGGGACTACCATTTCCCGGACCTGCTGGCGGACATCGACCGGATTCCCGGGGACTACTGGATTCGCTTCATGTCCAGCCACCCCAAGGACGCCACCCCCCGGCTCTTTGACGTCATGGCCGCCAGCCGCCACGTGGCCCGGCAGCTTCACCTGCCCTTCCAGTCGGGAAACAACCGGGTTTTGCAGGAGATGAACCGCCGCTACACCCGGGAGAAGTATCTGGACCTCATCCGTTATGCCAGAGAGGCCATGCCGGGTCTGGTGCTGACCAGCGACGTCATCATCGGCTTCCCCGGCGAGACCGGGGCCGAGGCCATGGACACGGTTTCCCTGGTGGAGGAGGTGGGGTTTGACGCCCTGTTTACCTTTATCTACAGCCCCCGTCCCGGCACCAGAGCGGCGGAGCTGCCGGACCCGGCATCCCGGGAGGAAAAGCAGAGGTGGTTCGACAGGCTTCTGGAGGTCCAGAACGCCCGGTCCGCCGCCCTTCACGCCGCCTATGTGGGAAGCGCCGTCCGGGTCCTGGCGGACGGCGAGAGCGGCGACCCGGACTACCCCCTGTCCTCCCGCACCGAGGGGAACCGGCTGGTCCGGCTCAGGGGGGACAGGTCCCTGATCGGGCAGTTCCTGGAGGTGCGGATTACGGGGAGCAACACCTGGGCCCTGTACGGCGAACCGCTCTAGGACTGGGCCAGCCACCTGCCCAGGGCGACGCCCTCCTGGAAAATCCAGTCCTTTTCCAGACCGGAGAGCTGGGCGTATTCGGACATATATTCGTCTACGGCGGTCAGCTGCGCCTGGGAAAGCTCGTCTTCCAGACGCTCCCAGGCCCTGAATGCGGATTGGCTGCGGACCTGATATTCCAATGAATGTAAGAGGGTATCTGCCCTGTGGCTGTCGATGATATAACAATATAGACATTTAAGATATTCGTCCATGTTCACACCTCCCGACAGGAACACAAATATGTCTCTATGATTAGATTATAGCAGACACATACGTGTCTGTCAAGAGGGGAAAGGGAAGACATGACATTTTCGGACCATCTTTTTCAACTGCGCAAAAGCCGGGGGTTGAAGCAGAAGGAGCTTGCCCCATTCATCGGCACCAACTGGCGCACCTATCAGACGTATGAACGCGGGCAGCGGGAGCCGCAAATGTCCACACTCATCGCCCTGGCGGATTTCTACGGCCTTTCTCTGGACGAGCTGGTCTGCCGGGACTGGCCCAAAGAGAGATAGGGGCCGGAGTCCTGCCCAAAAATCCCCCGTCATCGGGGGGATTCAGGGGGGTGTCCCCCCTGACGGGGATTTCAAAGGGGCCGGCCCCTTTGGGCCCCCACGGCAGTGGCCCCCGCTGGGAAGCGTCCCCCACGGCAGTGGGCCCCGCTGGGAAGCGTCCCCCACGGCAGTGGCCCCGCTGGGAAGCGCCCCCCACGGCAGTGGCCCCCGCTGGGAAGCGTCCTGCCCGTCAGGACGCAGAAAAAGCGGCCCCTGCCGGCAATTGACAGACATGCTATAATATAGAAGATACCCCCTCCCCCTCCGGGGAGGCCAATGGAGGCGCCTATGAGAATCGTCACCCTGGTAGAAAACACCGCCGCCCGGACCGGCCTGGAGCCCGCCCGGGGTCTTTCCATCTATGTGGAGACGGCGGGGCACAAAATCCTGTTCGACATGGGCCCCGGCCCTGAGCTTCTGGCCAACGCGGAGCGGCTGGGGGTGGATTTGGCGGCGGTGGACACCGCCGTGCTGTCCCATGGACACTCGGACCACGGCGGCGGCCTGGAGGCCTTCTGCCGGGTCAACCGGCACGCCGGCATCTATCTCCGGGAGGAGGCCCTGCGCCCCTACTACGCCGTCCTCCCCGGCCAGGACCCCCATTACATCGGCCTGGACCCCCTGTGGGAGCAGGTGCGGGACCGGCTGGTATTTACGGAGCCCGTCCGGCGGCTGGGCGAAGAGCTGCTTCTGTTTTCCGGCGTGGCGGACGACCAAAACCGGCGGGCCCCGGCCCCCAAGCTCCAGGAGAAGACCCCCGGCGGGTTCCGGCCCGACGGCTTTGCCCATGAGCAGCACCTGATCATTCAGTCGGAGGGGAAGACGGTGCTGCTGGCGGGCTGCGGCCACCTGGGCATTGTCAGCACCCTGGAGCGGGCCGGGGAGCTTCTGGGCGGAAGAATGCCCGACGCGGTATTCGGCGGCTTCCACCTCTTCGAGCTGAGCCCGGAGGCGGAGAGTGCCCGGGCCCTGCTGGACCTGACCGCCGGGGCCCTGTCCCGGGGGCAGACGGTGTATTACACCGGCCACTGCACGGGAGAGTGGGCCTATGAGGAGCTCCGGAAGACCCTGGGGGGCCGCCTCCGGCCCATGCGCACCGGCACGGCGGTTGAACTATAAGAGTTAAAACGTAATTAGGAATGAGGAGTTAGGAATTAGGAATTGAACGGAAACGCACAATTTCTGGTTACGGGCCGAATTCCTAATCCCTCATTCCTAATTCCTGATTGTAAGGATGGTGTTTCATGGCAGAGCTGACCCCGATGATGAAGCAGTACCTGGAAATTAAAAAGGACAATCCTGACTCCATCCTGTTTTTCCGCCTGGGGGACTTCTATGAGATGTTCGCGGACGACGCCAGGCTGGCCTCCAGGGAGCTGGACCTGACCCTCACCAGCCGGGACAAGGGCAAGCACTTAAAGCCCGCCGAGGAGCAGGTGCCCATGTGCGGCATCCCCTATCACGCCAGCGAGGCCTATATCGCCCGCCTGATTGCCAAGGGCTACAAGGTGGCCATCTGCGAGCAGATGGAGGACCCCGCCAAGGCCAAGGGCCTGGTGAAGCGGGACATCATTCGCGTCATCACCCCGGGAACCGTGCTGGACGCCGCCTGTCTGGACGACAAGGCCGGGAATTACCTCTGCGGAATCTATGCCGATTCCCGCGGCGCCGGCGCGGCCTTCTGCGACGTGACCACCGGAAAGGTCCATCTGACCTCCTTCACCGGCAGGGACCGGATGGAGCACGTTGTCAATGAGCTGGGCCGCTTTTCTCCGGCGGAGGCGGTGGTGAACGACGGGGCCTTTTCCGACGCGGCTCTGGTGGAGGTCCTCCGGGAGAAATTCCACTGCCGGGTGGAAAACGCCGGGGAGCGCCGTTTCCTCCTGAAGCCGGCGGAGGCCAGCATCCGGAAGCAGTTCGGGGACGAGGCCTTCGGACGGCTTCCCCCGGGGGTCCCGGCGGCGGCCATGGCCCTGGGGGGACTGCTGGACTACCTCTATGAGACCCAGAAGACAGACCTCTCCCACATCAACGACCTGGATTACTACGAGCAGGGCCGGTTCATGGAGCTGGACCTGGCCGCCCGGCGGAACCTGGAGCTGACGGCCACCCTGCGGAACAAGGAGAAAAAGGGAACGCTTCTCTGGGTGCTGGACCGGACCCAGACCCCCATGGGAGGCCGGTGTCTCCGGAGCTGGCTGGAGCAGCCCCTTTTGAATGTGGCGGCCATCAGCCGGCGGAATTCCGCCGTGGCCGCCCTGGTGGAGGACACTATCCGCCGGGAGGAGCTTATCGCCGCCCTGACGGGGCTGGGGGACATGGAACGGCTGCTGGGCCGCATTGTCTACGGCACCGCCGGAGGACGGGACCTGGCATCTCTCCGGAGCGCCATTGAAAAGCTGCCCGCCGTGCGGCGGCAGCTTGCCGCGGCGGCGGACCGGCGGCTTGCCGGACTGGCGGAGCTCCTGGACCCCCTGGAGGACCTGGGGAGCCTCATCGCCGCCGCCATCTGCGACGAGCCTCCTTTTTCCGTCCGGGAGGGCGGATTCATCCGGGACGGCTTCAACGGGGAGGTGGACCGCCTGCGGCACATCCTCAAGGGCGGCAAGGGCGTCATTCCCGAGATGGAGGCCCGGGAGAAGGAGAAAACCGGCATCCGGAACATGAAAATCGGCTATAACAAGGTCTTCGGATATTACATTGAGGTCTCCAACGCCTATAAGGGCGAGGTCCCCGACTCCTACATCCGCAAGCAGACCCTGGCCAACTGCGAGCGCTACATCACTCAGGAGCTTAAGGAGCTGGAGCACTCCATCCTCACCGCCTCGGACCAGGTGGTGGCGCTGGAATACGAGCTGTTCACGAAGCTGCGGGAGGAGATTTCCGCCGCCTCCGCCCGCATCCAGCGGAGCGCCGGAGCCGTGGCCGAGGCGGACGCCCTGGCCTCTCTGGCCTCCGTGGCCGTGCGGAACCACTACTGCCGTCCGGAGGTGGACGAGTCCGGCGTCATCGAAATTCGGGAGGGCCGCCACCCGGTGGTGGAGCAGGTTCTTAAGGACAGCCTGTTTGTGCCCAACGACACCTTCATGGGCGAGGAGGAAAACCGGGTTGCCATCATCACCGGGCCCAACATGGCGGGCAAGTCCACCTACATGCGCCAGGTGGCCCTCATTGTCCTCATGGCCCAGATGGGCAGCTTCGTCCCGGCGGCCTACGCCCGCATCGGCGTGGTGGACCGGATTTTTACCCGGGTGGGGGCCAGCGACGATCTGGCCGCCGGCCAGTCCACGTTCATGGTGGAGATGACGGAGGTGGCGGACATCCTCCGCTGCGCCACCAGGAACTCCCTGCTGATTCTGGATGAGATTGGCCGGGGCACCTCCACCTTTGATGGCATGTCCATTGCCAGGGCGGTGCTGGAGCACTGCGCCAACCGGAAAACCCTGGGGGCCAAAACCCTCTTCGCCACCCACTACCACGAGCTGACGGAGCTGGAGAGCACCCTCCCCGGGGCCATGAATTGCAGCATTGCCGTGAAGACCCGGGGAGAGGACATCATTTTCCTGCGGAAGATCATCCCCGGCGGCGCGGACCGGAGCTATGGCATCGAGGTTGCCAGGCTGGCGGGCCTGCCGGACAAGGTGCTCCGCCGGGCCCGGCAGATTCTGACGGAGCTGGAGGGGGAAAACGGCGGGCAGCGCCCCCGTCCCCGCCGGGAGACGGAACAGGTCTCCATGGCCTCCCTGGGCGAGGGGGAGGTGCTGGACGCCCTCCGCCGCTGCCAGCCCGACGCCCTGACCCCCATTGAGGCCATGGGCCTGCTGTATGAATGGAAACAAAAGCTGCAATAAGGAGAGGCGTCTATGGCCAGAAAAAAGCCCGCTTCCAACCTCAGCGCCGGAGAACAGTTTGCCGGAGCCGTGTTCTTCATCATATACGCGCTGATTCTCCCGGTGGCCATGGGGCCCCTGTTCCGTCTGGCGGGGCATCTGCTGGGCCGGCGCATCCACGCCGACACCCAGGCGGCTGTTTACTATTACGGTCTCTTCGCCGTCACGGCGGTGATTTTCCACGGCTTCCTCGCAAGGACCACCCGGAGGCTGCTGGACGATCTGCCCGAAGCATTGAAAACCGTGCTGATTGGCCTGGTGGGCATTTACGGGCTGAACGCCATTCTGGCCCGCCTGTCGGGGGCCCTGTTCTCCGGCCGGGTCAACCTGAATGACGGCTCCATTTCCGCCCAGATTGCCAGCACGCCCCATATGACCCTGCTGACGGTGCTTCTGCTGGCCCCCTTTGTGGAGGAAACCCTGTTTCGGGGGCTGGTCTTCGGCAGCCTCAAGGAGCGGAGCCGCCTGACGGCCTACGCTGTCAGCTGTCTGCTCTTCGCCCTGCTCCACGTGTGGCAGTTCGCCGTGGAGAGCCGGGATCCCGCCTATCTGCTGGTGATGGTCCGGTATCTGGCGCCGGGGGTGGTGCTGGCCTGGGCCTATGAGCACACGGGGACGCTTTGGGCCTCCTTCGGCGTACACGCCGCTGCCAACGCCCTTTCGGTGCTGACGATGCTGGACTGAGAACCTTTATTCACAACCGCTGAATGCTGTCTGAACGGCCTTTTTCCCGCCATACCGCGTCGATTTCCCATGCAATCCGTCAGGATTGCCGCGGGCGCGGAAAAATTTCTTGTCTGACAGGAAAAATTCTCGCCCACTCAGCGTCCCCCGGCTGTGAATACAGGTTCTGAGCTCCGGACGAACAAAGGTAAGGAAGTGCTGCATGAGTTTTTTGGATACCCTGGCCCAGATGATGGTGATTCTCTTCGCCATTGTCTGCGGCTATGCCGCCAACCGCATGGGGATTCTGGGGGGAGCCACCGACCGGAAAATCTCCAAGCTGCTGCTGACCGTCACGGTGCCCGCCATGATTCTGGCCTCCGTCTCCACCGGGGACACGCTGCCGGAGGCCAGCGTGGTGCTGGGAACCCTGGGCGCCGGCTTCTGGTTTTACGCGGTGGAATTCCTGTTTATTCTCACGGTTCCCCATCTGCTGGGCGGGACGGCCGGGCAGAAGGGGGTCTGGCGCTATACCCTGGCGTTTCCCAACGTGGCCTTCATCGGCTATCCGGTGGTTCTGGCCCTCTATGGGCAGCAGGCGCTGTTTTACGCAGTGATTCTCTGCCTGCCCTTTAACCTGCTGTCTTTCACCCTGGGGCCCCTGCTGCTCACCGGGGCCGGGCGCTTCAGCCCCCGGCAGCTCCTCTCGCCCACGGTTCTGGCCTCGGTGCTTGCCCTGGCGCTGGCCCTGGCCCGGGTGCGGCTTCCGGCGCTGGCGGGGGAGATGCTGGCCTTTGTGGGAGACGTCACCGTGCCGCTGTCTCTGCTGTTTGTGGGCTCTCTGCTGGCGGGACTGCCCATGGGGCGGATGCTGCTCTCCCCCCGGCTGTGGATGCTCACGGTGATTCGCCTTCTGGTGCTGCCGGCGGCGCTGTGCTGGCTGCTCCGGGCCCTGGGCTTTGACCCGCTGGTCCTGGGGGTGACGGTGGTGCAGATGGCCATGCCCACGGCTGTGACCGGCTCTCTTCTGAGCATGGAGCACGGCGGGGATACGGAGTGCATGGCCCAGGCCACCTTCCTCACCACCCTGGCCTCCATCGTGACCATTCCCCTGGTGGCGGCACTTCTGCTATAATTAGGAATTAGGAATGAGAAATGAGGAATTGTTCCATCATTTCAATCATTCCTAACTCCTCATTCCTAATTCCTCATTGACGAAAGGAGGCGGGCCCATGCCCCGTATTCAGCAGCTGGAGACCCATGTGGCGGACCTGATTGCCGCCGGTGAGGTGGTGGAGCGCCCGGCCAGCGTGGTCAAGGAGCTGGTGGAGAACGCCATTGACGCCGGAAGCTCCGCCGTGGCGGTGGAAATCCGCCGGGGCGGCATGGGCCTGATCCGGGTCAGCGACAACGGCTGCGGCATCGCCCCCGCCGAGCTGCCCACCGCCTTTCTCCGCCACGCCACCAGCAAGCTCCGTTCCCCGGAGGACCTGGGAAAAATCGGCACCCTGGGCTTCCGGGGCGAGGCCCTGGCGGCCATTTCCGCCGTCAGCCGGGTGGAAATCCTCACCCGGCGGCGGGAGGACGCCGTGGGGGCCTCCCTGTCCCTGGAGGGGGGCGTCCCCGGCGCGGTGGAGTCCGCCGGCGCGCCGGAGGGCACCTCCATTCTGGTCCGGGACCTCTTTTACAACACCCCCGCCCGGCTGAAATTCATGAAGAAGGACAGCGCCGAAACGGCGGCGGTAAACGGCCTCATGCAGCACCTGGCCCTGTCCCACCCCGGCGTCTCCTTCCGCTTTTCCAAGGACGGAGCCGACGCCCTCCACACCCCTGGCGACGGGCGGCTGGACTCCGCCATATACGCCGCCCTGGGCCGGGACTTTGCCCGGAGCCTCCTGCCCGTGGAGGGCCGGGGCGGGGAGATACAGGTCTCCGGCTTCGTGACGGAGCCCCTCCAGAGCCGGGGGTCCCGGTCCATGCAGGTCTTTTTCGTCAATGGCCGGTTCATCAAGTCCCAGCTGCTGACGGCGGCCCTGGAAGAGGGCTATCGGAACCAGATGATGAAGGGGCGCTTCCCCGGCTGCGTGCTGGCGGTGACGCTGCCGGTGACGGCGGTGGACGTCAACGTCCACCCGGCCAAGACCCAGGTGAAATTCGCCCGGGAAAAGGAGGTCTTCGACGCGGTATACCACACCGTCCTGGACTGCCTGGCGGCAAAGGGCGGAGCGATTGGAGCCCCCGCCCCCGCGCCGGAGCGCGCCGTCCATCCCCGGGGGGACTTTTTCCGGACCATGGACGCCGGGACCTACCGGGCCCAGGGGGCGAAATCTCCCGCCCGGCCTGCCTGGAATACAGAGCGCCCCCGGACGGGCCTCCGGCTGTCCGACAGCGCCCCCAAGGGGGTTTGGAGCCGGACCGGGTCCCTCCTTTCCGGGACGCTGGCGGAACCGGCGGAGAAGAGCCCTGTGCGGATTTCCGGGCCGGAGCAGCCGGAGGAGCTTTTGGAGCGGCCCCGGGAGACCCCCACGGAAGAGGTTTTTCCTGCGGCGGAACCGGCGGAAAAGAGCCCTGTTCGGATTCCCGGGCCGGAGAAGCCGGAGGAGCTTTTGGAGCAGCCCCGGAGGACCCCCACGGAAGGGGTTTTTCCCGCGGCGGAACCGGCGGAGGACGGGAAGCCGGCGGACAAAAAGCCCTTTGTGCCCGCCATTCCCGGCGGGGACGTGCTGCCGGGCCAGGGGACCCTGGAGCCCCTTCAGCGGGAGGCCCCCTGGCGGATTGCCGGGGAGGTGCTGCGGACCTATATCGTCTGCGAGAGCGAAGCGGGAGAGGTCTTCCTCATTGACAAGCACGCCGCCCACGAGCGGGTGAATTTCGACCGGCTGAAGGCCTCCCGGGAGCCCCCCATGCGGCAGGCGCTGCTGACGCCCATCGCCGCGGAGCCCGGCCGGGAGGACGCCGCGCTGCTGCTGGAGCATCTGCCGGAGCTGGAGGCCTTCGGCTTCGCCTGCGAGGACTTCGGCGGCGGCACGATTTTGATTCGGGAGATTCCGGCGGACATCGACGCCGGGGACGCCGTGCCGGCTCTGGAGGAATTCGCTGTGGCCCTGCGGACGGGCCGCTCCCCGGAGGAGCGGCGGGAGGCCTTACTACACACCATGGCCTGCAAGGCCGCCATCAAGGGCGGCTGGACCAGCGGCCCGGAGGAGCTGAGGGTCCTGGCGGAGAAGGTCCAAAGCGGCGCGGTGCAGTACTGCCCCCATGGCCGGCCCGTGGCGGTGAAGCTGACGAAGCACGAGATTGAGAAGATGTTCAAGCGGGCCTGACGGCGTCCCGGAGGGGGCCCGTTCCGGCGGGGCCGGATAAACGGCGGACAGGAGGAACCAACATGGCAAAAAAGGACGGGCGCTTTGCGGTAACCTATCAGAAAACGACGTTTGGGACGGAGACAACAATCCTGGTGGACCGGGAGACGGGGGTCAATTACCTGTTTTACAGGTCCGGCTACGGCGGCGGCCTGACGCCTCTGCTGGACCGGGAGGGCAGGCCCGTGATTACAACCGTATGGGAGGAGCCGGAGCAATGAAAATGCTGTATGTGGACTGCTGTATCAGCCAGCGGGGACCGGAGTCCCGGACCCGGGCCCTGGCCGGGGCGTTTCTCTCTGCCTTCCGGGAGAGCCACCCCGGGGCGGAGACAGAGACTGTCTCTCTGGAGACCATGGACCTGAAGCCCCTGCTTCCCGATTTCCTGAACCGGCGGGACGCCCTGAAGGGCCGAAAGGCCTTTGGCGGGCCGGAATACGCGCTGGCCCGCCAGTTTCAGGCGGCGGACGCCGTGGCAGTGGCGGCCCCCTTCTGGGACCTGAGTTTTCCCTCTGTGCTGCGGATTTACATTGAGCACATTTCCGCCATCGGCCTGACTTATCACTACGAGGCCGACGGCTGCCACGGAGACTGTAAGGCCCGGCGGCTGGCCTACCTCTCCACCGGCGGGGACGCGGAGCAGGCGGACAGCCTGGGCGTTCTTTACTGGAAGCAGCTGTGTGCCATGTTCGGCATCCCCCGGTTCGACCATGTGTTTGCCGGAGGGCTGGACCTGGACCCCGGCAGGGTCCCCGCGCTGATGGAGGCCGCCTGCGAGAGGGCCCGGCAGCTGGGCCGGGAATTCTGACGCCCATGCCGGACGGAAGGAAGATTGTCTGCGTGGTGGGCCCCACTGCCTGCGGCAAGACCACCCTGGGTGTGCTGCTGGCCCAAAGATTCGGCGGCGAGGTGGTCTCCGCCGACTCCATGCAGATTTACCGGGGCATGACCATCGGCACCGCCGCCCCCACCGAGGCGGAGATGGGCGGCGTGCCCCATCATATGATCGCCGTGGCGGACCCCCGGGAGCGCTGGTCCGCCGCCCGGTACGCAGAGACCGCCATCCCCATTGTGGACGATATCCTCCGGCGGGGGAAGCTGCCCATTCTGGTGGGGGGCACAGGGCTGTGGCTGGAGGCGGTGGTCCGGGGCCGCTCCTTTGCCGCCGGCCAGGCCGGCGGGGCTGTCCGGGCGGAGCTGCAAAGGCAGCTGGAAGCCAAGGGCATCGCCCCCCTTCTGGAGGAGCTGCGGACCGTGGACCCCGAGGCGGCGGAGCGCCTCCACCCGGCGGATGAAAAGCGGATTCTTCGGGCCCTGGAGGTCTGGCGGGAGACGGGGAAAACCATCTCAGAGCACAACCGGGAGACGGGGCGGCTTCCGCCCCGGTATGACGCGGTGTGGATTGGCCTCCGCTTTGCCGACCGGGAGGACATGCGGAGCCTGATTGACCGTCGGGTGGACGCCATGGCGGCGGCAGGCCTGACGGAGGAGGTCCGGGCCCTGGCGGACCAGGGCGTTCCCAGGGACTCCACCGCCATGCAGGCCATCGGCTACAAGGAGCTGCTGGCCGTTCTGGACGGACAGCAGTCCCGGGAGGAGGCCCTGGAGACGGTGAAGCTCCGTTCCCGGCAGTACGCCAAACGGCAGCTGACCTGGCTGCGGCGGAATCCTGATATTCACTGGATTAGTTGGGGTGAGAAACAGACCGCGCCGGAAGACCGGGGAAAAGACTCAGACGCAGGGAAGCCCCTCCATGAAGCGGCAGACCCGGGCGCGGCGCAAAAACAGACCGCGCCGGAAGAGCAGGAAAAAAAACCGGGCGCGGGGAAGCCCCTCCATGAAGCGGAGGGCCCCGGCGCGGCGCAAAAACAGACCGCGCCGAAAGAGCAGGGAAAAGACCCGGACGCGGGGAAGCCCCTCCATGAAGCGGAGGGCCCCGGCGCGGTACAAAAAAGGGATTTTGCCTGGGCTCTACAGGTTTCGACTGAAATTCTCTCCGCCGCCGGCGTATGCTAGATGAGAGTCTGAACAGAGCCCCGTTCACATTGGTCCAAGCCCCCGGCCCAGGCCGGGAACGCCGGCATGGCCGTGAATGGGGGCTCCGGGCATCGCTGTTTGACGGGAACGCCTCAGACTCCAGGGCGGACGCAGGTCGTCCGGCTGAAAAAAAGAAGCGGCGGGAAACACGCCGCCAAAGAAAAAGGAGCGGACGATATGATGCAGAGCAAAGCGAATTTACAGGATCTTTTCCTTTCCCGGGCCAAGCGGGACCGGATGCCTGTAACCATGTTCCTGATGAACGGGTTCCAGATGCGGGGCGTTATCACCGGCTTTGACGCCTTCGTGGTCATTCTGGACAGCGAGGGGCGGCAGCAGGTGATTTACAAGCATGCGATTTCCACCATTGCCCCCATCCGCCCGGTGGACCTGGGACCGGATGGAGAGAGTTGAGAGTGAAGAGCTGAGCGCGGGGAAAATCAGGAATCGGGAATGTTCCTGAGACGCGGGATACACAACGGAGACGGCGGCCCCCCGGGGGCGCTACATAGGTGTTATGGAAGAACAAAAGAGAAAACGGGGAACGCGCTCCATAGGGCTGAGGCTGCTGTCGGCACTGCTGTTTCTGGTGGTGCTGGTCTACTTCGGCGTCCAGGGCTGGCGCTATCTGGACGACCCCCTGGTTACCACCCTGGCCTATCCCTATCAGGTGGAGATGACGGTGGAGCTGTCGGGCTGGGTGGTCCGGAACGAGGAGCTCCTCCCCGACGAGGGCGGCGGACTGCTCCGCGTCCAGCGCTCCGAGGGGGAGCGGGTCAGCCGGGGGGGCGTGGTGGCGGCAGTTTACGCCGACCAGGCCTCTCTGGACCGGCAGGCGGAGATTGACAGCCTCACCAGCCGCCTGGAGCAGCTGCACTACGCCCAGAACCTGGCCCAGGAGATGGAGACCACCCAGAAGCTGGACAGCCAGATCAGCCAGAGTCTTCTGGCTTACCGCCGCTATCTGACCGCCGACCGCTTTTATGACGCCGGCGAGGAGGGGAACCGGCTCCGGGCCCTGGTGACCAAGCGGGATTACACCGGTTCCGGCGGCGGGGACCTCTCCGCTCAGATTCAGGAGGCGGAGGACCGGATCGCCGCCCTCCGGAGCCAGGCCACCGGCTCCGTCCGGCGGATTACCGCCTCCAAGGCGGGGCTGTATTCCGGGGAGGTGGACGGCTATGAGACTGTTCTCACCCCCTCCATGCTGGAGGACCTGACGCCCTCCGCCCTGGCGGGCCTGACGGCGGACGCCTCCGCCGTCTCCCAGACGGGGAAGCTGATTCTGGGCGACACCTGGTATTATGCCGCGGTCATCCCCGCCGAGACGGCGGCGGCGCTGGAGGAGCAGAGCGGACTGCGGCTCCGCTTCGCCAAGGGCGTGGACCGGGATCTGCCGGTGAAGCTGGAGTCCGTGGGCCCCAGAGAGCAGGGACAGGTGGTGGCGGTGTTCAGGGGGGACAGCTATCTGCGGGAGCTGACCCTGCTGCGCCAGCAGCGGGCCCAGGTGGTTTACGGGTCTTCTCAGGGACTCCGGGTGCCCAAGGAGGCCATCCGGGCCCTGCGGACCGAGTCCGACCGGGACACCGGGGAGCGCACGGCGGAGGAGGCCACCGGCATTTACTGCGTGGTGGGCCTGAACGCCCGGTTCAAGCCCGTGGAAGTTTTATACACCGGGGACCACTATGTTCTGGTCCGGGCCAGCTCTGAGGACACGAATCTGCGCCTCCGGTCCGGGGATGAAATCATCGTCTCGGCCCGGGACCTGTTTGACGGAAAAATCATCGGATAGGCCGCCGGGGCGCAAATCAAAAAAAGAAAGAAGCTGAAACCATGCTGATTGCCGACAACATCGCCCGGGTGCGGGCAAACATTGCCGCCGCCGCCAGAGAGGCGGGCCGGGACCCCGGGGACATCCTGCTGGTGGGCGCCAGCAAAATGAACGGCGCCGACGCCTGCCGGGAGGCCATCGCCGCCGGCATCGACGCCCTGGGGGAGAACCGGGTTCAGGAGATGACGGCGAAGCTGGCGGAAAACGCCTATGAGGGTGCGCCCCTCCACTTTATCGGGCACCTCCAGCGGAACAAGGTCCGCCAGGTGGTGGGCAGGGTGAGCCTGATTCAGTCCGTGGGCTCTGTGGAGCTGCTGGATGAGATTGAAAAGGCCGCCGCCCGGCTGGAGCTGACCCAGGACGTACTTCTGGAGGTGAACATCGGAGAGGAGGCCGCCAAAAGCGGCTTTGCCCCCCGGGACCTGTTCGCCGGGGCGGAGGCCGCCCTGGAGCGGGGTCACATCCGGGTCCGGGGTCTGATGACCATTCCGCCGGCGGAGGCGGAACGGGAGGAAAATCTCGGTTATTTCCAAAAAGTGCGTACACTTTTTGTTGACATCAATGAAAAATTGTTCCATAATGAATTACAGTATTTATCCATGGGTATGAGCGGCGACTATGAGGATGCCGTCCGCCTGGGCGCCACCATGGTCCGGGTGGGCTCCGCCATCTTCGGCAGCCGCCATTATACCTGAGCGGAAAACGGGAACCCAGGCCGCCGCAGACGTGACACCAATGAACGCAGACATGATACCAATGAAAAAGGGCAGGAGGTTGTGCCATGAGCATACTGGACGAATTCAGAAAGCTGGCCCATCCCTATGAGGACGAGGACGGCGAGTTTGACGAGCTGGAGGAAGAGCCCCGGAGAGACGAGTTTGAGGAGCGCCGCATCCGGATGGATGAGCGCCGCAGCAAGGTTGTGAATATCCACGCCACCACCCAGCTGAAGGTCATCCTGGTGAAGCCGGAGCGCTTTGAGAACGCCTCGGAGATTGCCGACCAGCTGAAGGAAAAGCGGACGGTGGTTTTGAATCTGGAATCCACCAACAAGGACGTGGCCCGCCGCCTGATTGATTTTTTGTCCGGCGTGGCCTACGCCGGCGAGGGCAAAATCAAACGGGTTGCCGCGAATACCTACATCATCACACCCTACCATGTGGACATTGAAGGAGACCTGATTGACGAACTGGAAAACAACGGCGTTTATTTCTGACGTTTTCCCTCTTCCGGCCTCCCCGGCCTTGACGGAGTTCCATTCAACAAAAGAACCGGCTGACCAGCCCGGCGGCGGACCCGCCGGGCCGGAGCGCATCCGCCGGCAGCGACAGGAGGAGAACAGACCATGCTGACACCTCAGGAGGTTTCTGCCCGTTCCTTCACCAAGGCGGTGATGGGCGGCTATAACATGACCATGGTGGACGAGTTTCTGGACGAGCTCACCGACGACTACACGGCCCTTTATAAGGAAAACGCCTCGCTGAAGGCCAAGCTGAAGGTCCTGGTGGAAAAGGTAGAGGAATACCGGGCCACGGAGGACTCCATGCGGGCCACCCTGCTTACCGCCCAGCGGATGGCGGATTCCATCGTCAAGGAGGCGGAGGAACGGCGGGACGAAATCCTGGGCCAGGCGGAGGCCAGCGCCCGGGAGCGGCTGGAGCAATTCCGCCGGGAGCTGGCGGAGGCCGACCAGCGGCTGCGGCAGGGGCAGCTGGAGCTTCAGCGCTTCATCAGCGCCAGCCGGGCTCTCTGCGCCCAGGAGCTCCAATTCCTGGACCGGCTGCCGGAGCTTGAGATTGCCCCGGAGCAGCCGGAGGAGAAGATGGAGGAGCAGGTCCGGGCCGCGTTCACCGGGAAGCCCGCCGAGGTGCCGGACCCCTTTGCCCCCGCGGCGGCGGAACCGGCGGAACCGGTTGAAAAGCCTGATGAAAAGACCGAACGGGCCGAACAGATGGAGAAAACCGAGAAGGCCGAGACGGTGGCGCCGGTTGAAAAAACCGGGGAGGAACCGCCGGATCTGGACGCCACCCGCCGGGTGAATCTGAACGACTTGAAATTCGGCCGCAACTACAGCAAGGACGGCTGAGCGGAGACAGGAGACGAAGGGAGGCGCTGCCCATGGCCGGACAGACCAGACAGAGGCCGATTGTGGCGTTCCTGTATGATTTTGACAAGACCCTCTGCACCACCGATATGCAGAACTACGCGTTCATCCCCAGTCTTGGCATGACGCCGGAGGCATTCTGGGCGGAGGCCAACGGTTTTGGCCGCAAAAACCGCATAGATGGCATTCTGGCCTATATGTACATCATGCTCCGGGAGGCGGAGCGAAAAAACCTGCCCTTTACCCGGGCGGACCTGGTGGAAAAGGGCAGGGGCATCGAGCTGTTCCCCGGCGTGGAGGACTGGTTCGGCCGGGTGAACGACTTCGGAAGAAGCCAGGGCGTTCAGGTGGAGCACTATGTCATTTCCTCCGGTCTCCGGGAAATCATCGAGGGCTCCTCCATCAGCGGGGCCTTCAAGGAAATCTATGCCAGTGAGTTTTACTATGACGAGATGGGCCGTCCTGTCTGGCCCAAGCTGGCGGTGAATTTCACTGCCAAGACCCAGTTTGTATACCGGATCAACAAGGGTGTCCTGGACGTCTCCGACGACAAGACGCTGAACGACTCCATGCCGGACGACAGCAAGCGGGTCCCCTTCACCAGCATGATCTATGTGGGAGATGGGTTGTCCGACGTGCCCTGCATGAAGATGATGCGGGCCTACGGCGGCCAGGCCCTGGCCGTGTATCAGGAGGGAAACCGGGCCGGCGTGGAAGAGCTGCTGGCCCGGGGAAGGGTGGACTTCATTTTCCCGGCGGACTACCGGGAGGGCACCGCCCTGGACACGACGGTGAAAAACATCATCCGCAAAATGGCCATCGCAGATTCCCTCTGGGAGGAGAATCACCAGCAGCTCAGGCGCATCCGGGAAGACACGCTGATGGGCCAGGTGGGACTGTTCTGAGAAAAGCCGGGGAAGACGGCAGACGGAAGGACCGCCGCGGTCTCCCGGGGCGGCAGGAAAGGCTTTGACCCCTTCAGTCCCTGTCCATCAGAAGTCCCAACAGGGGTTCAAAGTCCACGCCCTCCCGGAGGGGCAGGTCCTGTTCCACCGTTCGGACGGCACAGGCCCGGATGAATTCCACCGCCTGTTCCGCCGCCTCCGCCAGGGAGCGGCCCCGGAGCAGGGCTCCGGTGAGGACGCTGGCAAAGACGTCCCCGGTGCCGTGAAGCGGATGGACGATGAAATCCGTCTGAACGGCCTGGGTCCACCCCGTCCGGGCGTCGAAGCACACGGCGCCGGTTTTGCCCGCCTCCAGAGAAGCCCCGGTGAGGGCTACGGAGCGCGTTCCGCCCAGGCTCAGCTCCTCCGTCAGCCGGCGGAGACCCGCCTCGCTGCGGTCCAGAGCGCTGTAGTCCCGGTTCAGAAGGAATGCGGCCTCCGTCAGGTTGGGCGTAATCACGTCCGCCAGCTCCGCCAGGCGGCGCATGCCGGCGCACAAGGCGGGGGTGTAGGTCTGATAGGCCCGGCCATCATCCCCCATCACCGGGTCCACCACCACAATGGCGTCCCTGTTCCGAAATGTGCGGATAAAGTCCGCCACAATGTCAATCTGCCGTTCGCTGCCCAAAAAGCCGCTGTAAATGGCCTGGAAACGCAAATCCAGGGACTTCCAGTGCCGGGCAATCCGGGGCAGCTCCTCCGTCATGTCCAGGAAGGTGAAGCCCTGGAACCCGCCGGTGTGGGTGGACAGAAAGGCGGTGGGCAGGGGACAGCACTGGACGCCCATGGCGGAGAGAATGGGGATGGCCACGGTCAGAGAGCAGCGGCCAAAGCCGGACAGGTCGTGAATGGCGGCGGCACGGGGTGTAGACATAGGAAGTTCCTCTTTTCATCTCAAAATCCCCTCTATTGTACCGCGAAATTTCCTGTTGTTCAAGTGCAACTGCTGTGGTATACTGATCTCTGCCAAGGCTGAAGGGCGCACCGGGAAGCGGAACGCCGGGGGCTTCCGGATGGCCCCGCCGGGGCGGAGCGGCAGGACTTTTGATCAGCACAGGCCGCGGGGCCGGCTTCTCCCAGTTTTTCTGCCGTGTAAAAATCGAGGCATTTGAGGCATCAAAAAGGCGGCCGGATGGTCCGCCGTCTATATCCGCGGGCATGATGAAATTGGCAGACATGCGAGATTTAGGTTCTCGTGCAGCGATGCGTTGGGGTTCGAGTCCCCATGCCCGCACCATGTGAATTAGGGCAGGAGTATTGAACAGTTTTATTGGACTGAGCAATACTCCTACCCTTGTTTTATCTTAGAAGGCCTTGCGCTGTCAGGCTTTCCAACGTTGATTCATTATCCGCAAAACTGGACACCTGATATCAAAATGTCAAAAAGTTGAAATTCAGAGTCAAAAAATCAGAAATAATGGCTTTTTAACCCTTTGTCTAGTTAGTCTGCAGATTTCTTTTTAACTTCATAGATTGCCTTAAATTGATCTGGCGTTTTATAGTTAAGCGTACGGTGTGGCTTTTCAGTGTTGTAAAATTCTATGTAATTACCAACACTTTTTGCGAACTGTCGCTCGGATTTGTATTCTGTACGATAGATTTCTTCTCGCTTCATGAAAGAGAAAAACGATTCCATGACAGCGTTGTCATGGGGCTGGCCCAGAGCGGAGAAAGACTGGACAACCTTGTTCATGCGTAACAGTTTGCGGAAAGTCTTAGAAGTATATTGTGCCCCTTGGTCACTGTGAAATATCAGGGACTGAGGGGCATTTCTGTTTTGAAATGCTTGCCGGAATGTTGATGTGATTAGATAGGTACTGTTTTTCGGGGATATTCTGTAAGCCACTGCTTTTCTCAAAAAGAGATCAAGGATTACGCAGACATATAGATATTTGTCATTGATTTTATAGCAAGTCACATCGCTGACCCAGACTTGATTGGGCTCATCTACTTTGAACTGCCGTTGGAGAACATTCTGTTTTTGGGCCAGCCGCTTCTCTTTTAGATAGTCTCGCCTGGAGTATTGGGTAATACTTTGCAGGCCCATCTCCCGCATCAGTTCCCGAACATATTTGGGTGAGGTAGAAATCCCTTGTGCAGATAATACTGCGGCAATTTTATTTGCGCCGAATCGCTGGTCGCTTTCATCAAAAGCCACTTTAATGTGTTCTTTCATTTCCGCTCTGCGTTTGTCGTAAGCAGTAATCTCTTTCCTTCGGAAGATATGGTTATAGAAAGTGCCGCGGGAAACACAAAGAGCCTCGCAAAGCGCATGGACACTATACTGACCATACAGCTTGGCAAGCTCCTGTAACTTCTCTTGCAGTGGTGCGGATGCGGTACAGTTTACTTTCTGCAAAATCTCGACCTTTTGCTCCAATTTTTGAATCTTCTGCTTCATCTTATTAAACTCTGGTTGGCTGACTGTATAACCTGTAGCTGTTGTTGTAGTTGTGTAAGGTTTGAGCCAGGTATAAAATGTACTTCTTGCAACACCTACATCAGCGCAGATTTCCGCTGCAGACTCCCCGGCATGATAGCGGGCTACTAATGCTTGTTTTTCTTTTATGCTCAGTTGCATTATTCGGTCCCTCCTGAAATAAAGTTCTCTTGAAATTATACAGGAAATATCAAAATATGTCATCTGAAAGAAGATTTGAACACCGCTCGCCAATTCAAGCAAATTATTATCAGATATCTGGATCAGGTAAGCCATTCTTTCCTTGCAAATTATATTTCAAGATTAACAGTTTTCCTTAAAACGCTGTAAGTCAGCGGATAGACACTAATAGTCGAAAATTGGAGAGAAAGCCACACAAATGAAGAAGCTTTATCTTCTATTGCTATTATTGTATCAGCTTTCTTAACATTGAACCCTTACCATTGGATGAAGTATAAGCCGTATTCACCGAAGAAACTGTCGGAGTTATGCTCCGGTAGCACTTATTTTAAAAGGGAGACGGATGGGGACAGAGCCCTGCCCGTCTCTTGAAAGCCCAGTATGATTGGGGGAACGGGCGGCCCAGGGGGAGCCGCCCCTACAGGCGTTATTGCAGGGGTCAGGTGTAAAGCCGGCTCCTGCATCTTCTTTCGAATAAAATGCGCGTTTGGACATTCCCTGCGCCAGAAAATGTAGGATTGTCAAAGAAATTGGACAAAGAACTCGAGGAAAAAAGCCGATGGAGGGGGCGCATTGGCAGGTTATTGGAGCGGCGGTTATGAACAGCGAGCTGTTTTTCAAAGTCAGCCAGGGAGAAGAAAGAGTGGACAGAATAAAAGCGTTTCTGTTTCTCCCTGTGGCTGCGCTCTACCTTGTCATTATGCCTGGGCGCGTAAGGACGAATGAGCTTGTGTTGGATACCAAGATCAAGAACAGTTTTCTCAAAAAGGGTCTGGATGTTCCGATTGCTGTTGGAAAACGGTTGATAAATTCAAAACCGTCGTCGGTCCGGACACATTCTGCTCGGATGCCTCTGTGGACATACCACTTCACCAGCCGCTTCAGGAAGTCGGCGGAAGAGTAAGTGGACTGCTTTGGACAGGCCGCCAGAAAGCGGAGCTGTAAAAACTCGTCAATGGCGGTATTTTGGAACAGGCGCAGTTCCGGGTCAGTAGTGCAGCGGCGAGGGATGACCTTTACATCCACCCCCGTTCTCCGGGATAAGTCATCTGTTGATAAGGTTTTGGGGCGTAAGCCTTCTTCTCCTCCTGTGGGAACATCCCAAGTTTGCACATGACTCGAAACAGGCTCTCAGGCCGGCGGGTGTAGCTGCACTTCTTCAGGCGGTGCCACAGCTCCGCCAGCCCAAGCTGCGGATTGCGGCGGCGCATATCCCGCATTAACTTCAGTTCCGCTTCCGTGCGCTGGTTCGTATGGCTGTGATACTCATTTCGAATAAAACTATTAGTTTTATTCGAAATAGAACTGCATTCTGCGTTTCCGTTTTGCGCCAGAATGGCGCAAAACACGTCTCATAAGAATCCAACGCGCTTTCAGCGCTATAAAAAGCTTTTGAAAGCTTTTTAATGGATTCTAGTATGAGGCCGCTGGGACTAGCAGGCCAGGGAATTCTGCACTCCCATCCCGGCAAGCCAGTCAGAAACAGATATAGGACCGGTTTCCGTTGTACTTCCGGCTGGCCCGGCTGACGCCATATTTCTCCGCGTACTTCATTAGGGATTGCCGGTATGCCATGTCCTGTGTTATACTCTTTTTCATGAAGGATGCGGCCCCCCTTTCGGTTGTGTTAAGCTCAACTTTAACCGATGTGACCTCGTCCTTCTGCGCTTTTCTTCTTTTGCTGTCCAATTTGCATTGTACTCTACACGGCGTCCAAAATAAAAATAAAAAGTGCTTGCATTTTCAAAAAAAGTGTGCTATTATAATGAGGCTGTCCGAGAGGACAGAATGTGCGCCCTTAGCTCAGCTGGATAGAGCGTCTGGCTACGGACCAGAAGGCCGGGGGTTCGAATCCCTCAGGGCGTACCAAAGCCACGGAAATTCGTTGAATTTCCGTGGCTTTGTTTTTGCTTTCATCACTTTTTCTGGTGGTTAGATTTTGCGGTGGACAGTTGACCCAAGCCGTGACCCATACGGGAGTTCGGAGCGGTTAGGGCTGGAGAGTACCGGAGAGGATACTTCCCACCGCGTTCGCCGCCTGCTTCTGCATGGAAGTCGTGACGTGGGTGTAGGTATCGAGGGTAAACCCGGCGGAGTAGTGCCCCAGCATGGCGGACAGGGTTTTTACGTCCACCCCGTTTTGCAGGGCCAGCACCGAAAATGTGTGACGAAGGTCGTGGAAGCGTATCCGCTCCAGTCCTGCCCGTTTCAGAACCCTTTGGAGCATGTGCAGAACGCTGTCCGGGGACATCGGGCCTCCGTATGGCGAGGGGAAGACGTATTCGTCCTTCTGCTCTATGCCCCTGAGGGCTTCAATTGCATCTGTTCCTATCGCAATGTTGCGGTAAGAGTTTTTCGTTTTCAGCGGATCTTCTATGATCTTCCCATTCTGTCGGAGGACCTGCCGCCGGACATGGATGCTCCCCTTGACCAGATCGATGTCGCTCCATTTCAGCCCCAGCAGTTCTCCCCGCCGGAGGCCGGTTGCGAGGTCGATGTAGTACAGCTCGAACACGCCGCTGCGCCGGGCTTCCTCGAAGAAAGTTCCCAGACTCTCCGGCGGCAGGATTTTCATTTCCTTCCGCTCAAGCTTCGGCAGGACACAGCCCTTGGTTGGATTGCTGGGAATCAGCCGCTGTTCTACGGCGCAGTTCAGGGCGGAAGAAACCATCTGGTTGATGTTCCGGACCGTCTTGACACTGAGGCCCTTCGGTTTGTTCTTAGCTTCTGTGCATTCCACCCTGCCACTCTCCAACAGATGCTTATACAGCCGCTGTAGGTCCATCGCTGTCAGCTTTTTCATCGACATATCACCGAGAGCAGGTCTGATGTGGTTGTCGATGAAGCCCTGGTAGGTCTTGCAGGACGAGGCCCGGACCTGGAGCTTGGCGTAGTTCTCCATCCAAGTGTCCAGCCATTGGCCCACGGTGCAGTGTTCCGCTTTGATATCCAGCGTACTGCTTTTCTCAATCGCCGCTTTGAGTTTTTCCTTGACTTCCGCCTGAGTTTTGCCGAGAACGTTTTTGTAAATTGCCTTTCCGGTCACCGGGTCACGCCCTGCTGTGTATCGGCCTTCCCAGCGGCCATCCTTTCGCTTGCGGATACTCCCCTCGCCGTTTGCCCTTCGTTTTGCCATTGTGCATCGCCTCCTATTCAGCGACACACATTACCAGCAACCTCGCTGAATAGCCAGTAACATTTGAGAGTGTTATCAGAAAATTCACAGTCCGTGGTGAGAAAAACCAGAGAGAAAAAGTTCTATTCTTTGTTTAGGCGACGCAGTTTTTGCACGGCCTGTACCCATCAATATGGGTTTGGGATGGACAAACGGGCGAGCCACTCTCTCTTTGAAGACGGTGGTGCAATCCATACACGAATCACCTTGTCCTGCTTCCCTTACTGACAATCGCTCACAAAGCCCCAACACGGCGGTTTGTCCGCCGGGGCGGTATACCCCGGGGGCTATCTTCCACAAAACCGCACACAGCGGCTCACACGCCGAAATACAGGGGATACAGGTGCTGTTGGCGGGCTTTCTTTTCCTCTGTGCTATTTTGACACCTCTGCTTTCCCCGTTTACAGAAAAACCGGGAATTTCTCTGTCATGCCACAGTTGACACCGCTGAATTCGTTGCCGCTGTAAGCATTGAAGGCAGCAAGACGTCAAACCGAGAACCGTCTCCCATATTTGAGGTCACATGACTAATTGCACAAAAGCCTTGAAAGGATGACAGTAACCCATCAAAAGCCCTCGTTTTCTGCTTCTTCGGCCCGCACTGCGGGCCGGCGTCATCCGGCGTGGCGGCGCAAGACGCCACGCCTTTATCCTGCTTTCCTTTCGTCTCTCGTAAATCGCCGTGTTTTGGTGCGGAACTTCCCCCAGGGGTTCTGCCCTGCCCTTGATGGACAAATCGCACACGGCGGATCACAGGCGCTCACGCTGGGTGTTCATCATTACCCTCCAGCTTCTTGCTGACACGCATCTGCTCAACTGTTTCCTCCAGCCGCCAGAGTTGTCGTTGGTTGTAGAGGTCCACTGCGTTTTGGATCGGCAGGATGGTGTAGCGCAGAGTACCGTTGTGCTTGCGGCCATCTCTTGTGATGATGGACGTTGGCTCTGTGATGATTAGCCCTCGGCCCTCTAGCTCCGCAATATACTTCCGCACGGTGTTGACGCTCATGTGGACGGCCTTGCCGATGGAACGGCAGCTCGGATAGCACTGGTAGGTCTTGCGGTCCTCACAGTAGAGCAGGTAGGAGTAGACCGCCAGCGCGCCGGAGGACAGACCCAGAGAAAAAATCTCGTTGGGCAGAGGGAAAAAGTTCTTGACCGCATCTCGTTTTGTGTACTGCCAGAGCATCAGCTGTCACCTCCCGTGTTCCGCTCCATCCACTGGATGAACTTCTCCTTGGGCACCACCATCCTGCTGCCAACTTTCAAGACGGGGAAATTTGATTCATGCATCAGCTCGTAGGCGCTGGATGGAGCGATACCCAACACCTGCGCCACTATCCTTGCGTTGAGAAATAGCGGCAGTTCCTCGTAGCTCTTGTAGACAGATTCTTTCATCTCTGTCACCTCCCTGTGATTGCTTTTTATTTATCCATCTGATACGATGAGGGTAACACTACGAGCCGCGGTTTTCAATAGCTCTGGGCCAGAACAGGCAAATCCCAAATCTCTATCGGATACAGGAGGAAAACAGTCATGGCAGAGGAACAGCTGCGCATCGAACTGGACTACACCTACACCTACGACCAGTTCACCGTATTCTTCTACGGCGACCGGGTGTTCGCGGGCAAGAAGGACTACTCCATAGGACAGTGCTGCGTCGACGTCATGAATCTGGACGAGTCGATCTTGGACGAGATCGACCGGCGGGTCAGACTGTTCATCCCCGCCGCTCGGAAGCTGCCCACAGAAAAAACAGACAGCGCCGCCGCCCTTGCGCAGGAACGGCTGAACGCTGTCTGGGAACTCATATTTGCTTTGCCGGTCTACCGTGATCTGAAAATGGATAAGGCGTGCTGCTTCCATACCTTCCGGCGGCTCATGGCGGACAGGGAGAAATGGGCGCAGGTGCGGGACCCATCTTCCGAAGGGTACGCCATATATCAGGGGATGATGGCTGGGCTCGCCTGCTTCGCAGATTCTATCCGCACCTTCCGCCTACAGATCATGGAGATGACGAGGACGTATTTCGAGCCGCTGAAGCGGAGGACCAGCGACGCCTACGCCCAGGCATACTCCCGCTTCTACTCCGATATGCTTTCTAGCGGTGCGCACATTTTCAACGATGAGTTTGAGCAGAGCTTTCCTTTGGAGGTAGACTTCGTACCCATGATGCATCCTACTGAGGAGGGCAGGGTCTTCGTGGCGGAGAAGTCGACGTTCAACAGCCTGGCGGACTTTTTACGGACAGAGTTTTATCGGGGCCTGGCCCTGGGCAACGCGCCAAGGCAGTGCCACAACTGCGGACGGTACTTCCTGCTGACCGCTGGGTACAACACGTGCTACTGCAACAACGTCGCTCCCGGCGAGCTGGAGCGCACCTGCCGGAAGGTGGGCGCTCACCGTAAGGAGGCTCTTGGAAAAGCGAACCGCACTCCGGCCCGGAAGGAGTATGACCGGATTTACAACCGCTTGAAGGCCCGAAAGCAGCGAGGGAAGATCAGCGTGGATGAGTGGAACGCCGCTGTGGCAGAGGCCCAGGAGCTGCTGGATCGCTCTGAGCGTGGGGAGCTGACGGACGAGGAGTTGAGGCGTCGGTTTAAAGAGTTCTGAGCGCAGGACGATTCTTTGTTTATAGCGGCGTAGTTTTTGAGCTGTCCAGCCCCTGCGCTCCTGAACGGCAAAAAAATTTCTCCCAGGCTGTGGTACTTCCCCCTCCCCCGCCGTTTACTAAGTGAACCGGCGCCAATTCAACCGAAAAGGAGGAGAGCTCTTATGCTTGCGATCTGCCTCGCCATGCTGGAGACCGAGGAGGACCAGCGGCGGTTCACGCGGCTCTTTGAGGCTCATGAAAAGAAAATCTACGCGGTGGCCCTCCGGGTCTTGGGAGGCCCCAACCGGGCGGAGGACGCCGCCCAGCAGACCTGGCTCCAGCTCATCAAAAATTGAGAACGAGTGTCCGCCCTGCCCTGAAGGGAGACGGAAGGCTATGTGGTCACCACAGCCAAGAACTGCGCCCCGAACATTCCCCGCTTGGATCTGTCAGGGGGATTGATACAAGCCCTCTCACAAGTCCGCGCCGTTGGAGCGGATGATATCTCGGTACCATCGCCCGCTGTCCTTCAGCATCCGGTCCCCTGTGGCGTAATCCACATAGGCCAAGCCAAAGCGGGGGTCATAGCCCTCCGCCCACTCGAAGTTATCCGTCAGGGACCACTGGAAATACCCCCGGACATTCGTGCCCTGGTCAATGGCGCGCTCCAGCGCCCGGAGATACCGGATCAGGAAGTCGATCCGCAGAGGATCGTGTACGGCGCCGTCCAGAAAGACCCGGTCCGTACAGGCCAGACCGTTTTCACTGACCACCAGCGGCAGACCGTAGCGTTCCGCTAAAAACCGCGGGCCCCACTCCAGGGCCTCCGGGGTGATGGGCCAGCCCAGGGCGGTCCGCGGGAAGCCCGCCGGGAAGGGAAGCGTCTCCGGCCCGTTTTCTCCCGCGTGGACGGGTGCGCCCTGATAGAGGTTGAGCCCGATGAAGTCCGGCTTCTCGTATTCTTCCCCCAGGCACAGGGGATCCAGGGCCAGGGTGTGGGAGAAGGTTCTGGGCCCCAGAGGAAGGGCAAAGGTCCCCTGCCGGGCCGCCTCCACGTCTTCGGGAGCCTGACTGGCGGGATAACAGACCGCCCCCGTGGAGGCGACACCCACCAGATTTCCGCCGTCCGCCCGGTGCAGAGCCTTCTGTCCCAGAGAGTGCGCCTGGCAGAAGGTCTCCCAGCAGGCGCTGAGGCTGTCGTCGTCCAGCTTCAGGCCCGGGGCGTGTTCTCCCGTCCCATAGCCCATTCCTATGAAGCACTGGGGCTCGTTAAAAGTGAACCACCGGCGCACCCGGCCCCGAAACAGCTCCGCCATTTTCTCCGCGTAGGCCTCAAAGCGCCGGGCGGTCTCCGGGTTCTGCCAGCCGCCCTGCCGCTGCAATGCCTGGGGAAGGTCCCAATGGAACAAAGTCACCCAGGGCTGGATTCCCTCCTCCAGAAGGCCGTCCACCAACTCACTGTAGCAGTGCAGCCCCGTCTGGTTCCAATGCCCGTCGCCTTTGGGGTCTACCCGGGGCCAGGCAATAGAGAATCGATAAGCCTGGAGGCCCATCTCCTTCATGATGGCGATGTCGTCCCGCCAGCGGTGATAGGCGTCGGCGGCCGTGTCGCCGGTATCGCCCCATTTGACCTTTCCGGGGGTGTGGGAGAAAACGTCCCAAATGCTTTCTCCCCGGCCGTCCTCTTTCACAGCGCCCTCAATCTGATAAGAGGCGGAAGCGGCGCCCCAAATAAAATCCTTTGGAAATCCCATGGATCAAGCTCCTTCTTCGTTATATAGATAAACGCAATTTGCCAGTTCCCCCAGGCGGACGAGAGCCAGCCTGAGGGAATCATTGACGCGGCAGAGTATATCACACCGTCTGTGGGCGGTCAAGCGCCCCTATGGTCAAAACTCCAGGTTCTTTCCGTCCTGGCCGAAGACATGGCACACGTTGCCGCTGAAGGTCAGGTTCATCTGGTCCCCGGCGTGGAAGGAGTCGATGTGGGTTCCCGTGGCGTCCATGGTGGGCACAATCACTACCACGTCCCGGCCCTCGGCATTGGCGTGGAAATGGACCTCGCTGCCCATCATTTCCGAAACCTCCACCTTGGCGGCCAGGGTGTTGCCGGGCTGCTTGGCCAGCACCATGTGGCTGGGCCGGACGCCCAGGGTCATGGCCTGGGCGGATACCTTTTTCTCCGCCAGGTTCTTCTGCTTGTCGCCAGACAGCTCCACCTTGCAGCCGCCTACGCCGACGAAGTATTTGCCGCCCTCGCAGAGGAGCCTGGCGTCGAAGAAGTTCATCTGGGGCATGCCGATGAAGCCCGCCACAAACAGGTTCGCCGGATGGTCGAAGACCTCCTGGGGGGTGCCGATCTGCTGGATGAAGCCGTCCTTCATGATGACGATCCGGTCGCCCAGGGTCATGGCCTCTGTTTGGTCGTGGGTGACATAGATAAAGGTCGTATTGATTTTCTGGCGCAGCTTGATGATCTCGGCGCGCATCTGGTTGCGGAGCTTGGCGTCCAGGTTGGAGAGGGGCTCGTCCATGAGAAGCACCTTGGGCTCCCGGACGATGGCTCGGCCAATGGCCACCCGCTGGCGCTGGCCGCCGGAGAGGGCCTTGGGCTTGCGGTCCAGGTACTGGGTGATGTCCAGGGTCTCCGCCGCCTCCTTGACCCGGCGGTCAATCTCCGCCTTGTCCACCTTCCGCAGCTTCAGGGGAAAAGCCATGTTCTCGTAAACCGTCATATGAGGATAGAGGGCATAGCTCTGGAACACCATGGCGATGTCCCGGTTTTTCGGCTCCACATCGTTCATCAGCTTCCCGTCGATGTACAGCTCGCCGCCGGAGATCTCCTCCAGGCCGGCAACCATCCGCAGGGTGGTGGACTTACCGCAGCCGGAGGGGCCGACAAGGACGATAAACTCCTTGTCCTTAATGTCCAGATTGAACTCCTGGACGGCAATGACACCCTCGGCGGTCACCTGGAGGTTGACTTTCTTCTCGGTGTCTCCGGCCTTTTTCTTGCCTTTTTTCTGTCCGCCGCTGTGAGGATATATTTTGGTGATGCCCTTCAAATTCAAACTTGCCATAACTCTCGGCCCTGGCGAAGGGGCCTCCGCCGCCTTCGCCTCGCCCCGGCCAAGGGGCTTTACGACAGGTCTCCACACTGCCGCACCGCGAGCCGCCGCGGTCTTCCTCCTTTTTCAGGCGCCGGCCGCTGTAAGCGTGGAGCAGCGGGCCGGCCCTTTTTTATTTGCATACCCTCTCGGGGAATGGAGTCACAATGCTCAGCGGAAGGGGTTCTCCGTGGGATAGGGCAGGCTCTTGGGCTGGTTGTAGGCGATATCCTGAATCCCAAGGAACTTGAACACCTCGAACAGCACCTTGCCATAGTGCCCGAAGGCCACGGCCCCGTGGTGGGGATAGCGCTTCTGGATGAGCACATGGCGGTAGAACCGGCCCATCTCGGGAATAGCGAACACGCCGATGCCGCCGAAGCTGCCCGTGGCCACCGGCAGCACCTCGCCCTGGGCGATGTAGGACCGGAGATTCCCGTCACTGTCGCACTGGAGGCGGTAGAAGGTGATATCGCTGGCGGCGATGTCGCCCTCCAGGGTGCCCCGGGTGAAGTCCGGCTCGCCGCCGTTCTCCAGCAGGCGGTTCTGGATGAGCTGATACTTGACGGCCCGGTCCGCGCACAGCTTGCAGGCGGGGGTATTGCCGCAGTGGAAGCCCATGAAGGTATCCGTCAGCCGATAGTCAAACTTACCCTTGATCTGCTCCGCCCACAACCGGGCGGGGACGGAGTTGTTGATGTCCAGCAGAGTCACCGTGTCCCCGGAGACGCACATGCCGATGTACTCACTAAGCGCGCCGTAGATGTCCACCTCACAGGCAACCGGGATGCCTCGGCTCACCAGACGGGAGTTCACATAGCAGGGCTCAAAGCCGAACTGGCTGGGAAACGCGGGCCAGCACTTGTCCGCGAAGGCCACGTACTTCCGGGCCCCCTTGTGCTTCTCCGCCCAGTCCAGCAGCGTCAGCTCAAACTGGGCCATCCGCTCGCCCAGATCGGGGTAGTAGCGGCCCTCGCCCATCTCGGCGGCCATTTCCGCGCAGACCGCCGGGATGCGGGGATCACCGGCGTGCTCCCGGTAGCTCACCAGCAGGTCCAGCTCGGAGTTCTCCTCCACCTCCACGCCCAGCTCGTACAGGCCTTTGATGGGGGCGTTGCAGGCAAAGAAATCCTGAGGCCGGGGACCGAAGGTGATGATTTTCAAATTCTTCACGCCGATGACGGCCCGGGCGATGGGGACAAATTCGGCGATCATTCCGGCGACGTCCTCCGCCGTGCCCACGGGGTACTCGGGGATATAGCCCTTGAGATGCCGCATCCCCAGGTTATAGGAGCAGTTCAGCATTCCGCAGTAGGCGTCGCCCCGTCCGTTGATCAGGTCCCCGTCCCCCTCGGCGGCAGCCACAAACATGCAGGGGCCGTCAAAATTCCGGGCAATCAGCGTCTCCGGCGTCTCGGGGCCGAAGTTGCCCAGGAACACCACCAGGGCGTTGCAGCCCTGGGCTTTCACGTCCTCCACGGCCTTCAGCATTCCCCGCTCGTTTTCCACCGTGACAGGGCACTCGTACAGCTCGCCGGAATAGGCGGCCTTGACGGCGGCCCGGCGCTTCTCGCTCAGGGCGACGGGAAAACAGTCCCGGGAGACGGCGACGAGGCCCAGCTTTACCTCGGGAATATTGGTCAATTGCATAGAATCTTCCTCCTTTTCAAAGATCGTTTTTGATATCAATGTTTTCACCTGTCAGGCCCACCCAGGCCCCCTGTCCGGCCTCGCTGGAATCTGGGTGCGCCAGCAGCCACTTGTTTTTCGCCCACAGGCGGTCGTCCTCCATGTTCAGCGGCGTAATGTCCGGCTTGGCCTCGTTGGTGCCCCTGGGCAGCGCCACCGCCACCCGGAACCCCTTTGCCCCATCCACATGGCAGGGGGCGTAGTGCAGCGTCGTGGCGTAGACCTCCACCACCGCCCCGGCGGGGACCCGGAAGGCCCGGACACAGGCGGTATCCAGCCGGCCGTCCACCATTTCCTCCTGTTTCGCCAGCAGGAGAATGAAGTCCGACGCTCCGATGTTGACCTCGCTGTCCCGGTGGTACTCCAGGCAGTTGAGCTTGGTATTGCGGCCCCAGCACATGCCGATTTGTACCGGCATCCCGCCGTAGGCGTGGTCCTGGAACCGCCGGAAGATATCGCTGCCTTCCAAGGCGGCGATGGACGGCTCATAGGCCGTGCCCTCCTCCGGCAGAGGAATGTTTTCCATAGCCCGGAGCAGCTCCGCCGTGTCATAGCCGGTGAGCACCTGGCCGTAGGCCCGGAAGGCGGGGCTGTAAACAGATTCAATCTTCATGGGGTTCCTCCTTTAAAGAAGCTGGGGGAACAGCGCCTTGCAGGCGGGGTATATTTTTTGGAACTGCCGGTACCGCTCCTCATAGAGGGCGGTCAGCCCCGCCTCCGGCTCCACGGTGCCGGCAACGCGCACCAGGGCGTCCGCCGCCGCCTGGACGGAGGGGAACCGCCCCGCCGCCACCATGGACAGCATGGCCCCGCCGTAGCCGGGCCCCTGCTCCGTGGCCACGATGTCCAGGGGGATGCCCAGGACATTGGCCATGATGGTCCGCCAGAGCCCGGACTTGCTGCCCCCGCCGCAGATGTTGGAGCGGGGAATCTCCACGCCCAGGCTCCGGGCCACCTCAAAGCTGTCCCGGATGGCGAAGGCCACGCCCTCCAGCACCGCCTGGAGCAGGTCCGCCCGGGTGGTGTCCATGGTCATGCCAATCAAGCAGCCCCGGGCGCCGGTGTCGTTGATGGGGCTGCGCTCCCCCATGAGGTAGGGGAGGAAAAACACATGGTTCCGCCCCAGCTTTTCCGGGGTAATCGCCGCCTGTTCCCCGGCGTAGTCCTGGGTCGTTAAAATATCCTCCATCCACCACTTGTTGCAGCTGGCGGCGGAGAGCATGCAGCCCATGAGGTGGTATCCGCCGTCGGCGTGGGCGAAGGAGTGGAGGGCGTTGTTGGAGTCCACGCCGAAGGTTTTGCTGGAGATGAAGATGGTCCCGGAGGTGCCCAGGCTGATGTTGCAGCCCCCGTCCCCCACGGTACCCGTGCCCACGGCGGCGGCGGCGTTGTCCCCCGCCCCGGCGCAGACCACCGTCGTTTCCGCCAGGTCCAGGGCCCTCGCCATGTCCGGCTTGAGGGTGCCCACGGCCTCATAGCTCTCGAAGGCCTTCGCCATCTGGGACTCCCGCAGACCGCACAGCTCCAGCATCTCCGGGCTCCAGCGCTTGTGCTCCACGTCGAAGAGGAGCATCCCCGAGGCGTCGGAGACGTCGGTGCAGTGGACGCCGGTGAGGCAGTAGTTGATGTAGTCCTTGGGCAGCATCACCTTGTCGATTCTGGCGAACAGCTCCGGCTCGTTCTTCCGCATCCAGAGGAGCTTAGGGGCCGTGAAGCCCGCGAAGGCGATGTTGGCGGTACACCGGCTGATTTTTTCCCGGCCCACGATCTTGTTGAGGTAGTCCACCTCCTGAGCGGTGCGGCCGTCGTTCCAGAGGATGGCGGGGCGGAGGACGTTGTCCTCCTGGTCCAGGGCCACCAGCCCGTGCATCTGCCCGCCGCAGCCGATGGCCGCAATCCGGGTCTTATCGCAGTCCGCCGTCAACTCCCGGATGCCAGTCACCACCGCTTCCAGCCAGTCCGCCGGGTTCTGCTCGGCCCAGCCAGGCCTGGGAAAAGACAGCGGGTATTCCCGGGAGACGATGTTTTGGATTTGTCCCTCCTCATCCATCAGCAGCAGCTTGACGGCGGAGGTGCCCAGGTCGATTCCAATATACAGCATGTCGTTTCTCCTTATGTCCGGCGGATAGAAGTGCTGACTGCGGTCTTTCCCGTCAGCCGGGCGGTACGGGCGTCCGGCTGGCCCAGGCCCGCATAGAGGGTCCAGGCCCCACTGCCGGGAATCCGCTCTCCGGCGTCGTTGACCACGGTGAGGGCCGAGGGCTCTATGGGAATGTCCACTGTCTTCGTCTCCCCCGCCCCCAGCTCGATCCGCCGGAAGCCGCAGAGGATGGGATTGGGCGGCGCGTCGGGGGATGCCTCGTCCTTCAAATAGAGCTGCACCACCTCCTGGGCAGCCCGCCCGCCCCGGTTCTCCACCGTGACCCGGGCGGAGGCCTCCCCGGCGGTGACGGCGGTGACCGCCGCGTCGCCGTAGGTCAGGCCATAGCCGAAGGGATACAGAGGCTCGCCCCGGTAGTAGCGGTAGGTCCGGTTGGTCATGGCGTAGTCGGTAAAGGCGGGCAGCTCCTCCAGGACCCCGTCCCGGTAGAAGGTCACGGGCAGCTTGCCGGAGGGAGACGCTTTGCCGAAAATCAGGTCCGCAATGGCCCGCCCTCCCCCAGCGCCGGGATACCAGCCCAGGAGAATGGCGTCCGCTTGGGTCTCGGCCTCGCTGAGGTCGATGGCGCTTCCCGCCAAAAGGACCACCAGCGTGGGCTTCCCCGCCGCCAGCACATGCCGCAGCAGCATCCGCTGGGGCGAAGGCAGGAGCAGGTCTTCCTTGTCACCGGAACCGGCGGCGTTGCCCTCGTCGGGCTGTTCGCCCTCCAGAGTCTCGTCCAGGCCCAGGACCAGGACCACCACGTCGCTGTGCTTCACCACCGCCATGGCCTCCGCCATGCGGTCGCTGGCCTGGGCCAGGGGCTCTACCCGGTCCCGCCAGAGGTGGCAGCCCTCGGCGTACAGCACCCGGCCGCGGCCCTCCATGGCGTCCTGGATGCCCTCCAAGACGGTGACATAGCGGGAGGCGGTGCCGTGGTAGTTCCCCACCAGAGCCGCCCGGCTGTTGGCGTTGGGACCGATGACCCCGACGGTGCCCACCGTCTCCGGGTTCAGGGGCAAAAGCCCGCTGTTCTTCAGCAGCACGCAGGACTCCAGAGCGGCTTTGTGGGCCAGAGCCAGGTGCTCCGGGCACTCCACCGCCTCATAGGGGATGGAATCGTACTCGCTGCCCTCCCCCAGGACGCCCAGGAGATACCGGGTGGTAAAGAGCCGCTCGGCGGCAATTGTAATATCCTCCTCGGAGATCAGCCCCTCCCGCAGGGCCAGGAGCAAACAGCGGTAGCAGTCGCCGCAGTTCAGGTCACAGCCGTTTTTCAGCGCCAGGGCCACGGACTGGGCGGTGTTCTCCGTGACCATGTGCCCGGTGTGGAAATCCCGGATGGCCCAGCAGTCGGAGACCACATGGCCCTGGAAGCCCCAGCGGCCCCGGAGGATGTCTTTCAGCAGCGTCTCGCTGCCGCAGCAGGGCTCGCCGTTGGTACGGTTGTAGGCCCCCATGACGGCCTCCACCCCCGCGTCCTTCACGCAGGCCTCGAAGGCGGGGAGGTAGGTCTCCTCCATATCCTTGGGGGAGGCCACGGCGTTGAACTTGTGCCGCAGGCTCTCCGGCCCGCTGTGGACGGCGAAATGCTTGGCGCAGGCGGCGGCTTTCATGGTTTCGCCGCTGCCCTGGAGACCCCGGACGTAGGCTTTGCCCAGTTGGGCGGTGAGGAAGGGGTCCTCGCCGTAGGTCTCGTGCCCCCGGCCCCAGCGGGGGTCCCGGAAGATGTTGACGTTGGGGGACCAGAAGGTCAGGCCCTTGTAGATGTCCCGGTCGTCCTGGGCGGAAAGGGCGTTGTACTTGGCCCGGCCCTCGGTGGCGGCCACGTCCCCCAGCTTTTCCAGCAGCTCCTCGTCGAACATGGCCGCCAGGCCGATGGCCTGGGGGAAGCTGGTGGCAGTGCCCGCCCGGGCCACACCGTGAAGGGCCTCGTTCCACCAGTTGTAGGCGGGGACCCCCAGGCGGGGAATAGGCGGCGCGCTATAGCTCAGCTGGCCGGCCTTTTCCTCCAGGCTCATCTGCGCCACCAGAGCCCTGGCCCGCCGCCGCGCGGTTTCTCGATCCATAAGCAATTCTCCTTTGGGTTCAGTTTGGTTCTCCGTCCTCCGCCGGGAGCACCCGGCGGAAGATTCTCCACAGCACCCGGGAGGCCAGCCACGCCGGGCCGGAGGCCCCCGCGATGAAATACACAAAGCCCAGCATCCGCAAGACCGCCAGGGGCAGAAACAACGGGACGGCGACGGGCAAAAGGGCGATCAGCCACAGCAGCAGCGTCCGCCCCGGGGAGCAGAAGGCCAGGGCAAAGGCGTTTTTCACCTGGCCCTTCCAGGTGTTCTGAAACCTGGCCTGGAGGGGGAACACATAGCACAGCAGGGTCAGGGCGATCACTGCCACAACGGTGGCGACGGTCAGGAACAGCACCCGGAGGGCCCCCTCCTGCCGGAGGGCAAAAAAGGCGTCCCCCGCCGCCACAACCCCCAGGGCCAGCACCAGCAGGCCCAGGGCCGCGCCCCGCTTGAGGTTGGCCCGGAAGGCGTCCAGGAAGCCCCGCAGGGTGCGGACCTCCTCCCCCCGGACCAGCTTCAAGGTGACATAGTACAACGCGCACAGGGCGGGTCCGGCGGTGATCACCGGCAGGGCGCAGAGGACGCAGAGCCAGTTGAGGATCATCAGGTCCCCCAGGGTGCGGAGAACCTGTCCCAGGGAGGCCCGGAGGGGGATTCCCTCCTCCGGCCCGGCCTTACGAGTGTCCGCCATAGGCTCAGCCCTTCACGCCGCCCAGGGCCACGCCGGCGATGATGTACTTGGACAGGGCGAAGTACACGATGAACAGGGGCAGGATCGTCAGGGTCAGGCCCAAATAGATCGCGCCGTGCTCCGTCTTATAAATATCGCCCCGAAGGAGGCCCACCATGATCGGCATGGTGTATTTACTGTTGTCCGTCAGCAGGATGGTGGGCAGGAAGAGGCTGTTCCAGCTGGAGACGAAGCAGAAGATGGCCTGGGTGGCCATGGCCGGCTTCATGATGGGCAGCGCGATGCGGTTGAAGGTGTTGAATTCCCCGGAGCCGTCGATCCGGGCCGAGTCCAGCAGCTCCAGAGGCAAAGAGGACAGCATGAACTGCCGCATGAAGAACACCGTGGCCGGAGCGGCAATGGAGGGGAGGATCAGCGCCAGGAAGTTGTTGGTCATGTGGATCTGATACATGAACTGGTAGAAGCCGATGCTGGTGACCTGGGCGGGAATCATCATCACGCACATGATGACGGTGAAAAAGGTCTTGCGCCCCTTCCACTGGTAGGCCACCAGGGCATAGGCGGTGAGGGCGGAGAAATACACCGTGCAGGCCGTGGAGCCCACGGAAATGATCATGGAGTTCATGAAGCCCCGGATGGGATTGAAGGTCTTGCCCAGCAGCACGCTCAGGTTGCTCATCAGGTAGGTGGAGGGCACCAGGGAGATGGCGTGCTGCTGAATCTCATAGGTGCTGCGGGTGGAGTTGACGAGCATGATGACAAAGGGCATCAGGCTGAGGATGGTCAGCAGGATGCACACGGTATAGGCCACAACTTTAAAGGCCGTGCCGTTGGAGTGTTTCGCGTGTTTCATGTCCGGTTACCTCCCCTCGTCCTTGTCCCGCATCAGCAGGAAGATCACGCCGGAAAACACCGCGATGATGAGGAACATAATCATGCTGGCCGCGGCGGCCCGGTTGTAGAGATAGCTCCCGCTGAACGCCTGGTTGTAAATAAACACACTGGTGGTCAGGGTCGCATTGTCCGGTCCGCCCAGCAGGAACAGCTTGGGGATGTCGTACATGTTCAGTCCGCCGATCATGCTGGTGATCAGGGTGTAGAGCAGGATGGTTTTCAGGTTGGGAATGGTGATCTGGAAGAACAGCTGCACGTCGTTGGCCCCGTCGATCTCCGCTGCCTCGTAAATCTCGGGGCTGATGCCCAGGACGCCGGAAATCAGGATAATCATGGTGTAGCCGTACCACATCCAGAACTGGATGAAGGCCACGATGAGCTGGGCCGCCGTCGCATTGATGGAGAAGTTGAAGGGCGTGCTCAGTACTCCCGTGGTCACAAGAAGATCGTTTACCGGGCCGGTGGGATAGCCGAAGAGGGCGTTGAACAAAATGGCCACGGAGGCCGCCGTGATGATGTTGGGCATGTAGAAAACGACCTTGAAGAAGCCCTGACCGGCCAGCTTGTGGCGGTGGCTGGTGAACCAGGCCGTCAGCAGCAGGGCCAAGGTAATCTGGGGGATAAAGTTCATGATCCAGAGCTTCACGGTGTTTCCCAGGGATTTAATAAAAGAGGGGTTCTGAAGGACGCTGACAAAGTTCTTGAACGGCTCGTCCGTCAGGAAGTGCCAGGTCGTGTTTCCCAGGCCCTTGCAGTCCGTAAAGCCCAGGAGGGCGGTGTAAATGGTGGGATACAGAGAGAAAACGCAGAAGGCCACGATGAAGGGCAGGCTGAACAAATAGCCGTACCTCGCGTAGCTGAAGCCTTTTCGCTGCCTCATGAAATCTCAGCTCCTTGAAATCAGATTGGCCGGGCATGGCCGGAGAGGAAGAACGGAGCGAAAGGGGCCCGTTCCGGGCCCCTTTCGCCTGGAAGCAGTCTCTCATCATCTCGGAGCCCGCTCCGAGATGGTCTGGGCCACTGGCCCAGGAATCGGCTTAGCCCAGATCCACCGTCACGTCCAGGTTGTCGGCCACGTCCTGCTTGAAGTCCTTGATGGCCTGATCCCGGGTCTTGGTGCCGGAGGTATACTGCCGGACCTGATCCCGCCACTTGGTGTTGATGGTTTCATCGTACTGGGTCAGGCATTTTCCGTTGGCGTACTGGTTGGCGGGGACAAAGGCGTCGAACATGTTCTGTCCGCCCAGGAAGTCCAGGGAGCCGTCGCTCATTTCCATGACCGTGCCGGAGGCCACGCAGTCCTTGGTGCCGCCCTCGCCGTTCAGCGTTCCGTTGGCCCACATGTACTGGAGGCCGGTCTCGGAGCAGTCAAGGGTGATCCAGCGGATGATCTCGCCCACGGCCTCTTTGTTGGCGGAGCTGTTGCTGGCCATCAGCCAGGTGCCGCCCCAGAAGAAGCCCACGGGAGGCGCGCAGACCGCCCAGTCGCCGTATGTACCCTCGCCCACGGCGGAGCCGCCGCAGTTGGGGGCGATGGTGTAGTTGATGAGCCAGGCGGGGCCGAAGAAGCCGAAGATGCCCTTGTCCCCTTCGCCCTTCATGTCGGCGAACCAGGCGTCCTGCCAGTCCTGGGTGTCATTGTGGTAGTTGTTGTCCTTGAGCTCCTTGGACAGGTCCAGGAATTCCTCCCGCTTGGGGTCGATGTTCAGCTTGCCGTCCACGATCCAGCCCTGCTCAGAGCTGTTTTCCACGGCGTGCCACAGGTCGCCGTCGCTGGAGATGATGCCGTAGCCCTTGCCCTTGAGGGTCTCGGCGGCCTCATAGAATTTATCCCAGCCATTGGAGCCCGCGCCGATAGCCGCTCCGATGGTGTCGGGATCGTCGGTGCCGAAGACCTCCTTGGCAATGGAGCGGCGGTAGATGAACGCGCCGCCGGTGGCCTGATAGCCCAGGCCCACCACCTTGCCGTCGTCGGGCCGGGTGCCGATGTCCACAGAGTACTGGGCGATGTCGGCGGCCTGGATATCCCCGGCCACGTCAATGCCCAGGTCCTCATAGGGAGCGGCATAGTGGGCGGCGTCGCCCTGGGTGTACTTCATGACGAACGCGGCCTCGGCGCAGTACATATCCGGGGCGTCGGAGCCGCCGCCGGCCAGGGCCTGGTCCAGGGCGGGCTGGTAGGCGCCGTCGGTGGTGGCGATGACGGTGGTCTTGACCTCATACTTTTCGGCAAAGTCCGGACGGCTGGCCAGGAACTTGTCGACCATCTTGGGCACCTCGTCGGTGAAAGCCCAGAGATTCAGCACGGTCTTGCCGCTGGCGGAGCTCCCGCCAGAGCCGCCGTCACCAGAGCCGGAACCGGAGCCGCCGCCGCAGGCGGCCAGGGAGAGCAGCATCACGGCTGCCAGAAGGAGCGCAGAGACTTTCTTTTTCATGTACCTTTTCCTCCGATCAAAAATTTTGGTATGTTAGGCGATTAAATTTACTAACTTAGGTTAAAAAAATTTACCGCCCGACCTTGTTCCTAGTGTAATAGACGCTCAGAAAAATGTCAACAGAAACCATAGTAATCCGCCAAATTTTGTACAGAACGCCCTGGATGTGGCCGTTATTTTGTAGGAGATGATAGTTTTTCCTAGCTCCGCCACTGGAGGACTCTTTAGTTTGGCAATAATATAACCTATCTATCCCCGTGTTGAAATTGAAATTAGGCTGTGTTATAATCGAACCAAGTCAACAAGGAGGGGCAACTATGGAGAAGGCGGCTGCCCAGAGAACGAAGGAGCGCGGAGGCGAACCTGTCCCCGCGCTGCCCTCGAATTTAAAGATACAAAACCGGAAAATGGTGCTCTCCTGCTTCCGGGACAACCGGCCCCACTCGGTGGCAGACGTGGTGGCCCGCACCGGCATCAGCAAACTGACGGTGATGAAGGCCATCCAGTTTTTTTGCGGAAAGGGGATTCTGGCCAGCTCCGGCAAAGGGGATTCCACGGAGCTGGGTGGGAAGAAGCCGGAGTACTTCCGCTTTTCCTGCGGGAAGTACCTGCTGACTATCCGCATGTGGCCGGAGGACCTGGGCCTGACGCTGTTCGACATGCGCATGAACAAGGTAGACAGCTCCCATCTGGCCTGGATCATCCCGGACGCGCCCGAGGAGGCGTTCCGCATCATCGAGAACAGCGCCCTGGCGCTGCTGGCCCGGGCCGGGGTCGACCGGGAGGAGCTGTATGGCGTCAGCCTGTCCTCCTCCGGCATCGTGGACTATGACCATCTGACGCTGAAATACAGCGTCCACACGCCCAACTGGGGGTCGAACGTTCCAATTGGCGATTATCTCCGGGGCATCTTCGGTCCCGGCCCGGCGCTCTCCGAGGAGAACGCCGGAAAATCCATCAGCCGGGCCATACTCAACGAGCAGGAGGACCCAAACCGGTCCATTCTGGTTCTGTTCACCTCCTGGGGACTCTCCGGGGCGCTGATTCAGGACGGGCGCATTCTGAACGGGCGGAACTCCCTGGTGGGCGAGATCGGCCATATGATCCTGGACCAGAACGACCCGGAGCTTTGCAGCTGCGGCAGCCGGGGCTGCGCAGAACGGCTGGTGTCCGTTGCCCGGGTGCGGAAGATGATCGCCGGGGACCCTCCGCCGGAGGGCTCTCCCCTGTCCCGCCTTCCGGCGGAGGCGGTGGAGCTGCGGCACCTCTTCGCCTCCTCCCGGCAGGAGGATGCCTACGCCCGGAAATACGTGGCCTATATGGCGGATCGGTTCGCCGCCCTTTTGCGGAATGTGTCTCTGGTGTTCAGCCCGGAGAAGGTAGTCTTCGTGGGGGACTACGCCGTGGCGGACGAATTTTTTGACCAGAGGATACGCCAGCAGCTCTCCTCGTTCCGCTATCTGTCCCTGAGCCAGCCCATGGAAATTGCCTACAACACCCGGTCCCTAACGGACTTGGACGCCTTGGGCGGCGCGGTGGCGCTCATCGACCACTATCTCTCCCGGCCGGAGCTGTATGAGGAAACACTCTGACAGCAAAATCCGGCCATGGTCTTTTCTTTGTTTATGGCGCGGCAAATTTTAAGCGGCATCACCATGCTTTTCCGCAGTGGACTATCTAAAAGATAGCCGAGATTTTTATGTCCATGCCTGTGGTGTGGTGAAGCTTCCAGATCTGTGACCCATAGCGTGACCCAAAACAGGAAATCGCTCTATGGAATCAGTGCGTGGGGTGGTTCGAAGGGCTGTCAATATTCTGAGCAAACAGCATCAAATGGGGCCAAAAGCACTTGCCGTAAACCCTCAGACAAGCTACGGACCAGAAGGCCGGGGGTTCGAATCCCTCAGGGCGTACCAACGAAAGAAACCTGTTTTTTGATTGAATCAAAGAGCAGGTCTCTTCTTTTGCCTGAAGAAATTGCCCAATTTCATTGCTCAAATAGATCAAGGTGGAGGCTTGAGTGCTAAAGATGCCTCTAATCCGCATATAAGCAGAAACACTTCAAATCAAATATGCCTATCTGTAAGTTTAGAAAGGAGATGCCTTCATGTCACTTCCATATGGATTCATGTCAGTTTCTGGCAACCGCATCATCGTAGATCCTGAAAAAGCAAATATCGTCAAAACAATTTTTCAGCAGTACCTCTCCGGCATGAGCCTGGGCGGGATTGCTGATTTTCTTTTTGATCATGGGATACTCTCCCCAAAAGGAAAAGAGCACTGGACACAACCGGTACTCGGCAATCTGCTCTCAAACCAGAAGTACATTGGCTATATCATCAGCTTTGATGACTTCTTCTTGGTACAAGGAGAAAAGAGCAAACGCAGCAACATTGATGAAGATACCAATCAGCGAAAGGTCACCCGGTACAACTCCCAGAGTGTACTGAGTGGCCTTTTGGTTTGTGCTGAATGTAATCATAACTACCGGCGCATTACCCGCCCATCTGGGGAGATTGTCTGGCGCTGCGCCAGCCGTGTGGAGCATGGGAAGACGTTCTGCAAGCATTCTCCTTCTATTCCAGAGGAAACAATTAAAGAGCTTATCTGTAAGAAACTGGGGATAAGCGTATTTAATGAGAACCAAGTCAGGAATCAAGTGAATAGTATTTTGATTCATTCGGACGGTTCTCTGCAAATTGAGCTGCAAAATGTAGAAGATTTCGGATTGCTGCCGAATTAAAGCTATCTTTCTGGTATGCCATGTGGTATAATATCCCTATATTCAAGTTTGCCCAAAGAAAGGGAATTTGCCATGACGGAGAGAGATGCGCAAATCGAGGCACTGTGGACTTATGAGATATCTACGGAAAAGATTCTCAGGCGTTCGGTAAAGAAAGGATTTATTACCCAGGGGAAGCAGATGAGTTCTCAAAAAAGCTGTTTGAGCAGTTGGACATCCAAAAGATTCCCGGATTTCTCCCATCGCCTCTTGGAGAAAAAATGTACGCTGAGGATGTGCGGGTCAATCCCTATGCTCCTTTAATAAAATAGTTAAAGGAAGAAGCGTCTACAGCCCAAGCTATCTTATCCAAAGTTGGATATGAAGAAATATGGAAAAATATCACAACTTATAAATTTCAAGAGAATGCTCGTGCTGGCCTACTCTGCATAATACCTACTATCCACGTACCATGCAAACATCACCATTGCGGTTTAATATGACTCTTTGAACCTGTACTCACAAGAGGAAAAAGCAGTGGTAAAATAGGAAATATGGAAGGGAAAGAGCGAGAATCGTATCCCAGCGACTTGAAAGATAGGCAATGAGAAGAAATTGCCCCACTCTATACAGGGGTGCGCAACTGCGCATGGAGCAAACGGGAATTGACGGATGCAGTACTGTATTTGGTGGATTCATGGTGTAAATGGAGACAACTGCCCCATGATTTTCCACCATATTCAACAGTACACAGTTTTTATCGCCGCACTCGGATCAGTGGGCTTGAGATAAAATTCTGGAACATCTTTTGAAAAAGAGACGAACAAATGCTGGACGCGAGGAGAGTCCAAGCTATGCGATTATCGATTCCCAGAGTGTGAAAACGGTAGCAACCAGCGAAGAACGCAGAATTGCCGGAGAGAAAAAATGAAAGGCAGAAAACGGCACATCGTAGTGGATGTACTAGGGTGCTTGTTGTCTGTTTGTGGTTCATGTTGCCAATATTCATGAAACAAAAGGCGGAATATCTGCCGCCAAACGAGCATATGAGCGGCATTCATCTGTTCAGCAGCCCTGTGCGGACGCTGGATAGCGGGGGTACTTTCGTTTCTGATTTGAAGGATCGGATTGATCTTGACGTTGATATTTCAGAGAAAATCAAGCCTCATCAATGGGAAAAGCTCCCTTGGCGATGGGTGGTGGAACACACCTTCTCCTGGATCAATCATTCCAGTCGCCTCAGCAAAGATTATGAAATTTCCGTTTCCCCCGATGAGTCTATGGCTATGATTTCTCATTTCCACGCGCTGTTCAAACGCTTATGAATACACAAGTTCTTACATTAAAAATACGGACACATCACAGTAAAAATAGATAACCAACGACTATAAAAGGAAATCTATATCTCAATGAAGGAATGTTGATAATCGGAATAGTGAAGAAACAATTTCAAAAATTTTCAAAGATAGAACAAAAAGAAAAAGAGGGTGTAACTTCCATGGACAACATTAATAGTTTGAGTTTTATCTTACATGTATCTGATTTCCATTTAACTGACGGAAAAAACGAATTTGCCAGTGAAGCGTTGAAAGTGCTGTCAGAGAAACTAAAACTTGAAGGGATTAAGATTGATTATCTACTCCATACTGGCGATGTTATAGATTCCAGCGATATCTATGAAAAAACCGCCGCTTCTCTTGCCTGTTGTAAAGATTTTTACAAAAACTCAGGTGCAGGAGAAGAAGCTCCTAAAAAATTCGACTTTTCTCTTTTTGAAACAAAGGCCCCCAAAGAGGATAAGCAAGCATTTAACAAGCAACTCGAAGATTTTGTGAGAGAGCGTTTTGCAAATGCTGTTAGTGTCATACAGAGCTTTATTTCCGCTTTAAATATTTCTCCAGGCAATGTGGTAATCTGTTGTGGGAATCATGATGTTTTGAGACCACTTAATATTGACGGAGCAGAAGTCAAGTGCGAAAAGATTAACAATGAAGAAAAGGAATGTTGGGAGTATAAGAATTCCGATAAAGTAAAGGATATTTTTTCTCCTTTTGAATGGTTCCTTGATCAATTAAAGACGGCAAATAGTCAAACACGATGCGGGACAAAAGAAATAGTTACTCACTGCACATTGAATAATTTGAATATAATCCTACTCAATACTAGCTGGAAAAATCCAAAAGACATAACTCCTGGTTATTTTTGTGCTCGCTGTGATCAGTTTGAGCCTCTGATTAGTCACCTCAACCAAAACAAAAGCAAATCCGCAAACACAATTAATATTGTTATGGCCCACAAGCCAATTTATGAAATTTGTGAGAAGGCTCGGCTTTCTTATCAGCGATACATGAAAACTCCTTTCATGTCTGCTCTTCAAGAGTTTATTAATGGATCGGGTATTTACCTCTGTGGAGATAAACATACCCGTAGTATTTTTGGTTCCCGTTTTCATGATATTCCACATTACATTGGTGGTGAGCCACTTACGATTAGAAACAGAGAAACCGGTAGTTTTGAAGTAGAATACAATTTACTCGAAATTGGGGATTGCCGCCCTGGTATTGAACGAAAAATTCATTTGAAAAGTGAAGACGGGCAAAAATGGGTTTGCGATTTGCGCCCCCAAGATACAATTGTATCAGACTTATATGATGCGAGTAAGGATTTCCTAGTTAAAAATGTGCTAGAAACAATTGCAACGCCCAAAACACTACACACATGGGAAAATTTATGCCAAGAGATCTATAGATGGCATAAACCTGAAAAGGTCCTGTGGTATACTAATCTAGACAAATTATATAAGGCTATCTGTAAATACCGCGAATGCGGGAGAAAAGAAAGGCCCTGGAATGAAGAGAACATATTTTCTTTTGTTTGCGGAAGATTAAAGGGTCAGATTAGTACGGAGAATTTTGGAAATATACTGAATATAAGAGGCGAGAACAGCTCCGGGAAAAGCACTTTCCTTGGCCTTTTGTACATTTACCTTTTATATCAATATAGTATTGGTTTAATTGATTTTATACCTGCATACTTTAATTTAGAAAACCAAGAGGTACTAAAAAAAATTCAGGATGGAATCTCTTACCATGAGGCTGCTAAACAAATATTTGAAGATTTTGCAAAAAAAATTAAAGACATTGCGATGCGAGAACACCAATCAGTTTGCTATATCATTGATGGTCTAGATGAGCAAGATTGCTGGAGTTTCAGTTCTGAGGACAGCATTGGTAGAGGAATTCTTGATGTTCTTTCAAAATGTGAGAAAAGCTACTATATTATGTCATTTAGCCAACATCATCTACCTTATTTTAAGAATACAATGCCACCCCGGACATATAGCGATTCTAGCGATATAGTATACTTTAATCCCATTGCTATTCAAGAAAAGGGTTCAGAAGACACAAGATTTATCTCTTTTGTAAATGCATTTGTCCAGCTTAAGAACTTCCCTGGACGAAAGACAAATAATGTTGAACATGTCTCTCTAAGTGAGGAATGTTTAGAGCCGCAATATGAACTTATCCGGAATTTCAGGCGCCTTATAGTAAATCCAGGATTTATGTATCATAATTATAATTACATTATGGATGCTAAGGAACACCACGGTAAATCTGTTGATGATATTTATGATTACTATATTGGTAGACAACACGAAATGTGTCTGCAAAAGTTAGGGTATGGCTTTATTCACTATGCTCCTGCAATGGCTTTTTTCTTTTCTTATAAAGGATATACTTATGAAAAATTTAAACATTTACAAGAGGATTATACCTTGCGAGAACACCATATATTTAAATTAATTTGTGAAAATCGCGAAAAGGTATATGATGCTTTTCTGTTTATCAAAAAGCAAACAGACGCTAGCGAGTATCTAATTGCACTACATTACAATAGAGAACTTCGATACTATGCTGAACACCCAGGAGAACCAATTGAACAAGGGTCTATACTTAATGATTTCATTGCGCGTAATGTTGCTGTGTTGATTAGAAAACTTTGGAGCGATACAAACAAGTTTATGATTGTATGCGAGAAATTGTTACAAAGGAACGAACTGAGCAATTGTCTACAATCTATGTTGATATATTGTTTAGCTCACCTAAAGATGTATGCACCATTTCAAGACAGACTCCATAAAGAACTTAATATTAAAGCTACAAGTACTCTTCAGAAGCAGCAGTCAAATGCCACAGGAGGACAATCTACCACAAACGAATGGCTAATTGATGGCGATGATAATGACCAGAAGCTTGAGTGTTTTATGAACCTCAGTCTAAAGCATACTATGAAGATTTTTGAATTTATGGGCACAAATAATTCTGTCAAATTAGTAAAGGTCCTTTTGGCAGATAGAGCATTTTGTAGTTATAATCGGCAATACCAAATGCTCTATTATGGTGATTTGTCCGTTCGAGGTGAAGATAAAAGACGTCCGCTAAATCCAGGAAATGATATTGTGTATAAAGGTTTTGATTTCCACAATACTTTTAATTATTTATATGTAAAATTAGCTTCGGACGATGCCTACCCATTGCAAGAATTTGATATGTTCACTATGTGGGACCTGATTCGTAGTCGATTATCAACCGAGCATCTTCAAAAATCTCTTAGACCAGAAGGAAAGCCGGATACTTTTTTCTATTGGGATTCACTTCGTGAAAAAGCAGATAAAGTCTTAGTGCAGGCATACATTATCTTTGATACATACTTAAAAAAATTCTCCAAAAATAAGGAGACAAAAGATAACACTCTTCCAGATGAAATATTTAAATATTTTTCTATCGTACGAGATTTTCTTAAAGATATTATAAACGAACGTAAAAAAGCAATTTTGGATGCAGATAAAGCGAAACAAATGTTGCGAAAGTTTGATCGGGAGGTTGAAAAGACATCTTCGCAGAAAAAGCAAACTACTAAAACAAAATGACTTTTCCATATAGCAATCGGCATTTGCCACATTTGGGTAGAAGATGCTGTAGAATTGTGTTTTTTGTATCACTAATTTGCTCGGCACTATATTGAATGAGAAAATCGATTTTAACCGCTTACTCCAAAACCACGGAAATTCGTTGAATTTCCGTGGCTTTGTTTTTGTTTTCACAACTTTTTCGGGTGGTTGGATTTTGCGGTGGACAGTTGACCCAAGCTGTGACCCATACGGGAACTTGGAGCGGTTAGGGCTGGAGAGTGTCGGAGAGAAAATTCCCTACCGCATTCGCCGCCTGCTTCTGCATGGAGGTCGTGACGTGGGCGTAGGTATCCAGGGTGAACCCGGCGCTGTAGTGTCCCAGCATGGCTGATAGCGTTTTCACGTCCATGCCGTTCTGTAATGCCATCACCGAAAATGTGTGACGAAGGTCGTGGAAGCGTATCCGCTCCAGTCCTGTCCGTTTCAGAACCCTCTGGAGCATGTGCAGAACGCTGTCCGGGGACATCGGGCCTCCGTATGGCGAGGGGAAGACGTATTCGTCCTTCTGCTCTATGCCCCTGAGGGCTTCAATTGCATCTGTTCCTATCGCAATGTTGCGGTAAGAGTTTTTCGTTTTCAGCGGAGCTTCTATGATCTTCCCATTCTGTCGGAGGACCTGCCGCCGGACATGGATGATACCCTTGGCCAGATCAATATCGCTCCACTTCAGTCCCAGCAGTTCTCCCCGGCGGAGTCCCGTCGCAAGGTCGATGTAGTACAGCTCGAACACGCCGCTGCGCCGTGCCTCTTCGAAGAAGGTGCCCAGACTCTCCGGCGGCAGGATTTTCATTTCCTTCCGCTCCAGTTTCGGCAGGACACAGCCCTTGGTTGGATTGCTGGGAATCAGCCGCTGTTCTACGGCGCAGTTCAGGGCGGAGGAGATCATCTGGTTGATGTTCCGCACCGTTTTGATGCTGAGGCCCTTCGGTTTGTTCCTGGCTTCTGGGCATTCCACCCTGCCGTTCTCCAGCAGGTGTTTGTACAATTTCTGGAGGTCCATTGCCGTCAGCTTGTCCAGCAGAATGCCACCAAGGGCAGGCTTGATGTGGTTTTCGATGAAGCCCTGGTAGGTCTTATAGGACGAGGCTCGGACTTGGAGCTTGGCGTAGTTTTCCATCCAAGTGTCCAGCCACTGGCCTACAGTGTAGCGCTCTGTCCGCAGGGACTGGACGCCGCTCTTCTCAATTGCCGACTTGAGTTTTGCCTTGACTTCCGCCTGGGTCTTTCCCAAGACATTTTTGTAGATCGCCTTCCCGGTTACCGGGTCGTGCCCCGCGGTGTACCGCCCCTCCCAGCGGCCATCCTTCCGTTTACGGATACTGCCTTCTCCGTTTGCCCTTCGTTTTGCCATTGTGCATCGCCTCCTATTCAGCGACACACATTACCAGTAGCCTCGCTGAATAGCCAGGGGTTTTAAAGAGTGTTATCAGAAAATTCACACCCTACTTTTCGCTGGACGTGGAAAAAGGACAGAGAGAAAAATGGCTTATTCTTTGTTTAGGCGGCGCAATTTTTGCGCTGTATGAACTCTCGAAAACTGGTTCTGGTTGGGTAGAGTGACCGCGCCTCTTTCTCCTTGTAGACAGTGGTGCAATCCATGGATGAATCTCCCAGACTTTCCACCCTTGCTGACAACCGCCCGCAAAGTCCCAACACGGCGGTTTGTCTGCTGGGAGGGGTACCCGAGAGCTATCCTCCGCGAAACCGCACACAGCGGTTCATAGGCCGAAACGCAGGGGACGCAGGCACCGTTGGCGAGCTTTCTTTTTCTCTGTGCTATTTTGATACCGCCGCTCTCCCCGTTTACAGAAAAGCCGGGAATTTCTCTGCCAAGCCACAGTTGACACCGCTGAATTCGTTGTCGCTGTAAGCACTGAGGGAAGCAAGAGGTCAAACCAGGCACCAGCACCCCATATTTGAGGTCACATGACTAATTGCACAAAAGCCTTGAAAGAATGACTGTATTCCGTCAAAAGCTCTCGTTTTCCGTCTTCCCGGCCCGCACTGCGGGACGATGTAATCCGGTGTGGCGGCACAAGACGCCACACCTTTATCCTGCTATTATTTCGACCGGTGGGTTCACCTCCGGGTTCGGCATTATTTTCTCTTCTTCTGCTTCGCGCAGAATTTTGTCGGGTTTGCAGATTCAAAAAATCCGTTCCCACTCGTTGATGACACTGGTACAATTCGCAAATCGTTCAACAGCATTTTGGCTGTTTGCCAACATCACCCCGCAAAGCCCTGGCACGGTGCTCCACTCCTGAACAGCCCCCCGGGATCCTCCCCCCAATATAACCCACACAGCGGCTCACAGATTCGAACATGGATGGTTGTTCTCTTCTCTGAATTCCATCCTCCGCTCCCTTTTCGGGCGGGGGAGCGGACTTTGCCTCGGCGAATGCAGTCGGCGTATATCCGGCTGCTATACTTGTCCCACCTATGAATAAGAAATACCCTTTTACAGCATCCTGCCACGCTTTGAAAAAATCACTTGACTTACTTTGCATTTTCATAAAATAGAAAAATAACAAAACGCACGCTCTCCAAAGGAAGAAAACTCCATTGTGTCTAAATTAAAAGTATTTTTTTTACTGCCGAACACCTTTCTTTATCAAATAAAAATTTGTTGTATTGCCGTAAAAAAGATATTAAATTTCTATGAATCGACAATTGATTTTACCAGGCCGAAGTGTTATTCTTTCTCCAGGTGTTTCACCGAGAAGATAAAAGAAAGGTCGAGTTGAAAATGAAGAAGAAAGTCCTTGCTCTGATTTTGGCGGCTTTGATGCTGCTGAGCCTGTGCGCCTGCGGAGGCGGCTCCGGCGACAACGCCGGCACCACACCCCCTCCCTCTGACACCGGCACCGGCGATACCAACACCCCCGCCGAGCCCGCCGCCACCGGCTGGACTCCCAGCGAGCCCGTGAACATCATCGTTGCCTACAAGGCCGGGTCCGGCACCGACAACACCGCCCGCGTCCTCAGCGCCTATGCCGACAAGTACATCGGCCAGACCATTGTCATCGACAACCAGGAGGGCGGCTCCGGCTCTATCGGCTGGACGGCTCTCTCCCAGGCCAAGCCCGATGGCTACACCCTGGGCTTCGTGAACCTGCCCACCCTGTGCTCCAACATTGTGGAGGGCCTGGGCGACTACACCATGGAGGATTTCGTTCCCATCTGCAACCATGTCACCGAGACCTCCGTCATTCTGGTGGCCGCCAACAGCCCCTTTGACACCTTGGAGGACCTGGTCACCTACGCCAAGGACCATCCCGGCGAGCTGAAGGCCTCTACCAACGGCAACAAGGCCTCCAACCACATCGCCGTCCAGTTGCTCTCCACCACCGCCGGCTTCGAGTACACCGCCATTCCCTACGGCGGCACCGCCGACCAGCTGCTGGCCCTGCGCCAGGGCGAGGTGGACTTTTCCTCCGCCAAGCTGGCCGACTTCTCGGCCTTCACCTCTGAGGTAAAGGTCCTTGGTGTCTTTGACACCAAACGTCTGGCCGAGTACCCCGATGTCCCCACTCTGGGCGAGGCGGGCTACTATGACCAGTGGTACGGCTCCGCCCGTGCCATCGTGGCTCCCAAGGACACCCCCCAGGAGATCATCGACTTCTACGCCGACGCCTTCAAGCAGACCATGGAGGACTCCGCCTATCTGGACGCCGCCGTCAAGGCCAGCGTCACCACGGAGTACATGGACCCCGCCGCTACCGCCGCCCTGCTGGACGCGCAGCACACCTTCTGCACCGACACCGTCTCCTCCATCTGGGCCGAGTAATTCCATAGAGCCGCGCGGGGCTTCACGCCGTGAAGCCCCGCGTCCTTTTTCACAATTGAAATGTGAGGTTTGAGAGATGAAGAAAACCGATATTGGCGTTGTCGCGTTCATCTACGCGGTGTGCGCTTTGTTTCTGGTGATGACGCTGCAGCTCCCCAAGGCTGCCCAGACCTATCCCCTGTTCATCATCATCCTGCTGGCGGCCCTGACCGCACTGTATGTGGCGCAGATGGTCTGCGGAGCGAAGAAGAGCGGCGTTACCACCGGCCTGGAGGACTTTGAGGGCTTCCTCCCCAAGCAGTTCTTTCCCATTCTGGGCATGGTGGTGCTGTATCTGGTGATCATGTACTTTGCCGGATTCTACATCGCCACGATGGCATTCATGGTGGTCTGCCTGCTGTTTTTGAAGGTCCCCAAGTGGCAGATCCTGCTGTCCACCGCCGTGATCCTGGCCCTGGTCTACTGCGCATTTACCCTGTTCCTCAAGGTCAAGCTGCCTGTGGGTCTGCTGTTTAAGTAAAGGGGGAAGGACGACTATGTTAGAGACATTAGCTTTAATGGGCCAGGGCTTTATCAACGCCCTGATCCCCGTCAATCTTCTCGCTATGGCCGCCGGCACCACCATCGGCATCGTCATCGGATGCCTGCCGGGCCTGTCCGCCGCCATGGGCGTGGCCCTGCTGCTCCCCATGACCTTCACCATGGACGCCTCCACGGGGCTGATCATGCTGGGTGCAATTTACTGTGGCGCCATTTTCGGCGGTTCTATTTCCGCCATTCTGATCCATACCCCCGGCACCCCTGCCTCCGCCGCCACCGCCATCGAGGGCTATCAGATGACCCTCCAGGGCAAGGCTGGCAAGGCCCTGGGAACTGCCTGCCTCTCCTCCTTCTTCGGAGGACTGCTCTCCTGCATCTCCCTGTACTTCTTTGCCCCTCTGCTGGCCCAACTGGCTATGAAATTCGGCTCCCCGGAGTACTTCTGGCTGTCCATCTTCGGCCTGACCATCATCGCCGGCGTCAGCTCCAAATCCATGGTCAAGGGCCTGATCTCCGGCGCCCTGGGCCTGCTGCTCTCTACCATCGGCATGGACCCCATGGAGGGCGTGAAGCGGTTTATGTTCGGCCAGTCCTCCCTGTATGAGGGCATCAACACCACCTGCGCCCTCATCGGCCTGTTCTCCATGAGCCAGGCTCTGATCCTGGCGGAGCAGAAGATCAAACAGCGGGCCAAGGCGGCCAAGTTCAACGACAAGATGATGCTGACCAAGCAGGAGATGAAGCAGATCGCCCCCACCGTGGGCCGGTCCTGGATCATCGGCAACCTGATCGGCATTCTTCCCGGCGCCGGCGCCTCCATTGCCTGCTTCCTGGGCTACAACACCGCCCGCCAGTTCTCCAAGGAGAAGAACAAGTTCGGCCACGGCAGTATCGAGGGCGTGGCCGGCTCCGAGGCGGCCAACAACGCCGTCACCGGCGGCTCCCTGATCCCCATGCTCACTCTGGGCATCCCTGGCGAGAGCGTCACTGCCGTGCTCATGGGCGGCCTGATCATTCAGGGCCTAACCCCCGGTCCCGATCTCTTCGTGGGCGAGACGGCGAAAATGACCTACACGTTCTTCGCCGGCTTTGTGCTGATTCAGTTCTTCATGCTGGGGATCGGCCTTCTGGGCTGCCGGGGTTTTGCCCAGATCTCCCGCCTCTCCGACGCCATCCTGATCCCCGCTGTCTCCGTCCTCTGCGTGGTGGGCTCCTATGCCATCCACAAGAACTTCGTGGACGTGGTGATCATGATGATCTTCGGCGTGCTGGGCTATCTCTGCCGCAAGTTCGACCTGAACACCGCCGCCATTGTGCTGGCGCTGATCCTGGGTCCCATCGGGGAAAAGGGCCTGCGCCGCTCCCTGGCCCTCTCCGGCGGCAATCCCGCTATCCTCTTCTCCACCCCCGTCTGCTGGGTGCTGATCGCTCTGTGCGTCTTTGGGATTCTCTCTCCAATCTTTATGAACCGGATGGAGAAGAACGCCGTGGAGCAGGCTGGCAGCGATATGCTGGACGAGACAGAAGATAATCCGATTCGTACTTCTGAGTGACAGTATTCCTTCTGAATGACCTTTGGGGGTTACTGGATCAACTGCGTAGTCTAATAGTAGCAATCGACCCATAACCTGACCCAGAACAGGAAATCTCTCTGCGGAATTAATGGAATGGGTAGCACGAAAGGCGGCTAATATCCTGAGCGAACAGCATCAAATGGAGCGAAAAGCGTTTGCCGTGAACACTTAGACAAGCTACGGACCAGAAGGCCGGGGGTTCGAATCCCTCAGGGCGTACCAAAACCACGGAAATTCGTTGAATTTCCGTGGTTTTGTTCTTGTTCTGTGCACTTTTTCTGGCAGTTCAATTTTGTGGTGCCCGTCTGACCCAAGCCGTGACCCATACCAGAGCGCGGAGCGGAAATTACCGGAGAGCTCCGGAGAGGAAGCTCCCCACCGCGTTCGCCGCCTGCTTCTGCATGGAGGTCGTGACGTGGGCGTAGGTATCCAGGGTGAAGCCAGCCGAGTAGTGCCCCAGCATGGCGGAGAGGGTTTTGACATCTACCCCGTTTTGCAGGGCCAGCACCGAGAATGTGTGACGGAGGTCGTGGAAGCGTATCCGTTCCAGTCCCGCCCGTTTCAGAACCCTCTGGAGCATATGGAGGACGCTGTCCGGCGACATTGGGCCTCCGTATGGCGAGGGGAATACGTACTCTTCTTTCTGCTCCATGCCCTTGAGGACTTTGATGGCGTCCGCTCCTATCGCTATGCTGCGGTAGGAGTTTTTTGTTTTCAAAGGTGCTTCTACTACTTTTCCGTTTTGACGGAGGATCTGCCGCCGGACATGGATGATACCCTTGGCCAGATCAATGTCGCTCCATTTCAGCCCAAGCAGTTCCCCTCGCCGGAGGCCCGTTGCGAGGTCAATGTAGTACAGCTCAAACACGCCGCTTCGCCTCGCCTCCTCGAAGAAGGTGCCCAGATTCTCCGGCGGCAGGATTTTCATCTCTTTCCGTTCCAGCTTTGGGAGGACACAGCCTTTCGTAGGATTACTGGGAATCAGCTTTTGCCCTACCGCACAGTTCAGGGCGGAGGAAATCATCTGGTTGATGTTCCGCACCGTCTTAACGCTGAGGCCCTTGGGCTTACTTCTGGATTCTGTACACTCCACCCTGCCGCTTTCCAGCAGATGCTTGTACAACCGCTGGAGGTCCATCGCCGTCAGCTTTTCCAGCAGGATGTCCCCGAGGGTGGGCTTGATGTGGTTCTCAATAAACCCCTGGTAGGTCTTGTGGGACGAGGGACGGACCTGGAGCTTGGCGTAGTTTTCCATCCAGGCATCCAGCCATTGGCCTACGGTATAGCGTTCGGTAACTGCAACCGG
>ERZ808051.214-NODE-214-length-74607-cov-5.002616_pt1 | contig 74607 bp, 71 predicted proteins | sample MGYA00380199_ERZ808051 | MGnify/ENA primary metagenome ERZ808051 (study PRJEB31490, sample SAMN06133391) | mouse gut metagenome | isolation source: J11 | host: mice | place: China: Chengdu | collected 2015-05 ... | reverse complement strand
ACGGCCTGAATCCCAGCTTTTATGTGCATCCTCCTGACCAATCAGCGTAGTGATTGGTCAGTGTGTGACATGTAACGGGCTGGATGCGTTATCCCACTCCATATCCTCAAACCGGATGAGCAGCACATTCCCCCACTTCTCTGCCAGCTCCCGGCATCCGACCGTAAAACCGCTTTTCGAAAACAAGATCAGCACATTTTTCTTATAATGGAACAATGCGCTCTGGTGCTGCAGTTCTTTCAGCTCCGCTTCCGAGGTCAGCTCATTTCTCCACTTGCACTCTGCAAAGATGGCTTCGCCCTCCTCATTATCCGCAAGGATATCAATCTCTGTCTGCCGCTTCTCCACCGGATCATTGCCCCACCATCGGCCCATATCCTGAAAGTCAACCGGCAGGTTTCCTTTGAGATTCTCCTGCCACAGATACTGCTTGCAGATCTCCTCGAACACGAACCCCATGTATGCTGGGATCTGCTTCTCTACCCGCTGGTACGCCCTGTCCCCGGCCCCCTGTCCGATCAGAGACAGGTTCGCCGGAACAAAACGATACCAGAACTGAAACATGCTGTCTGACAGCTTATAGATTGTCTTTCTGGAGTGCTCCGCCTTATATGGAAATTCCTTCTCAATGATGCCGATCGACATCAGCTTGGAAATATAATTGCTGGTCGCCCCCGTGTCGTTCAATCCGGAAGCACCGGATATCTCGCTGATCTTGCTGGATCCGGTGGCAATGGCTTTGATGATCGCGTTATACTGCATCGGCTCTCGGCATTCCTGCTTGATCAGGTTCCCCGGCTCCTCAAACAAATACGCCGACATTTCAAAAAAATTGCTTTTGATATTGTCCTCCATTGACCTTCTGTCATCCAGCTTCGACATATACAGCGGAATCCCCCCTGTAATCCCATAAGCCAGAGCCAGATCCTCCTTATCAAAATACTGGTAGTATCTGCCGCACTCGGCAAATGTGAACGGCCGGAGCTTCATCTGCGCGGTTCTTCTCCCGTACAGCGGGCTCTGGTAACCCAGTACCTGGTTCTCCATGAAAGAAAGGGAGGATCCGCACAGAATGAGCATCAATTTGGATTTCAAAAACTTGTGATCAATAAAGGATGCCAGCAGTGAGGAAATCCCGCCGTAGCAATTCGCCAGGTACGGATATTCATCAATCACAAGTATGACCCGCTCATCCTTCGACATCCGGTAGATCAGCTCCAGTGCCTCATTGAAATCCCGGAACACGGTCCCAATCTCCACTCCCGTAAAGACAGACATGATACTGGCGCTCAGGATCTCCAGGTTCTGCTTCTCATTGGAATCAATCCCCGGGTAAAAAACAGCCTTTTTGTCCTTGATAAACTCACTGATCAGAGTTGTCTTGCCGACCCGTCTTCTTCCATAGATCACAACAAACTCAAAGGCGTCACTCTGATACAGCCTCTCCAGCGTCCCCATTTCCCGTTCTCTTCCGATAAACATCCTGCCACCTCACCTTTTATATTATTCAGTTTTAAAATTGCTGCATTATGATTAACTAAATTACAAATAAGTAAATTACATCTAACTTTATTATGGTATACTATAGTAAAAAAGTCAAGAAACTATTCTTGTATTTTTGCTTATTGAGTGACTGTGAATAGTAACCTTATTGACCTTGTAAATAAAACAGTACATTGTCATCTTCTTTTTTCTGATCGTTATTCTGTGTGCTTATTTTATAATTTCGGGTAAATTGAATGAAAGCCGCAAATTAGCCGATGAGCGCAATACCGATAATATTACATATGCGCAATATATGGCAGGACAGCAGGCAGAAATGGATGATGCAGACAAGGAAAAAGTTAAACAGGCCGACTTAGAAAGGAGTTTGCAGGAAGTGATCCAGTCCATCGTTGAAGGCAGCGATTCACTGGTCAGTATCCATGACTTCAACAGTGCTGACTTTTCCGCTTCTGCTGTTTCCGTAACCTTATATACCGAACAGGGAAATGACATCTCACAAGAGCAGAGGGACGGAATTGTAAGGACGATGGCAGCATGGAGGATCTGCCCCAGGATAACATTACCATCAATATCAGTGCCCACGAAGCTTAAGCAGAGACAGTGATTGAAATTGTATATGATACGGAGCGTCGGATAAATCTGCCGCTCCGTTTCTATTTCCGAGAAGTAACGAGCCTTTCTTACACAGATATTTGACGGCCGCCGTGAGAGTCAAAGCCCCGCGTCTGTCTGCGGCAGCCTGTACTGATATTCGGTGATTTTTTCCAGCCCGTCCTCAAGCACTTGGTTTCCCAGATACCTAGCGCTTCCATCCTCCCGGATCTGCAGCGTAAGCACATGGCTCATCACGCGGTCTTCCCCCATGGCTTCGCAGACCGCGTCGATCGTAAGCGACGTTGTTCCGTCCGGATTTTCCTGAATCTCTCTCACCTCCGGGATGGAATTGCTGAACCAGTTGGCCATGTAGGTCAGCGGCCCCAACCGTTTCCATCCATAGGTCTGTTTTTCCCCGTCATATACCGCATACCTGGCAAGCTCTTCCACGGTTACAGGCAGATATTCTGTCATCAGCGTTTCAAATTCTTCTTTCGGAATCCCATCCGCATAGGTTCCCAGCCCCATTGACTTTTCATATTTTAAAGCAAACAAGTACTCGTACAGGCCGTTGTAGTCCAGTTCTTCCAGGTGTCCGGCATCCCAGTTCGAGCGAAGCAGGTTGTTGCCCAGATACCCGATAGGAAGCAGATATTCTTCCGCGATCTTTATGTACGCTTCCTCCATGGGCTTTACCCGGAGCAGGTTGTTGCCGTTCGCAAGCTCTGTCACATCCGGGTATTCGGGCATGCAGTATTCATAGGCAAACCAGCCTTTCTCCGTGTATTCCCAATCTTTGATCCTGTTGAGCGAGCTGCCTGCGATCGCCGGATCGTCTTTTGCGTTCCATGTGGATATCGTATCGATCACATACAGTTGCGTACCGTCAAAAAGGAACCGGCTCCTGTTGATTCCTCCGCCTGCAGTGATATAGTAGAGCGTCAGTTCACCTTCGCTTCCATCCAGGCATTCTTCCAGGAACTGTTCCATTTTTTCATAATTTCCCATGGTGTAGTGAAAACCCGCGGCAGTCACGGGGCAGCCGGTCTCCCGCAGAGCTTCATACATTTTAGAAATGGATTCCCCGTCCGGTGTGGGATTGAGCGAGTTTCCTTTGTCTGATCCCGCATAAATACCGCGGATCCTCTCCATGGCCTTTTTGCAGTCGGCTTCCGCTTCTTCCTCTGCGGATTGCGAGAGCGGGAGGTTATAGCCCTTTTCCAGCATTTCTTCCATTCCAGATTGCTCCAGCTCCATGAATGCTTCTGCAAAATCCGTATTCACGCTTATGCCTTCTGGCGTTTCTGTTACTATAGGTTGATTTTTCTTACCTTGCGCCGGATCTGCTTTATGATCATCACTGCATCCGGTTGTTACAGACAGAGTCGCTGTCAATATGATAAAAAGGATCATTCTATTTTTCTTTTTGATCGCCATGCTGCCTGACCTCCTTTTCTTCCTGCCTCTGTATTTTTCATATTACTGCCTTTCTATAGCGAGACAGCATTTACGCTTCTATAGATATTGATCCAGGCCCATGCGCAAACTCCTTCGGGCAACTATAAAAGCGAGGCAAATGCAACCGCCCCCGCAACGGTACAGAGCCCGCTGACCACGATCGCCAGGCTGCTCATGGCTCCTTCGATCTTCCCCATTTCCATCGCCTTCGCTGTCCCCACCGCATGGGAAGCGGTTCCGATCGCAAGCCCCCTGGAAATAGAATGCCTGATCCGGAATACTCTGCACAGGGTCTCTGCGGCCATATTTCCAAACACGCCTGTAATGATGATCACAGCCGTAGTGATCACCGCATATCCCCCCAGCTCCTCCGATACGCCCATCCCGATAGCGGTGGTAATGGACTTGGGCAGTAATGTCACATACTCCTCATGGGTCAGCCGGAAAAGGACGGCCAGAACGAGGACCGACACCAGGCTTGTCAGCACGCCGGAGAGGATTCCGATGCAGATAGCCGCCGCATGCTTCTTCAAAAGCTCAATCTGCTGATACAATGGGATCGCCAGGCTGACCGTGGCCGGGGTCAGCAGGTAGCTAAGATATTTTGCGCTGCTGTTGTAGGCGTCATAATCTACTTTGAATACGGCAAGAAACGCAACTACCAGCACAATGGCAATCAGCAACGGATTCAGGATGGGCAGCTTCCATTTCTTTTTTACCGCCGTTCCGATAAAATAACCTGCCAGGCTGAGAACGACTCCCAATGTGGCGGATTCCAGAAAAAACTCATTCATTTTTATTTTCCTTTCCTGGGAAATTCAATTACCTGCTGCTTTGCGCAGGACAAAATTTCCACCCGTACGGTTGATGATACATGGAAATTCGTATCACTTAAATGATCTGCTCCCGCGCCTACTAATCTTTGTGCTTCAGCATAAAATCTGTCACCTTTCCGGTCACAAGCATGACCAGACAGGTAGTTGCGGGAATGATCACGCACAGCGGAACCACCATTCCCCGCATCTGCTCCCAGGATACCAGAAGCCCTGCTGCCGGAGGGATAAACATCAGCGGCATGATCTCGATCAGAAATTCCCCCGTCTCCTTCACCTGGTCCAGTCTCACCACTTTGAAAAACAGCAGGGCGAACAACAGCAGCAGGCCGTAAATACTGGCCGGGATCGGAAGCGGAATAAGATATTTTAACAGCTCGCCGACGCAGGTCACCGAAAGGATGATTGCAGATTGTCTGATATATTTCATGAAATTAATTCCCTTCTTTCGCATCATTTTGGTAACTGTTCAAAACCGTATTTTCGGAAATATACTGTACAGCATCTTTGTGAAGGTATTGAACAGGTACTATTTCGCTTTCTTAATATACCAGAAAATGCGCTTACAGGCAATCTGATTTTTAAAGATGTGCTTCTTCCTGCCCAGTCAGTGTTACTGTTCACACCCTTTTGGTGCTCCAGTAACAGTGTACGGCCAAGGTGTCACATGCAGCTTTGCAAATTTACTGTGCAGGTCAAACGCATGGTTCATGGGGCCGCAGCCTGCACCCAGATCGAGCATATCCGCAAGCGCTCCGGAAATATATCGCTTGGCGTTTTGGACTGCCTCTTCCATTCCCTGCCCCTTGGCAAGATTTGCGGCAATGGCGCTGGACAGAGTACAGCCGGTCCCATGTGTATTTGGATTGTCAATGCGTTCACCCATGATCCATGTGCCTTTTCCCTCTGCGAACAGCAGGTCATTGGCGTCGTTGACACTGTGGCCGCCTTTGCACAGTACGGTGCATCCGTATGTCCTGCTGATTTTTTCCGCAGCCGCTTCCATATCCGTTTCATTGCGGATGGGCAGACCGGAAAGGATCTCCGCCTCCGGAATATTGGGAGTCACGACCGATGCCAGAGGCAGCAGCATTTTTTCCAGTGTTTCCACTGCTTCCTCCTCGATCAGCCGGGAACCGCTGGTAGTGACCATGACCGGATCCACTACGATATGTTCCGCTTGATACGCTTTGAGCCGATCCGCAATGGTTTCGATCAGGCCGGCGGATGATACCATGCCGATCTTGACCGCATCCGGACGAATGTCCTCAAATACCGCATCAATTTGTTTCTGCAAAAATTCCGGAGTCACCTCCATGATCCCGATTACTCCGGTGGTGTTCTGTGCGACCAGCGCAGTGACCGCGCTCATGGCAAATACCCCGTTCAAGGTCATTGTCTTCAAGTCTGCCTGAATACCGGCTCCTCCGGTGGGATCGGTTCCGGCGATGGATAATGCTGTCCTCATTTGTTTTCCTCCTACTTATTTTGAAAAAGTCTGTTCCGCCAGTCTGCGCAGTTCCCTGCATTCCTCCTCGATATCTTCTGCAGAAAATATGGCCGATACCAGCGCCGCCCCGTCTGCCCCGGAGCCGGAAAGCTCCTGCATATTTTTCTTCGAGATACCGCCGATGGCTACAACAGGGATTGATACTGTCTCACAGATTTCTTTCAAAGTCTCGTAAGATACCTCGCTGGCATCCAATTTTGTGGTGGTATTGAATACCGCTCCTACTCCCAGATAGTCCGCTCCCGCTTCCTGGGCCGCGGCTGCCTGCTCCGCAGTCTGGACGGAGACTCCGATCATCATCTCCTCCCCTACGAGCGCCCTCACATTTCCGGCTTCCATGTCCTTCTGCCCCACGTGGATACCGTCCGCACCGCATTTTACCGCAATCTCTACGTTGTCATTGATAAAAAACGGGATCCCGTATACCCCGCAGAGCTTCTTCATTTCCAGGGCTTCTTTCAGAAAATTTTCCTCATCCAGTTCCTTTTCCCGGAGCTGCACACAGGTCACGCCGCCTTTCAGAGCGGCCTTTGTCTGCTCCATCAGAGATTGCTTTCCTGTCCACGCGCGGTCCGTAACAGCGTACAGGCGCATGGTTTCTTTTCTGCATTTCATTTTTTTCTCCTTTCGCTTTCAAATAGTCGGCAGTTGTTCCAAACGGCAGGCCGCAGACTTGTCTGCTTACGCCGCGGTTCCGGATATCGCTTATAATACTTTATATCTCGCTTTTTGCTCCAGTTCCTCTCCTGTAAGATGGCACATCGCGTCGATGATATGATTGCGGTAGGATGCATTTCCGTCCTGCTCTGTCATGCGCTGCCGTGCTTTTTCCCCGCAGATTCCCATGGCGCAGACCGCGGCGGCAGCGGCTTCCAGCGTGTGCTCCTGATTCGCTGTGACATAAGCCGCTGTCAGGGCGGTAAGCTGGCATCCGGTTCCTGTGATGCTGCTCATCATAGGATGTCCGTTGAAAATGCAATAGGCCGTCTTTTCATCGGCCACGATATCAATGGCTCCCGTGACCGCGATCACCGCCCCTGTTTTCCCGGAAAATTCTTTCGCGAATGCTGCTGCCTCCGCAAGATTTTCTTCTGTCACCGCATCCGCAAGATCCGCGTCCACGCCTCTGGTGCTGCCGCTCCCCAGCGCCAATGTCTTGATCTCGGAAATATTTCCGCGGATGACCGAAAATCTCACATGCTCCAGCAGATCCATGGCTGTGCCGGTACGAAGCCTGGACGCGCCGGCCCCCACCGGATCCAATACCACCGGGTGCCCCAGCTCGTTTGCCTTGATCCCGGCCTTTCGCATGGCGGGAATGGTTCTCTGATTCAGTGTACCGATATTGATGTTCAGCCCGCCGCAGATGGACGTGATCTCCTCCGCTTCCTCCACATCATCCGCCATGATCGGCGAGCCGCCGCAGGCCAGCAGGATATTGGCGCAGTCGTTGACGGTCACATAATTGGTGATATTGTGGATCAGCGGGTGTGAATTTCTGACATTTTCAAGCAGTTCCTTTCGCATCTGATTACCTCCTCGTACAGTTGTGCTACGGGCAAAATGCTTTCCACCTGTGCGGTTGGAATGATTTTGACCCTGTTGAGTTACAATTTTGATACCGTTCCGTATCTATGCGCAAAAAAACAGGAGATACCTGGTACGGTATCTCCGAAAAAAATCAGCTCAGACTTCCTACGGCGGCATTATCCGCATCAGGTATAAGGGTCGAAGTTGATTACTTCCTCTCAGCCTGCCGATACAAGCTCCCCTGAGTATTTATTTTGCTTTTTCAGTGTAACACTGGTGCTGGAGTTTGTCAATCGCCAAAACCTTTATCAGTCGGATGCCTTGCAGCGAAGGTTACTATTCACGGCCTGACCGGCCGCTCATAGTAACCTTCTTTCCCTGTTCTGCCAGATATTCCGCTGTCTCACATCCCACGGAGCCGCCCTTTGCCCGCTCCGCATAATGATTGATCACCGCGTCATTGACAAACCCCTTGTCTGACTGGTTGATCCCCATCGCGCACATTACCGTCTTGTTCCTTGTCTCCAGAGTTCCAATCGTTCCTTTTGATAATAGATTCAGATACTTATCTGTCATTCTTCGTACCTACTTGTGAATCAAAGTCATTTAGTGAATCTGATTCATTTTTTAATCATAATTCATTTTACATGAAATGTCAACGATGTTTTTAGAGGGTCAAAGGCTTTACACCCAAAATCTCTTTTATTATAAATTTTCGATGGTTTCTGTTTTGCCGGGAATAAGCGGGCCTATTATGCTGTATTTTATGCCATAATGCCGTTCACGCATTAAATGTAGGATATTCTGCGGAGGAATCGGTCCGTCCGGGATTTCAGGATACTGTTCGCCGCCTTGATCTTCAGATAATTCTGTCTGATAATTGGGGAATCCCTTCTCGCACAGCGAGCAGAAAAATTTCGTGTGTTCCATCATTCGGTCTCCTCAGGGGCTTTCTTAACAATCTATTACGTTTTATGTTGCCAGTCTGATTAAAAGTATTGATTCCTGCAAAGAAATTGTAGAGGAACTGGCAAAAGGCTATGAATAAGCTGGCAAGTAAATACATTTCCATGGCGGTCATCTGCTTTGGCCGGAAACAATTATCATAGCAAAATGCAGGCCATCCGCAAAATTGCGTAAGATGGCCTGCATTCTCTGTGTCCGTCAAATATCCATAGAAAGCATGCCCATGTAGGCACGCCATAACACATGTCTGTCTTTAATGCTCTGTATCTACGATCGCAATACTGGAATCTCCCATGCGGGCCTGTTCCAGTACAGCCTGGGACAGAATCTGAAATGACCCATGAGAAGAGGTCGCTCCTGAGAGTGCGTCGATGCCTTCCTCTCCCTGTCCCTCCAGAAGCTGGTTTGCGTAATATCGGGTATACTCGTTGGGATAGGTCCCGGAGACTTGAAGCATGTTCTGCATATATGTGTTATCCCAGCTCTTGATGAATCCGCTGGCATTCTCCGCGTTGTATTCTACGGAGACAATACTCCCGCCTTTCACCAAAATAGTGATATATTCCTTCCAGCCATGGCTAAATTCAGATGCCTGAGCAGTATAATATCCGTCCTGAAGCCCTTCCTGATCCCCGCACGCTGTCAGCAGCGGCATCATCAGCAGCAGGCTTATAAGCATGACAAAAATCCGTTTCATCTGCCGCTTTTCTCCTTTAAAATAAATTTTCGCACGTGGGACTGAAGCTCCTCCGCTTCTTTCGCCAGCGATCCGCTGGACTGCTCCGTTTCCCCTGCGTTTTGCAGATTGCGGTCTGCGATGGAAGAGATCGTGGCAATCCGCTCCTCCATTACGCTCAGTGCAAGCTCCTGTCCCTGCACCGCCGCTGCAAGCTGATCCGAAATTGTGCTGATCTGCGCGGAAACATCGGAGATCGCGCGGAGAGAGCCAGCAGTATCCGCTGTCAGCACCACCCCGTTCTGGATGATCGCTTTGGTATTGTCGACCATCTTCGTAGCTCTCTGTGCGGCCTCGGCACTCTTGGCTGCCAGCTGCTTTACCTCATCGGCTACAACCGCAAAGCCTTTTCCGGCTTCTCCGGAACGGGCTGCCTCCACAGAGGCATTGAGAGACAAAATATTGGTCTGGAACGCAATGTCCTCAATGTCCTTTGCGATCTTTGTGATCTGCTGCGCGTTATCGCTGATGTCATCCATGGCGTTAGACAGGGAGGACATCTGTTCATTGGCGCTTCGAACGCGCCGGGTGATCTCTTCCGTCTGGGAACGGGTCTGACCGCTGCTCTTTGCAACATCGGCCAGCTGCTCTTTCACATGGGTCACCTCATGGACCAGTTCTTCGGTAGACTGGTTCTGTTCCAGGGATGCATGGTGCAGCTGCGCAGACTGCCCGCTCAGCTGCTCTGCCATTGCGGTGAGCCGGTCTGCGGCGGCACGGAATCCCAGGAGTGTTTCGTTCATCGACCGGGTAATGGTACTCAGACTGCCGCGGATCAGCACAAAATCGCCTTTGTAGTCCACCTGCGGCCCGGTCCGAAGATCGCCGTCCGCGACACGGGTCAATACCTGCTCGATATCGGATATGTATCGGTTTACGCTTTCCAGCGTAGCATCCAGAGTCTGTGTCATGACCTCCAGCTCATCTCCTGTACTGACGGGGATCACTTCCGTATGCAGGTCTCCATTGGACAGAGCCACCATCCGGTCCGTTACGCACTTCACCGGATGGGAAATGGAACGCGCAAACCGCAGGATCAACACTATGGAGATCACGAGCCCCGCCAGGGTGGCCAAAATTGATACCAGCATGGCCCCATTAATGAACTGACCATAATCCGACTTTGGAATCTGTATGACCAGTGACCACTGAGTTCCCCGGATGGGAGAAAAGGCCACCAGCATCTTTTCTCCGTCGATGGGAAATTCTGCCGCCCCTGTTTCTCCGGTAGTGACCCGCTCCACCGCATCCCCGTTGCCGCCGCTTAACTGAACCAGCGAACTTTGATCAAGGACAAGAGACTGATCCGGGTGGCCGGTCACGATTCCCTCCCTGTTGACCATATAGGCCATGCCGCTTCTGCCCAGGTTGATGCTGCTGATCACATCGTTGAGCAAGTCATATTTGTAGGTACCCATTACATAAAGAACGGTCTCACCATCTTCTTTCACCGGCATTCCCATGGTAATGCCCAGACTGCCCTGGAAGATCGTCGATGCATCGATCGTCAGGTTATCTGTTTCTTTTAAAAGCTCCAAAAAACCACTGTCCAGATTTTCCGGCGCATCGTCGATCCCCTGTTCCAACCGCCCGTTCAAGTCATACAGAGCGATCGTGTAAAACTCATAAATCTCCGCGGCTTCTTCCAGCAGCGCCGCACGGTTTTCCCTCGTTGCCGCAGTGTCCGGGGAAGCCGTCCCACCTTCGTCTGGTTCAGCACCGGCGGTTACACTGCTCATTCGGGGATCACCGGCAATGCCCATCATACGGTCGGCAAGCATATGGATGTTGGCCTCTACCGTCTTAGCCGACTGCCGGGCCATGGGCTGAAGGCTGTCCAACAATATGTTGTTGGCAAGCGACTGCAAGGAAAGCGCCATGATCACACAGCATACGACCACTAAGATCAGGATATTAAATGTAGTGTTTCTCAATATCCGCCTGTTCAGGCTCCGTTTTGTTCCTCGGCCGGCGAGGAAGCCCGCTTCTTTTCCTGTCACGTTTCTGCCACTCCTTTTCTGAGTAATTTTTGTGTCAATAGACAGAATAAAAAGCCGCTCAATCCGCCAGTCGTATATTGTGTGTTGTATCGACTGACAGGCGATAGACTTTTGCTTAGTATAGCACAGATTATCCGGGAAGGAAAGTGCTTTCTATAGTTTTGTTAGGGTTGTTTCACGAAGGCTGTTACTGGTTCTTCAGTAGTCATTGTTATGAAAAAGCGCGCAAAGTCTCCCTACAAAGGCTTTACACCAAAAATCTCTTTTGTTATAATTAGAGCATTATTGGTTAACAGCGTAAATCATAGAATGGAGAATTTATGGGAAGCAGACAGCAGGAAAAATCTCTGATGACGAAAACAGAGCTAAAGGAAGCCGCAAGACAGCTTTTCTTAGAAAATGGTTATGAGGAAACTTCTATACAGGATATCGCCGGCCGGGCCGGTTACAGTGTCGGCTCTGTTTACCGCCAATGGAAAGGAAAAAAGGAGCTTTTCATGGATATCTGGAATGATTATGTATCGGATTTTATCCGGACCAGTATTCTCCAGGCGCCTCCTTCTCCGAATCAGGAGACGATGATCGATTACCTGCTGGCCCGTTCCCAGGAATACAAAAAGAATGAAATGACCCGGAAGCTTCATCAGACCAGCCTGCTCGTATCAGCGACATATGATTATGAGGGACTGTTAAGCTGGGCTGACAAATACAAGCAGATGCTTTATTTATTTTTAAAGGGACTGAATCCGGATCAGCCGGACCGGCTTTTGAAATCCACTGCCAGTATCATGCACTGTGTCCTGAACACGGATGCACAGCAGGAGGCCGATGCAAGTTCACCTAAGTATGAGTTTGATCTGCAGACATTACGAATCTGCCTTCTCGCAATTGTTGAGAAGGTTACCGGATAGTCAAATATCCTCTCAGGCACGACTATTTCGCACGCTGCTTTGCGTGAATGAATCCGCCGAAAAAGAGCCTCCGCTGTCACAAGCAGCGGCGGCTCCTTTTTTATCTGCAGGAAATATTGGTCACAGTCATTTCAGATATCCAGTTCCGGCGGCTCGTCCAGATGCTCTGAAACATATTTTCCATTCTTCTTCCTCTGTCTTACACACTCGGTCAGCAGATATTCAATCTGCCCGTTCACGGAGCGGAAATCATCCTCCGCCCATGCGGCGATGGCATTGTACAGCTTTTCCGACAGGCGCAGAGGAACCTGCTTCTTTTTCGATTCAGCCATATTTTAATACAGGCTTCCCGCGTTTACGATGGGCTGCGCGTCATGATTGCCGCAGAGCACCACCAGCATATTAGAAACCATAGCCGCCTTTCTTTCCTCATCCAGTTCCACCATATGGTTCTCATTCAGACGGCACAATGCCATCTCCACCATACCGACCGCGCCGTCCACAATCATCTTCCTTGCGTCCACAACCGCGGAAGCCTGCTGCCTTTGGAGCATCACGGACGCGATCTCCGGTGCGTAGGCCAGGTGAGTGATGCGTGCCTCGATGATCTCCAGGCCGGCATCCATAACCTTCTGCTGGATCTGCTCCCGGATCCGGTTCGCCACCACCTCGCTGGAGCCCCGCAGGCTGCCTTCGTCCGCCACGCCGTCCCCTGTGGTGTCTACATTGGGCGATACATCATAGGGATAGATCCGGACGATATCACGCAGCGCGCTGTCGCACTGCAGGGAAAGGTATTCTTTATAATTGTCTACATTGAAGACTGCCTTCGCAGTATCCGTCACTTTCCACATCACCGCGATCCCGATCTCCACCGGATTGCCCAGGCAGTCGTTGATCTTCTGGCGGCTGTTGTTCAAAGTCATGACCTTGAGGGAAATCTTATTGCTCGCCGGCGTTTCTGCCTGCACGTTTGCGCCTTCCATGGAAATCGCAAATGATTTTCTCACGCCTCTGTCTACGTCCCCGCTCTGGCTCAGCTTTGTCTTGGCCGCAGGATTGACGCTGGCACAGAATGGATTCACATAATAGAAGCCTTCTTCCTTCAAGGTTCCTACATACTTTCCAAACAGAGTCAGCACAAGGGCCTCCTGGGGCTTCAGAACCTTCAGGCCGCAGAACGGGATCCAGCCCAGAGCCACCCAGATACAGCTGATGATCAGCAGGATGGGAAGTCCCTTCCGTGAAATGATGATCCCGCCCACAACGGTGCCCGCGATCGCCGCCAGGTACAGCAGTAAAAAGAGCATCAGCATGGCAATGCCGTTTTTCTTGTTCATCAGTACGTTTTCTTTCATGTCTCATGTCCTCCTTATAGAATACATTTTTCAAAAAGATTGTTGATTAGTTTTGATAGTGATATGATATCATTTTAATATCATTTTGTCAATGCCTCAGAAAAGATTTTTAGAAATGATGGCTGAACTTGTATTTTCCAAGGAAGAGCAGGAAGAACTTGAAAGAGCACGAAACATGATTTTTCCAGCTGTGCGGTTCGATGATCTACACAGCTGGAATTTTTTTCAGATCTCCTGTCTAAGCACAACCCGCGAAGCGTATTCCCCGCCCCGGTGGATCCGGTTCTCGGCAGTTTTCATCTCCACGCTGTTGAACCCGTCTCGTGTATTCCGGTTGGGAAAGATAAAGTTCTCCGCGCCGGAGGTCACCGTCACCCGCAGCTTATGTCCCTTCTGAAACGTATGGGACAGCTTGGTCGTCCGGATCTCCACCGGATAGACCTTTCCCGGCTCCATAAATTCCGGATAGGTAAACTGATTCCGATACCGGACGCTGAGTACGCCGTCCGCCAGCTTCATGGATCTTCCGTTTTCATCCACGTCCGTGATCCGCACTACCAGATCCGTATCCTCGCAGTCCGAGGAAATGTAGATCTTCGCCAGGGCATCCCCGGTGATGGTCAGGTCCTGTTCCAGAACCTCCGTAGAGTAGCACAGAATATCCTTCCGCTTCTCTTCCTCCGTATAATCCTCCGGCACCTCCAGCTCATTTTCCGACAGGTCAATGATATGGACCGGCGGGTCCTTCGGGTCGTAGCGATAGACATCCGCGCCTGCCGCAAAAGCCTTTTCCGTGGTCAGACGGCCGCGGTTCTCTGCTCCATCCCCATCCAGATACAGCACCAATTCCTTTGTTCCCGGAACGGGCCAGTTTTCCGCGCTCTTCCACTCATTGCTCCCCATGGTATAATACTCCACCTTCGGGGTCTTTTCAATCCCATTGTCCACGCCGTTGACATAATGCTCCAGCCATGCGAAGCAGATCAGATCCATATCATAGCGCAGGGCATTATTTCCCAGGGCAAACCCGTGGATGTCATAATTGGCATTGCCGCTGTGCATCCAGGGGCCGAGGATGACCTTCTTCTCATCATAATCCGCATACAGATCCAGGGCTTCCGTGGTCCCCATCCCGTTGTCGTCAAACCAGCCGGACATGATCAGCGCCGGCACCCGGCGCTCCCCGAAGCGGTCCTTCCAGCTTCCCCGCTGCCACAGCTCGTCACAGTCCATATGGGAGATCCATTTGCGCAGGAAGGGTACGTCATACCCCAGGGCTTTCGGCGCCAGCTCTTCCAGGGGACGGATACTCAGCACTTCATCCCAGTCGTCCCGCACCATTTTCTCCGCGTCCATGCGCTGTCCGGATACGGCAAATGCCCACGCCAGCATGCCGGAATTGAAGCACCCGCCCCTTCTCGGCACATCCACAAAGGGACTTCCGGAGCAGACGCTGCTGAGCATGGCTTTCAGATGCGGATTGCCGCTGGCCGCAGCCGCCCACTGGACATATCCCAGGTAAGACCCTCCGGTCATGGCCGCGTCTCCGTTGCTCCAGGGCTGTCCGGCGATCCAGTTCAGCGTATCGTCCCCGTCCTCCACCTCATAGTACATGGGCAGCCATTCGCCTTCGCTGTCCTCCCGGCCCCGGACATCCTGGATCACCACGCCGAAGCCTCTCTGTACGAAGCGGTAATAAGGCTCCGCGTCTTTTGATTTTCCGTATGGGGTGCGGACCAGCACCACCGGAACCGGCCCCTCCTTCTGAGGAAGATATATATCCGCCGCCAGACGGATCCCGTCCCGCATGGGCACCATGCAAGTCTGCGCCGGCCGGACGCGGCAGATCGGCTCCTGATACATCTCCTTCCACCTTGGCAGGATCGTCCTGTCCTCATACCCCTCCCGCACAAGCAGGGAGCAGCAGTCCCGGGCGGGCGTCACGAAGGCGATGATCCGCCCGTTTTCTACCAAAAAGTCCTGGGGAAATTTGATCTCACGCTCCACATACTCCGTCTCGCTCTTTTGCTCATAGCGGGTGCCGGCCGCGGTCTGAAAGCCCTCCGGATTGCTGGCCAGGGCACGCTCGTATTCCTCCGTGTGAAGCAGGGCGTCCAGAACATCCATCTTCCCCAGCTTTTTATACCACTCCTCTTCCTTTTTCAGTACTCTCCTCTCACCATACTCTCCCGTCTCTACATTCAACGGTTGATGGTAAATGTGTTCTCCTTCTTTTTCGCAGATACCGTATTGGATACCTGACAGATAAAATCCCCAGCGCTCCATAGTTTCTCCTTCCGTTCTTTGAAAACCACTCTGCTTTCGCAATTAAAGCAATGCAGAATGCCTGCCGCTTGCAGATATTTCCTGTCGTCTATGCCCCGATGATCGCTCTGATCAGATACGCCACCAGGATTCCCGCATAATTTCCGCATACTCCGCCGACCACGCCCATGAGCAGTCCCACGCTGATGAGCCGGTTCCATTTCGCGCTGGACGCCACCAGGGAGGCAGTCGTTCCGTCCGCGATGGCTCCTGTGATGCCCAGGATCACATACTCGTAGGGCACCTTAAGAAACCTGCTGATCAAGAGATGGAGCAGGATGCTTCCGATGATCACGCAGAAGCAGAATACGGTAATGATCATCGTGGAGCCGAAGAACGATGCCAGATCCACGCTGAATCCGATGATCGCCAGATACATCATCCCGAAAAACAGCCCCAGGTTGATATTTCCCCGCAGCCTGTTGACAAACGGGATCTGCGCTGCGGCAATGGAAAATGTAGAGATCAGCAGAACCCTTCCCGCACTGGCAAAATCTGAGGGCAGGAAGGCGGAGAGCTTTGTGGAAATGGTCACGATCAATATGGAGATCGCAAGGAGCCAGGCAATATCTTTGATGCTCCATTTTTCATCCCCCATCAGCACCGGGTGATCTCCTTCGCCGACCCGCTCCTTTTCCTCCAGTTCGAAGGGCCATATCTTTTTCAGAAATTTAACATTTTGGAACAAGGCCGGAGCCGCAAACATCAAAAACAGGGTCGGCATGCCGATCACATAATCCGCCGCGTTCGCCGCCGCAATGGTATCGTTGGCCGCGTCCAGCCCCACCGCGATGGCCGTCAGGTTGCCGCTGCCGCCGGTATAGGTTCCTACGAACATTCCGGCAATCTTCCATCCCTCCGGCATCTTCCCGCCGAAGATCACACCGAACACTGCCGCCACCAGGCACACGCTGAATACTGCCGATACAAGCGCCGCCAGCGCTTTTCCGGACAGCTTGGCAAGCTCCTTTAGATCGACATTCAGCAGATAGATGGAAATGGACATGGGAACGCAGTATGTGATGATCACTCCGTACACGTCCTGATATCCCGGCACAATATGAAGGTTGACCAGGATCATCCCCAGGACGATCACGGTCAGCGCCGGTCCTATATACTTAAACGCTTTAAACTTCTGTACCCACAGAGCAAATGCGACCATCAGAAGGATGACTGTCAGCATCGAATCCGTAGACTGAAAAATTGGAAACCGCATATTTTTTCTCCTCTTTTTGTTTTTTTTGCTGCATCAGATCTCTCAGCTTCAAATTGTACTCATCTTGTGCCGGAGTACTGCCTCCGGCAGCTTTTTCTGCATAAGCACGGATTAGAATGTCACACCGAATCCCGGCTTGTCCAGCAGCGTAAAGAGATCCTTTTCCTGGATAAATCCGCCTTCCACCGGGTTCTCTTTATAATACAGAAAGCTGTCGCAGTCGGCCTCCGTCACATTTTTCTTTGCCGCCACCAGGCTTAAACCCGCCGTGATCGCCAGCTTGGTCTCCAGCATACAGCCTACCATGCAGGTCACGCCGTTTGCCTCCGCAATGGCATTGATCTTCTGTGCCGGATACAGGCCGCCGCATTTCATCAGCTTGATATTGAAAATGTCCGCGGAACCCAGACGGCACGCCCTTGCCGCATCCACCGGGCCGTGGATGGACTCGTCCAGCATCATGTGGATTCCCTCCGAATGATCCCGAAGGAACGCGGCTCCCTCCAGATCCCAATGGGGCAGGCACTGCTCCACCGCCTCAATGCCGTATTCCCGGAAGCCCCTGAGAGCGCGCCGTGCTTTGGCGGTATCGTATCCCTGGTTCGCGTCCACCCGCAGACGGATCTCAGGCCCCACTGCTTCCCGGATCAGCTTCATGGCACGGATATCCTCCTGGCAGTCAATACCCGCCTTAATCTTCAAGATCCGGTATCCATCTTCGAAAACACGTTTTTTCGCTTCGGCCGCCATTTCCTCCGGGGTGCTGATGCCGATGGTGATGTCGCTCTGCACGCTGCTGCCAAAGCCGCCAAGCAGTTTGTACACCGGCTGTCCGAACGCTTTTCCCATCAGATCATACATAGCAAGGTCCACAGCGCACTTTGCGGCTCCGTTTCCCACGATCACGCTGTCCATCATGGCGTGCACAGCTTCAATATCCATGGGATCCATGCCGATCAGCCCCTGTCGGAAAATGTCCAGCACCGCGATGACTCCATCCACCGTCTCTCCAGTCACCGGCGCAAAGGGGGAAGCTTCCCCGAAGCCCACACAGCCCTCGTCCGTCTCTATGCGGATCAAAACACTTTCCAGAGCTTCCACTGTGGCAAACGCCACCTTGAAGGGGGCGATCAGGGGAATGGCAACCTTTTCTACTTTCATTCCTGTAATTCTCATTTCTTCTCTCTCCTTTTCACAATTAAAAGTAAGAAAATACCGAAATTTTGCTTTCAATATTTTATTTAATTTTACTATATGTATAATTATCAGTCAACTAATTTCTTAAGGGAAATCATTGCCGGTTCAGTCAATAGCCGAATATTCATAATATGCTTTTTGTAAACATGACTGCAACTGTCCAGGCGGAAATTTTTCTTGCAGAATCTACACAAAAACAGTAGAATAAAAGTAATCGCAATATAAGGAGTATTTATGGCAGATAATAAAATCAGAAAATACCGTAAAAAATTAAACCTGACGATCAAAGACCTGGCGGAACGCACGGGTCTGTCCATCGGATATATTTCACAGCTGGAACGGGATGAGGCAGAGCCGTCCCTGTCCTCCCTTCGGAAGATCGCGAAGGAATTTGACGTGCCGATCTATGTACTGATCGAGGAGGAAAAGGAAAACGACGGCCTGACGATCCGCAGGGAAGAAAGGATATCCGTGCATACGAAAAAAAATGTCGTTGAATACGAATTTCTCACCCCTCTTCCTTCCCAAAATTTTTTGCCCAGGGTTTTAGTGATGAGGGCGGTCATGCAGCCCCATTCCCGGGACAGCGAGATTCCGATCGTACATCACTCCGAGGAAACGCTGATCGTCCTTTCCGGCACCCTGAACCTGATGCTCGGAGACGATCTCATTGTCCTTCGGGAAGGCGACACGACCATCATCCGGGAAGACATTCCCCACACGTGCATCAATGAGACGAATGATATCACGGAGGTCCTCTGTACTATCAGCCCGCCGGTCTGGAATACGCTGCATTTTCCGAAATGACCTTCCCTGGAAAGATTCCCCATGCGAAAGGCACGCCGGCGTATTGTTCTGCTGAAATAAACCTCAGGCCAGTAAGGAACTGTCGGTTTGCCGCCGCACAAATGAGCACGATTGGAGTTGAGCATTATCATGAGACCAAAACTTTTAATCGTAGATGACGAACCCGGCATCGTAGACATGATCCGGAGTTATTTTCAATCAGAATACGATATCCTGACTGCGTACAGCGGACGGGAGGCCCTGGAAAAGGTCTCCGCCCGGCCGGACCTGATCCTGCTTGACATCAATATGCCGGAGATGGACGGGCTCGCGGTCTGCCAGCAGATCCGGGAGTACGTCAGCTGTCCGGTCTTATTTTTGACGGCGCGTATTGAGTCCTCGGATAAGATCATCGGATTCCAGGCCGGGGCCGACGACTATATCGTAAAGCCCTTTGACCTGGATGAGCTCGGCGCCCGGATCGCCGCGCATCGGCGGAGGGAGCAGCGGCGGCAGGGCAATGCGGCGGTGCGTTTTTTCGGGAATCTGTCCATCGACTATTCCGCCCGGATCGTACATCTGGACGGGGAAAATATTTCGTTCTCCAAACGGGAATTTGACATTATTGAGCTGCTCTCCATGAATGCCGGACAGGTTTTTGACCGGGAGAGGATCTATGAGCTTGTCTGGGGGCTGGACGGAGGCGGAAGCAGCGATACGATCATGGAACATATCCGGAAGATCCGCGCCAAGCTTTCCGGTGCTTCGCCTGGCAGCTATATTGAGACAGTCTGGGGGATGGGTTACAAATGGGTTGGATAAAGCGGATGCGTTTAAAAAATGCATTGTTTGCGATGATGTTTTTCGGTCTGCTTCTGGCGTCCCTTCTTTCCATCGGTGCCTTTATCGGATGCAACCGGTTGATCCAGACGCTTCCGCAGGCCACCGCCTCCATAGAGATCAGTTCAAATCCGTCGGTCACCATTATACATCCGGAGGCTTCTGCTCCGCCTGCCTGGTCCCAGGCTGTCGGTTCTCTGCTGGGAGTCCTGCTGATCGCCCTGCCGATCCTGATCTTCACGCTTGTGATCCTGCTGACCTCCATTCTATTTTATCGGACCAAGCTGAAAGAACCTCTGCATATCCTGAAAAGCAGTACAGAGCGTATTATGCAGGATGACCTGGATTTTGTGATCCCGGCACCCTCCGGCCAGGATGAGCTGGGGCAGCTCTGCGGGGCATTTGAGAAAATGCGGGAAAACCTGCTGGCCAATAACCAGACGCTTTGGCGGCAGGCCGAGGAACGGAAACGGCTGAATGCCGCCTTTGCACATGACCTGCGCAATCCGGTCACGGTTTTAAAGGGAACCGCCAAGCTGCTGCGGAAGGGGATCTGTGATGAGCAGACCATCGGCCGGCTGGAGGATTATACGCTCCGCATTGAGCAGTATATCGAGAGCATGAGCAGCATCCAGCGGCTGGAGCAGGTGTCTGTGCAAAGAAAAATGATTGCATGCGATCTGCTGTATCGGGAACTGGAGGATACGGCACGGCTGCTCGCGCCTGGGCTTTCCTGCCGAATCACGATGCAGGAGTGTGAATCCTTTGGAACGAAGACGGCGGAAACTAAAGCAGTCGGGATAGATACGTCAGTGATTGAGACAGTGGCCGTGGCAATTGACCATGGATTATTTATGACGGTTGCTGAAAATTTGATTGCGAATGGGGCGCGTTTTGCAGAGCGTGAGCTGATGATCGGGTTGGAAATTGCAGATTCCTTTTTACTGCTGTCCGTAATGGATGACGGTCCTGGATTTCCTGACGAATTGCTGCAGAACGGGCCGAAACCATTTGGCAAAGTCAAACAATACACAACATACTCCAGAAAGGCAGCGGAATGCACAGCATGTTCCGAAACGATCATGGACGATGCAAAGCCTTCCAAAGTCTCAGCAGAAAATGGCACCCATTTCGGCATGGGACTGTATAGCTGCCAGACCATATGTCTGAAGCACGGCGGGAGGCTGACATTGGAAAATATCGAAGGCTCCGGCGCAAAGGCAGCCGCATTTTTCAAAATAGAATAAAGTTCCAAAACCTTGAGCGTTTCTTGAGATTTACCAGATACACTCTTCTTATGTCATCACCGGATGGAATGTTCCCAATCCCTTCCGGCCAGACAGCTTTTGCTGTCAAACCAGACAAAAAGGAGAGTGTTATTTTTATGAATATCGAAGCAAAGGAATTATCAAAGATCTACGGAACCGGCGGAGGGAAGGTCACGGCGCTGGATCGTGCCTGCCTGGAGATCGCCTCGGGAGATTTCATTTCTATCATGGGGCCATCCGGAAGCGGCAAGAGCACCCTGCTCCATCTGCTGTCCGGGCTGGACCGGCCCACCTCCGGCAGTCTCGTCTATGACGGCAGGGACATCTACGGGCTTCGGGACCGGGAGCTGTCCGCGTTCCGGCGGCAGCGCATCGGCTTTATTTTTCAACAGTTCAATCTGCTTCCTGTCCTGACCGCAAGGGAAAATATCATCATGCCTCTGCTTCTGGACAAAAAACAGCCGGATGAAACATATTTGGATCAGCTTACGGAACTGCTGGGAATCCGGGAGCGGCTCACCCATCTGCCTCATGAGCTTTCCGGGGGACAGCAGCAGCGGACCGCCATTGCACGGGCCCTGATCGCCAAACCGGATATCATCTTTGCGGATGAGCCTACCGGCAACCTGGACAGCCGAAGCGGCGGCGAAGTCATGGAGCTGCTGAAAAATATCTGGCGGAGCATGGGAAAAACGCTGGTGATCATTACCCACGATAAACGGATCGCACAGATGGCCGAGCGCCGGTTTATGATCGTGGACGGGGTACTTTCGGAGGTGAATGCGGCATGAAATCTTATTTAGCACTGGCATGGAAAGAATTGAAGGCCCAGAAGGTCACCTCTGTCCTGATCCTCATCGCCGTGATCCTGTCTGCCGCCGCGACCTCCGCCATGGGGCAGTCCATCGGCATTCTGCAGACGATGCGCGAGGACCAGGCGGCCGGTCTGAACGGGGACCGTTATGCCACGTTCCATCAACTGAATGAATCACAGCATCAGGCCCTTTTGTCGGATTCCCGCCTGGAAGATGTAGGCAGCTGGATCTTTCTGGGATCCGTCCCTCTGAAAAACAGCAGCCTGACTCTTTCTCTTCGGGAATATCATGACAATGGACTGCAGGCATATCCTTCCGTCGGAGCACTGAAGGAGGGCCGGCTTCCGGAGAAAGCAGGCGAGATCGCGCTCTCCGGGGAAGCACTGCGGTATCTGGGGTTCGATATAGACAGCAAAGCTTCTGACGTATCGCAAATCGGCGGCGAAGAAAATAACGGCACATCACAGAGCATCCGTCTGGGCAATACCGTCACGCTGCCCGTCAGCGTCGGCCTGAAAGCGGACACTCAGCCTTCTTATGAGTATACCGCGGATTTCGTACTGACCGGAATCCTGGAAGATCACTATATCGGCTATATAAGCGGAACACTGGATGGAGTGATCGGCGAGGGATCAGCGGAAAAGCTGCTTCCGGAACGGTATTTCCTGTATTCTACGGATTTTAAGACAAAGAGCCGGGAACAATTTCAATCCATTGTGCGGGAATTGGCCGAAAAACTGCAGGTGCCGGAAGACGACATCCAGTACAACTGGGTCCTTCTGGATGCGCTGGGCATTTCCTATGACAAAAAATCGGATTCGGACACCGGAAATGTTTTTCCGTTCATGGCGGCGGCGTGCGTGCTGGTGGGTGTGCTGATCCTGCTGGCTGCCGGTCTGGTGATCTACAATATCCTGCGGGTGGCCGTCACGAAACGCATCCGCGAATACGGCACGCTCCGGGCGATCGGCAGCGAGCAGAAACAGCTCTATCTTCTGGTGACTGTGCAGCTTCTGATCCTCTGCGGGATCGGCCTTCCTCTGGGGCTGGCGCTGGGAAGCCTTTCGGCAAAAGGGATTCTGACCGCGGCGCTGGGCATGCTGAACCCGGATCTGTTTCTGGCTGAGAATACGCAGGAATTAAATAATATGGTCGCAGGCAGCAGGACCGGCGGTCCCCTGCCCATGCTCCTGAGTGTCTTTGTCACGCTGCTTTTTGCAGTACTGGCCGCATTCCCATCCGCCCGGTACGCTTCCCGTGTGTCTCCGACAGCAGCCATGAGTGGGCAGACTGTAAAGATCCGGCGGCGCCGCAGGAAGCAGAAAAAGATTCGGAACTTCGAAGCATTTTACGCACGGCTCAATCTCCGGCGGAACCCCGGCCGCACGGTGATCACCATTTTGTCCATTGTCATGAGCATCACCGTTTTCGTTGCCCTGCAGAGCTTCAGCGGCCTGCTGGACGCCAGCCAGGACGTGCAGGATATGCACATGGGAGATTATTCCATATCCAATGAAAACGGCGGTATTTCTCCGGAGGCTGTGGAGCAGCTCAAAAGTCAGGAAATGGTATCCGGGCTTTCTGCTACAAAGCTGACCGTTTACTCGCAGGATGAAAAGGGCGTATTTCCGGTGAATCTGGATTTTACTCCGGGTCCCAGTGAAACATTTCAGCTTGGGACCGTAGATCCGGATCGTCTGGAAGCGCTGGCCTCGGGCCTGTCGGAAACGGATCTGGATGAGCTGCGAAACGGCAAAGCCTGCCTTGTAAAAAATCCCATTGCATTTGCCGCCGAAGGGCACGAGGTGGAGCATACGGAGTTTCAAAAAGGTGACAGGATCACAGTAAATGGGACGTCTCTTCGGATCGCCGGAATCCTGGATAATGCTTTAACGGACGGCAACGGATTCACCAACGGCATTCAGGTTGTGACTGCGGATTCGATGTATGAACGTCTGGTGGGAAACGGACAGTTTTCGATCGTCTATCCCACCCTGGCAGAGGATGCGGATGCCAAAGCCTTTGAAAAATGGATGGATGGCTGGTGCGCGGAGAATCCGGGAACCCACTGGCTGTCTTACCGGGAGGCAGACGCGCAGCTGGCCGAGAGCTTTGAGCAGATCCGTCTGCTCTGCTGGGGACTGATCCTGTTCATCGGGCTGATCGGGATCCTGAATATCATCAATACCGTTTACACCAATATCCATACCCGCATCCATGAGATCGGGATGCAGCGTGCGGTCGGGATGAGCAGCCGAAGCCTGTATCAGACCTTTTTGTGGGAAGGGGCTTATTATGGATTGATCGCTTCGGTGATCGGCGGGGTGTGCGGGTATATCTGCACGATCTTCGTCAGGGCCGCAGCCACCGATACGCTGCAGTTCACGGCTGTGCCTGCGGCGGCAATCCTGGAAGCAGCGGCCGTGTCCGTGGCGGCGTGTCTGGCGGCGACTGCCGTACCGCTGTATGGGATCGGGAAGATGAGCATTGTGGATTCGATTGAGACGGTGGAATAAGCGGAAAAGCAGGAGATATGATCAGCTCCTGCTTTTTTGGAATTGTTTAAATAGTATGATTTTCTCTCCATACTGCCTTTATACTTGATATGACATCTCGTTTTCTCATAGCTTTTAAAATTGATTCTATCTCTTTAACTGATATCGAAGTGTTTTGCTTTTTAGCAATCTCTTCTATAAGCTGAACACCATTAAGTATTTGCAATGAATATTGACCTAAACGCATTCGCCTTTTCGCTATATCACGCAACATTTCAATATCTGAATCCTCAGTTAATAAAACAGGCATTTGCAAAAAAGATGCCATTAAAATCATATGAACATCCCCCATGCTGCTACCTTGCTTATGTGTATTATATATGGTCTGTCCTTTATGTAAACATAATTTCTCTACTTGCTTTGGACTATTCATTGCTTCCAAAGTCAATCTCATATCTTCATATAGTACACTATAATAATCTTCATACGATTGTTTATCAATTTCATCCTTTTGAAATTCATTATACTGAATTACTTTTATATACTTTTCCTCAACTAAACGAACAAAATATGAATGTAACGATAATTCATGTTCATAAATATACGGATGAGCAACGGGAATGTACTCTAACTCAGCCAATACTTTTTTTATATTGTCTATTGCCTTTCCTTCTGAAGATAACTTTTGAAGAAAACAGGTGTCTACAATAACCTCAGTTTTCCTCATGCTTACCTCCTTCTATAGAAATTTCCACAATATCATCAGTCCCATTTATATTATCAATATCAAAGTCTCTCTTTATCCTATTAATCGTATAAATGCTCAGTTCTCCGCTTTTTTCAACAGTTTCCAACAAATCTCTTAAACCGGGAATTGTTTTCTTTGCGGTCACCCTATCCAACATTGTATTCTGATCCTTTGAAAAAGCATTGACCAAAGGCAATATGGTTTCTTCATTCTTCAAAAGAACATCTCCAATCTTCTGAGTGATTATTTTTGTTTCGATGGCTCTCCTTCTTACAGATTCGTACGGAACCATATAATCATTCATCTGTAACACCATAACACGAATCATATCCACAAGTCTAAGCTTGTTAGAGTCAAGACCCAATTTTTCCATATGCACCCAAAAGGTTTTCCTAAATTCTTTTGCTGGCATTAACAATTCCGCTGCAAATCTATTAATTATTCGCTCTTCTATCTGACTTTCTAATATGCCTTGTTCTCCAGCCAGTTCCCACACTTGGGCAGCAACCCCCCATACATGTCCCAACTCATGAGCAGCCACAAAAACTTGTTCAGCAACAGACTTTGCAGTATTAATATATACAAAGTCCTCTAATTTATCTTTAACAAAACGTTTTGTATGAAAACCACAGTTAATTTCATCCTCTATCGGATAATATACAACTGTACAATGCTTTTCCAAAATTCCAAATATATCGTCCTTAATTATCATATTATTCAAAACATAATCTTTTCTAACTTTTTCTATTGCTGTTGGAATTTGTTCCACTATCTTTTCCCAATCCATTTTCCACCTCAAAAAAGCTGTACTTTCGTACAGCTTTTTATACAACTTCTCTAAGTTCCACATATTCATCCATCAAATCCAATATTCTATCCAAATTATCAGGATTGCTAAACTCTTTCATATACTGCAGCTCCGGCACCAAACTGTCCGATTCATGATTAATCAATTCACTCTTTGTTGTTTTAAGAATACTTGCCATCTTATCTAATTCAGCTGGAGGAATTATAACCTTTCCTTCGATAACATTCCACACATCTTTCATTGAATACCCTAAATGTTTGGCAAAGCTATCAAGACTAATATCAGCTTCCCGTATGCACGTACTAATGTTTACACCAAGCTTTCTTCCTACGTTAGCCATATTGCATCCTCCTTTATAATCTTCACTGCAAAACATCTTCGGCAAAATAAGCTACAATGCTCAAATTATAGCATTAGGGCGTTGACCCGTCAATCACTTTCTTACATATCTATCAAAAACATATTTTCATACATTTTTATTTTTCTCCATTAGCCTTATATTCATATGCAGTGGTATTTCTGAAAATATTTTCCTTTATCAATATAATCTCTGGTGATCATTGAGTCAAAAGCTAAATCCCTGTTTCTACAAAATGCACCGTAGAATTGTCCCAATATTTTTTATAAACACTGTGGTCTCTTTCATCGAAATTTAACTGATACATTCGAAAGGTAACTAAAAAATCTTTGGGCTGCCATTGTTCTTCATAGGAATACTGATATCTCATTCCCATCTGTCTCATAACCCCGCCGCTGCGTGGATTGTGAATGTCATGTGTCGCTGTGATATAGGGAAGTCCATCTTTTTTTACCTGCGCTATCACAGCTTTTCCGGCTTCTGTGGCAATTCCCCGGTGCCAGAATTCCTTCCGAAGCCCATAGCCAAAATCATGGCTTTCATCCATATCAACTTTTATGTAACCAATCGGATCATTATCCTCTTTCAAGCAGATCGCATAAGCATAGGCCTGTGGCTTTTCATAAATGGCCGCATACCTTGCTTCAAAAAAAGACCGTGCTTCCTCAACGCTCTTCAAAGGAAACCAGGGTAAAAAAGTGTTGACCTCCTGATCTGTCAGGATCAAGTATAATGCTTCTATGTCATTTTCTGTAAATTTTCTTAATATCAGCCTTTCTGTTTTCAGCCGCGGTGTATTCATACATGTCATACAATTCCCCCCTTGTTATCGGTAAGGAGCTGCGGGAAAATAACTTGTGCAGGCTGTGCAGGATGCATCGGTTATTTCCATACAGTTCCTAAGCTCATTTCAATTTCATGTATAAAAGCGGATAAGGATTGCCTTGCTCGTCATGGTCCGTTCGTTTATAAACCTGAAAACCCATATGCTCATAAAAACCTTTCGCAAGCGGGTTCTGCTCATTGACGGCCAATTCGTTGACTGCGTAGTTTTCAATCCCGTACCGGAGCAGCTTTCTCCCCAGTCCCTTTCCCCGTTCTTCGGGCGAAATAAAAAGCATTTCCAGTTTTTGTTCCTCAAGCCCCATAAACGCGACAGGACAATTGTTCTCGTTTTTGGCGATGATCAAATGCGGAATCCCATTCAATGCCTGCGGAATATACGTTTTGATCTCTTCCACTTCAATCTCTGATAAAAACAGGTGCGTTGCCTTTACGGATCTCTCCCATACAATAATTAACTGTTCTAACAGTGACGGCGTTCTCTCCGTAACCTCTAAAATTTTCATTTGTCCCTCCGTAAATTCCATCTTGATTTTCTCTTCCTTCATTCCGTCAGACCATTATGTTGTATAGGCTCTTGTAAACCATGCTTTTCTGTTATTAAAATCATAGGGCGTTTCCTCGTATCCGTCAAGCAGAATAAACAGATTCCGAAACATTGGAGATCTATGAAAAGAAATGGTCGGAGTATACGACCAGCCCGCCCCTGCGTTGAAAGCCGGTATCCCAGAGTTCTCCCAGATCCAGCCACTCCCAGCTCCCATAGGTGACTGCTTTTACCATACAGGTATTCTGCTGAATCTCATATCCTGTCAGGAGAAACCAGTGCCATTCGTAATCCTTGAACGAACGCTTCTTGTGCTTCAGAAGCAGGCAGGGCACCGGAAGGCCCTTGTCTATCTGGCCTTTCAGCGCGCTTTCTGCTTCCGCGGCACTTCGGTTCCCATATAAGGGGCGCATTCCGATGGCTGTGCAGCCGCGGTCTGTCAGGAACTGCCCGAAGCCTTCCATATAGATCTCCAGCGTGTCGATCCCGGACCATCTTGGCCGCAGATACGGCTTCATTAGCATTCCGAACCGGATATAATCTTTTTTGGTAAGATGCTGTATATCAAATGGATACAGCGTTGTTCCTTTATAGAGGTCAAGGCAGATGCAGCTGTCGCAGGCTGTAAGGGCAGCGCATCCGCCGATCTTCATCATAAAATCCGGAAACCAGTCCTGATTGCCTCCGTAAGTATTGCCGATCCGAAAATAATCCAGTTCCTTTTTCATCTTAAGCCCTTCCGTCATGCTGTGCCGGCCGTCTCTCCACCTTCATTTCAGCTCTTCCTTCACCATCCCCAGCGTGATCGACTCCAATTCCCGCTCCATGGCATCCTGCACCTGGGCCAGGCGGCCGTCCAGGATCCGGTGGATATTCTTTCCCACCGGGCAGTCCGGGTTGGGATTTTCGTGAAAATGGAACAGCGTATTTTCCCCGATGCAGTCCACCGCCCGGTAAATGTCCAGAAATGTGATCTCGTCCAGCGGCCTGGCAGGAACAGCCCCGCCCGGCCCGCGCCGGACCTCGGCCAGTCCGGCATCCTTGAGCTGGGACAAAAGTTTTCGGACGATCACAGGATTGACCCCGATGCTAAACGCCATAAATTCGCTGGTCACCTTGTACTCCTCCTGAAATACATCCATACACAGGAGCATATGCACCGCGATCGTAAATCTACTTGTAATCTGCATCCTATGCTCCTTTCTTCCTGGATTCCTCTTTCTGGAACATCGCATCAGAATGCCCGGGATCTGCCTTTGATTCCCGCACAGACACTTCCGCCGGCCCAAAGCCCTTTACCAGCTCCCGCACAAACGCGTCCGCCGGGTTCTGCCGGATCTGCTCCGGCGTATCCAGCTGGCGGACCTTCCCCTGCTCCATGACCAGCATCCGGTCCCCCAGCTTCATGGCCTCCCGGATATCATGGGTGATAAATACGATGGTCAGCTTCAATTCCTTCTGCAGCCGGAGGATCTCATCCTGCATGGTCTGCCGGGTGATCTCGTCCAGTGCGCCGAAGGGCTCATCCATGAGAAGGATCCTGGGTTCCGCCGCAAGCGCCCGGGCGATCCCCACCCTCTGCTGCTGTCCACCGGAAAGTTCCGACGGATATCTGCCGGCCATCTCTTCCTCCAGCCCCACGGTCCGCAGCAGGCGCAGGGCGAGCTGACGGTTCTCGGCCTTATTTTTTCTGCCGCTGATGACTGGAACGTAGGTAATATTTTTTTCCACGGTCATGTGGGGAAAGATCCCCCCGTTCTGGATCACATAGCCGATCCTGCGCCGCAGCGCCACCAGGTCGGCCCCCGCCAGATCCTTTCCTTCCACGAAGATCCGCCCTGCATCCGGAGTGAGCAGGCCGTTGATCAGTTTCAGCATGGTTGTCTTGCCGCACCCGGATTTTCCGATAACCGTCAGAAATTCTCCCTCCCGCACCTGCAGGCTGAAATCATCCAATATACAATTTTCTCCAAAACTTTTTATTACATGTTCAAATCGAATCCTATCCATTTTTTATACCTCATCGGACGAAAGTCCGCCCGTCCCGCAGGGACATGCCGCCTCATGCAGATATCACATCAGTCCTTTAGCTTTCAGAAATACTTCCGCCACTTCCACCTCGTCTTTTCCTTCCACTTCCACCTGGTAATTCAATTCCGCCATTTCCTGATCCGTCAGAATGCCGTCCATTTTCATCAATGCATCCTCCAGGCCCGGATATTTTTCCAGGGCATCTTTTCTAACTACGGTGGAGCAGAAATAGTTCACCTGCAGATGCTTGTCGTCTTCCAGCACCATGATATCATCCCGGCTGAGCTGGGCATCTGTGGTGAATCCATTAGTCACATCAATGTCACCCTGATCCATGGCCTCGTATTTCAGGCCGATGTCAATGTCCCGCACTGCCTTAAAGTCCAGTCCGTAGGTGTCGCACAGCAGGTTGAAGCCGTCCTCCCGCTCGATATAATCTGGATTTCCGCCGAACACCAGCTTGTCCGATACCGCCGCCATGTCTGAGGTGGTCTTCAGGTCATATTCTTCCGCCGCTTCTTTGCGCACGGCGACCGCAAAGGTATTGTTAAAGCCGTAAAGTCCGACCCAGGTCATGTCAAACCGCTCCTCATACTCTGCTTTCAGCTTTTCCAGCATTTCCTCATCGCTGACTTCATCTGCCTCATGCTTCAATACCATGACCCAGCCGCTGGAGGTGTACTCCGGATACAGATCGAACTCGCCCTTTTCCATGGCCGGATGGATATTGCTGGTCCCGCCGCCGATCCCTTTTGTGATCTCCGCCGTATAATCCGTGTTCTCCTCGATCAGGAGCTTTAGCATTTCTCCCAGGATATACTGCTCCGTCATGGGCTTGGTGGCAATCTGGATCGGCTCCCCAGAGCCCTTTGAGGATCCATTTTCATCAGCATCTCCCGCATCGCTGCCGTCTGCCTCTGTGCCTGCCGTCTCATTTCCCGCGCTTTCGGAACCGGCGCTTCCGCCCGCACTTTCATTTCCTCCGCGGTTTCCGCATCCTACGCCTGCAAATGCAAGCATGGCTGCCATCAATAGTGCTGCTGTCTGTTTCATCTTCATGTCAATTTCCACTCCTTTTTTTCATCATTTTTTCTAATCTTCCGAGCAGCAGGTCGCTGAGCAGCGCCAGAAGCGCAATCAGAAAGCTGCCCCCGAAGGTCAGTGCCATATTGTAGGTTGTGATACCTCTGTAGATCGCCACGCCCAGGCCGCCTGCCCCGATAAATGAGGCGATGGCCGCCGTGGAAATGGTCATGACTACCATGTTCCGGACTCCGGCTATGATCACGCCTGCTGCCAGAGGAAGCTTGATCTTCGTCATGATCTGAAAATCCGTGCTCCCCATCCCCCTTGCCGCCATGATCACATCCGGCGATACGCCCCGAATCCCGGCGTAGGTGTTGCGCACCATGGGCATGATCCCGTAGATGGTCAGCGCCGCCACCGCCGTATTATTTCCGATTCCCAGAAATGGGATCAGCATACCCAGCAGCGAGATCGAAGGAATTGTGTAAAATACATTGGCAATCCCCAGGACCGGGGCGGACATCCGCTCATGCTCCGCGATCCAGATCCCCGCCAGGAGACCCAGCACTCCCGACAGTGCAATGGCGATCAGCGCCAGGGTGATGTGCTGCAGCATCAGCTCCAGAAACCAGTCCTTCCGTTCCAGATAAGTCTGGATGACTTCATTGAATAACATCCGTCTTTTCTCCTCTTTTGCGTATACTTTTTCTGACTTTGGAATGCATTTCCAGCATACATTCTTTCCCAGGACGGCTGTGTGGGACTTCTCTGCTTCTGCCGGAAATAGATTCCCGCCGCTTATGCATGGAGCTTCCTCACCGCCCCCGCGGGACATGCTTCCCTGCACGCGCCGCACTGCAGGCAGTGTATCGGGTCGATCCGGTATGGCTCCCCTTGGGCAATGCATTTCTGCGGACAAACCTTCACGCAGGAGCCGCAGCCGATACAGGCATCCGTGATCTCGAATCCGGCCATTTCCTCCTCCGTCCCGTAGGAAAATGTCTCCCGGCTGATGGGATAATGCATCAGGTCGAACCATTCTCCGGAGCCCTCATAGATCAGAAATGCATCCAGGATATAGCGGGTATCTCCGGGGTAGACCTCGTTCATTCCCGGGTTCTCCTCGAATACCCGATCCACCCAGAGCTTTTCCGCCTTCCTTATCTTACCATAAAACTTCAAAGATTGACAGTCCGGACACATGGCACTTAACGCAATCTCCCCGGTATTCATGAGCTGCTCGTAAAAGGGCTTGCCTTTGGATGTGACAATATACATCCCTTCGTCCGCGTCGATCATCACATTGATGATCCTGCTGCGGGGATGTCCCTCCTGGTCTACGGTCGCCGCAGACGCAATCTTCACCTTCCGAAATAAATCTACATACTTTTTTGCTTTCTCGTTCATCATTTTCTCCTCCGTTTCATTAAAATATTCCATTCCTTCCGGGAATAGATTTTCGAATCGCCGCGGAATATCTTTGTCTTTGATGTAATATTGTTTATTACATCAAAGACTTTACCACGCATTTGATGTAATGTCAATAATTACATCTAACTTTCTTTAATTTTATGAAAAAGGCCTCTAAAAAAGGGAGCACCCGCTGTTGCCGGTACTCCCTTTTTTCATAAAATCAATTGTATCCAGTCAGATATAATTGATTCAAATTACAATTTAGGAAATCACAATCAGATTTTTTTACAAGGATTGAGCTTCCTTCACAATGCTTTGAAATCTCTCCAGATCCGCCTTTGTTGTAATCTTAAAATTGTTTTCATCTCCGAAAATCATGGCAACATCCAGCCCGGCCATTACCGCCGGTTCCGTCGATCCGTTGATATTCTTGATTCGATCCGGAAGCAGTCTGACATTCGCCGCATAGTACACCCCCAGCCGAAATACTTCCGGAGCCTGTCCCGCATAAATCTCACTTCGGTCCAGCAATGCGGTGATCCGTTTCCCGTCTGCGCTGGAATAGACCGTGTCCTTCATCGGAAGCACAGGGATCACTCCGTCATGCCCTTTTGCCGCATCCAGGCAGGCTGTGATCTGTTTTGGGGTAAGCAGCGGCCTTGCGGCGTCATGAATAAATACATAGTCGGAATCATCCGCATATTTTCTGATTGCTTCCAGTCCATTTAGAATGGAAAGCTGCCGATTGCTTCCCGGGGCGGAAAATCCTCTGAATTTTTTTCCGGGCTCGTAAGCAGGAAGCCATGATTGGATCGGTTTCTGCCAGGCGGAATCCGCAATGATCTGGATTGCGTCAATCTGCCTATGGGCCGAGAGGCTCTCTATGCAATAGGAAATGATCGGCTTTCCATAGACTTCGATATACTGTTTTGGAATATCGGAGGCCAGGCGGGTGCCTGTGCCTCCTGATATAATTTGACATACAGTTGAGACTGATATTGGCAGTGATCTGTCAGCGGAATGAAAATCCGTTTCCGCTTTTCTTTTGTGGAAATATAAATCCCGGAATCTCCATACCGGTAGGCCCGTTCTGCAATGGAAAGACCCGCTGCCGAATCCGCATGCTGCTTCACATGATATTTTCTGACCTGCCTGCACAGATAGCGGTGAAGTTTTTCCGTATCCACCTGTGCCTGAAATCCATCATACTTTCGCTGAATTTCCTTCTGCAGCGTTACCGGCCTTTCATTTAATACTGCGTCGAATGCATTGTTGACCTTCAATAAAAAACGAAGATAGTGCTTTTCCTCTGCTGTCAGATTCTGATTCACTCTTGCCAGCTTGAGAACCTTGGACTTTGTCCTGGTCCACTGGCTCTTGATGTCTCCCAGCGCGTCAAACATCGCCAGATAAAAATAGACCGACGGCATATCCAGCTCTGCCCGAAGCCCGCTCTTCGTCATCTCATTCTGCACCGTATATCCCGGATAGATCTTGGATAAACTGCCGATGCCCCCGTAGCGGCCGTATACATAATTCTTCACCTTTTTATAATCCTCCGCGATTTCCAGGAGCTTCTGCATATCGGCTTTTGGAATCGGCTCTTTGTTATACTGGTGAATGGTCTTGCATATCTTTTCAGGCAATCCGCGTCCATCCTTCCCTATGTATAATCTGTTCCCTTTACAAAGAATATGGAATGTCTGGCTGTATCACACAGAATGATTTTCCGTATATACAGCGCATTTTTATTTACCGTCAGGTTTTCGCAGAATTTGATATTCTACGAAGATTCGACATAAAGAAACGATCCCAGTTGCTAATCAGGGGGGGGTTGTAGATCAGATAAAGTGAATTGTTTTCCAGACTAAAAAAGGGTTCCGGCTGATTCAAAACTGCCGGAACCCTTTTTAATTCTCTCTATTGTATACATTATCTTTGTATCTTCAACTCCCTTTTAAGCGCCGATGTCAAAACAGAGGAAAAATTTACTCCCGCTTTTTCTGCTTCAAAGCTAAGCCATGACGGTATGGTACAATTCTTTCTCACCGCCCGCATATCATTTTTTCTGCGGTACTCGACAAAATCGACATCTACAAGCGTCACAATATCCGTTGGCGAACCGTTCTTTACATCTGAAATGGCTGTCGGTTCAGGTAATACCTCTCCCGCCCCCGCGCATCAGCTCCAGATATTCCCCTTTATCAATATGCATCATAGTAATCTGATTCTGATACCGCCGGAACCCATACACACTGTCCACATTGCGGATCAGCGACTGGAGACGTTCGTCCGGAACGCAGACGATGAGCTGCAGCTCCAACTCCCTCGCATAGCGCAGGCAGACCTCGCTCCGTTCCTTATCCATCTTGGAAAATGCCTCATCCAATAGCACCAGGCGGATCTTGGAATCCCGGTTGCTCTGCTGCATATAGAGCATGGCAAACCCGGCCAGCAGCGCGACGTACTTGGGGTTCTGTCCTTCCCCGCCGGAGTCCCTCCCGGCCATTTCATCCACCGCGTTTTTCTTCACATTTCCCTGGTCGTCCTCCACCCGCTCATACATGCTGAAGGTCAGATAATTACGGTAGTCCGCATAGCGTTCCATCTCCTGGTTATGGCGGGAACGGCTGTCACCCTCCCCGTCTCTGGGGGGCATGAACTTTTCCGTCAGCCTCTGGATCTGCTGCTCGTACTTCTGAAAAAACGCATCCTCCCCGATGCTGAGCTGGCCTTCGAAGCCGTCATTGTCCAGTACCTTGCTGTCCAGCTCCGGCGCCATCAGCATTTCGTAAAACTGTCCGTTCTCGTTTTCAGCCGGCAGGATGTCGATCTGGTAGGTGCTGTCGGAAAACCGGATCCTGGACAGCATCTGGTTGATCTCCCGCTTGTGCCGGTATGCCGCCTTGATCTCGCCGTGGATAGTGGCAATCACATTTTCCCGGAGGGAATGGTAGACCTGCCGGTACTGGTTCTCAAAGTCCTCCTTGTACTGGGGCGCATAATCCCGTTTCAGTTCTTCCCTCAACTTATCGTACACAGTATTCTCATGTTCTACCCCGGAAAATCCATAGGCCGGGTATTCCCTGTTGAAACGATTTCGGGCCAGGATCCGCTGTTCTTCCTGCTCCTCCTCCTGCCCGGCAAGATGCTGGCACAAGTCATGCTGCTTTCTGCGGTATGCGGCCTCGCTCTGAAATTCCAGACCTTCCCGGACCTCCGCCAGCAGACGTTCATCCGCCCGAAAGCCCTCCTGCAGCGCGGACAGTCTATCCTGAAAGTCTCCGTATTCCTTCTGTGCCGCCCGGAGGTCGCCCTCCCGGCCGATCCGTTCCTTATTGACCCGTTCCTGTATGCGGGACAGCTCCGCGATCCCCTGCTCCAACAGCGCCTTTTGTGCTTTCAGCTCTGCGGTCAGCGTACCGTCTTCCAGTTCTTTCAATTCCTTCGCAAGCTGCTCCCGCTTATCCAGATAAACCTCCAACTCTCTGTGAGCCTTGGAAAGACGCAGAAGCTGTTCCGAACTCTGGTTCAGCTGTTCCAGCTTCTTCGCCCGGTTCAGCGTTTCCCGCATCTGCAGATCCCCGATCTGCCGCTGTTCCAGTTGATAGATCTCCTCTTCCAGCTCCTTTAGCTTCGCCTTGGAGACCCTGGTCCCGATACAGGAAAATCGTCTGTAATCGTCCTCCCGCAGATGGCGGAGTATATAATTGCTGTAGGAATAGCAGTCCGGCGTCACCCCGTCCCGGACTGCATGGAGCTCTTCCACGGTCTCGCATTTGCAGATCCTTCCCAGATACCTTCTCAGGCACAGGTCCGCATAAGGTTCGCCGGCCCGGACTGCCTCATAAAGCGTACCGGCTTCGGCTGCAGGTTCGTCTCTTTTGATTGCCGCTGTATTGATCAGGTCCACTTCCTCGTATTCCTTCCGCTTCATCCTGCGGAAGATCCTGGCAGCGTCCAGAGCATACTGAGGCTCGGTCACCAGGCTGTGCTTAATTCGGCCCAGCCTTCCCTCAACGGCATCCTTCCATTTTTCATCCACAATGTCAAACAGGTCCGCAAAGATTTCCACATGGATGGTCCGGCCGTACTGGCTGCTCAGCTCGCTCTGGAGCTGTGCCCGGGCGCTTTTCAATTCCTTCCGGTAAGGCTTGCGGTCATTTTTCAGATCCTCCGCCATCTCCTTTTTTTCACTCAGCTCCCGGGCCGCGGCGCGGATGCCGTCGTTGAGCTCCGCAAGCTCCTCCCCGATCATTTCCATTGCATCCTGAAGGCCATTACGCAGCTTGTCCAGGGCGGACTCCGATATCTCACCGTCCAGGATCTCCTCCAGACACTGCAGGGTGGGGTTGCTGACGTAGCCGCTGATCTCCTCGTCCGTCTCCCATTCCTTCAGATTCTGCAGGATCTCCTGCCACTGCCTGGCATTTCCTTTCAAAAGGCCGATGGTATTTTTCAGTTCTTCCATTTCCTTCTGCTTCACGCCGTAATCGCTGGAATGGAGCTCTGCCTTGACCTCAATCAGCTCTTCCGTTTTTTCCTTCTTGTCCGCGTCCAGAGTTCCATACCGCTCCTCCAGCTCGGCAATTTTTACAGAAATCGCTTCCAGATCCTCTTTTTTTGCTTCCAGCCGGGTCTTGCAGCTTTCGATATCCACGATCCGAAGGACCGTCTCCGCGCGCATCCTGTCCGCCCGGATCCGAACCAGCTCCTGGTTGGCGCTGTGGACCTCATCCAGGATCTCGATCCGACGCTCCAGATCGTCCACCTTTTCCTTGATCTCCCGGTACGCGCCAAGCTGCCGGCTGATTGCGGACACCGTGTCCTCCTTACTCTTTGGAAACATATAATCCTTGATGAACTGCCCGGTGCCGTCCGCCATCCGAAGCGCAATGGCGCTTTTTTCCATGGTCATCAGCCGGCCCGGGTCGATGTATCCGAAAATGGAATCGTACAGGGTGCCCAGATAGGCTTCCCGTGAAGGGTACATCCGGTTCACCTCCACCCGTCCCCGGTTGTCCTCGGAATGGCTGCGGGCCTCAATCAACTTTTTCAGCTGGGCGGAGGTGTAGGGAATGCCCTGGTCCGTCAGATATCCGTCCTCCGGAAGCCGCCCCGAATGACTGAAAAAATGGTATTTCCGCAGCTCCGTATCCTGGCTCCCCACCTCAAATACGGCTCCGATGCAGGTCATCAGCCGGCCTCCCGTATCCTCCAGCTCCAGCACGATCTGGGAGCAGAAGTCTACATTTTCCCGGTTTGAGGTTCCGTCCTTCTGGGCGCCCCGCAGGTAGCTGAGGACACTTCTCTTATTTTTCGCGTCATCCGCCGCTTTATTCAAAAAGGCAGCCGACACGCTGCCGTAAAGGATTACCTGAATCGCATCCATAACCGTGGATTTTCCGGAACCGCTCTTGCCGCTGAACAGGTTCACGTATTCGTGAAATTCCATGATCTTATGGCTGATGCCTCCCCAGTTATTGATCAGCATCCGCCGGAAGATTTTCTTGGATTGCTTCATCGTCTGCCTCCTCCCTGTATTCTTCAATCAGTTCGTTCATATCCGCCGCGCTCACGTAGAGAAGGATGGTGCTGTACAGATAGATCGGTGTCTCATCTTTCACGTCACGGACCGCCGCCGGAAGCTCGATCATCTGGTGCCTGCTCATCAGATACAGCGCCTCCCGCCACTCCGCAGCCGTCAGCTTCCGGTTCAAAAGCCCGGTATTGGCCCCATATTCCCGGATCTCTCCCAGGCTCGTAACTGTTGCGCCCAGCCCCTCCCCCAGGATCTTGTCCCGATAGATCATCCGTACGAGCAGGATGAGCATGGTGGTGGTCTGGCTGAATCTTTCCGTCTCCGCCCCTTCCCCTTTCAGCCGGAAAATGTGCTCCTGCGGGTCATGCTCCATCTCGCACCCCAGCACGGCAAGATAATTTTCGATAAAATGCCTGTGGCGGACACATATTTCATAGTCCGGATTATCTCTCGGCGTCAGCGTGACCGGATCATACCGCAGCTGCAGAATGCAGGTCTGGCGGAATAATCTGGAAATGGTCTTTTTCAGATTTTCCGCCTCGGACGCGGATAGCTCTTCCATGTATGTGATCATTTGTAGGATTCCTTTCTATATTAAATGTAATAGGACAGCAGCTCCGGAATCTCACTCTAAACCGGACGCGCCGCCTGATTCCGTCATTCCTGAATCGTCAACGCGGAGAAGCGACACCCTTCCCGGTTCTCCAGTTCCTCCCCGATCTCAATCTTTTTTGCGTCATCCGCAATCTCCACCGCGTCCTGCCATACGAAAAATAATTTCTCCAGATCTTCCGGAGAACGCACGGAATCCTCCGTGACTGTAAATGCCCCGTTCCGCTCATTTTTTCTCCGAAACTCGGCAATCTCCTGTCTGGTATAGAGAGGCTTCAGCACAAACTCATCCAACCCTTCCTCCGTCCGTTCCGCGTCCCGTGCCACAGCCTGCGGGGCAAATACTGTTTTTTCCGTATTCCTGCGGCGGGCCAGGCTCTGTCCGGTAACAGTGCGGAAAGGCTCTGTCAGACGCATCCGGTCGGAGAGCTTTTCCAAAATCTCCGTGCTTCGTCTGCTCTGGTTCAAAAGCTTGGCCAGCACCGCAGTCGGATCTTCTTCCAGCGCGCCCTCCATGAGGATGTACCGGATCCTTGCCGCCGCCCGGCTGGCAAACAGGGTCTTCTGCTCGATCAGCTTATTGTATCTGCGCTCAATGGCGTCAAATTCCCGTTCGATCATACAGATAATCGTCATTGCCTCATCGGTACGCCGGAGGGCATGCTCCAGGCGGCGGAGCTCGATCCTGTCCTCCGGCGAAAGTCTTTCCAGATCTGCAGGTTCTCTCTGGCCAGTCTGAATATGACGGTCTGGCTCTCCCTGCTCCTCTCCTATCCGCCCAGCCCGCGTCCTCAGCTCCCGCTGCCTTCCCGACAGTTCCTGCTTCCTCGCTTCATTTTCACTGAGGTTCCGGTCGATCAGTTCCTTGACCGCCTCCTTATATCGGTAAAAGCTGTCTGTGGTAGTGAGGATTGCGTATTTCCTGCTCTCGTTGTTATTCATTTCCTTTACGAGAACTTCCTGGATCCCGAGAAAGCTCCTCTGCCTGGAAAGCTCGTCAAAGTATCCTCTCATACCCTCCTGCATGTTGGAAAGCATCTGCAGAAGGGAACGGGATGCCTGCAGCGCGCTTTTCAGGATGTCATTATTTTTTTCGCTGTCGGAGCTGTAGGTGTACAGATAGCTGTAGACTGCCAGGACACTTTCCCGCTCCCGGGTATCCTCTTCGCTGTAAAGACGCTGAAACAGCTCCACAAACAGCTGGCTATATTCTGGAAAGGAGACCACGTAGCTGTCCAGGACTTCATCATAGTCCCGTCTGAGCCATCCCCAGTCTTCCAGATGCTTCAGGCAGATAGAGGCCATATTGCTCCTGGTCAGAAGCTCCCCCTCCTCATCAAACTGCTCCTCGCTCCAGTCCAGCGTCTCCGCCGCGATCTGCTCATTCATGATCATGCGGCACTCCCGCTCCGTGAGGCCGAGCAGAGAGTATGAGCGGCCGGATTCCTCATAGATTGCGGTCAGGAAACGCTGGTAATAGTCCATATATTTGCTTGCGAAAAGCTTGTAAAACTCTTTTGGGATCTTGCTGATTAAATTCATAAGGCTGCGCCTTCTTTCTTCCCCTCCCGTTCAATCGCCTGGATGATCTGCTTCCGGTCGGCTTCATTGAGTTCTATGAACTGGCATCCGTACTCGAATAGCTCATCTTCTCTTTCGACGATGCGGCATACTTCTGTTAAGATAAGGGAGCTGTCCCTGTCCGGGTGCAGCTTCACCTGCAGAAAAAACCTCTCCCCCAGCTCCAATGCAGGCTCCGTCCTGATATATGCGCCACCTACGCTGATATTGAGCAGCCTGCAGGGTTCCTTTTCTGTCTCTGTCCCTTCCGTCAGTATCATACTGCCGTCCAGATTCGTATTTAAACGGTAAAAGGCGCGGTCATTGCCGGACTTGATAAATGTCAGTCCCTCCACCGGCCAGATGCTGTCCTTCCCCTGCTTCAGAGTTCCTTCCATATGGATCACTTTTTTATCGATATCGCTGTAACCGCGGATCCTGATCTTCATTTCCTCTTCTTCAAGCAAAAACTCTGATTCCGAATACTGGTGCAGCTTGCCACTGTTCTTATGCAGACTCATCAGCTTTGCGATGAAGATCAGCTGCTTCTTATCGTCCATGATCTCGACACGCATGCCGGAGTAAGCTCCGCGCGCTTCCAATGTGAGCTCCTTTTCAGGCTCCTGGCTCGCTTCCTTTTTTGCAGATTTCCCAACTAAATGAAATAACTTCATAAAACCTCCTACTGGATATGTATACCTTATAAAACGGCTGTATGGCCATGACAGAGTGCCCCCCCAAGTATACCTTGTCAAACGTCCGGATGGCCATAATGGGATACCCTCGGGTATAAGTATTAAAACATAAATACGCTTTTAACGCAAGAAAAAACGCTAATCCTCTTTTTTCAAAAATGATTGAAAACAGATAAATTTATGTTATGAATGTACTTATATAGTGTAAAAACGCACAGCAGCTCCGCTGCCGCGCGTTTTTACTATGATTCTACCCTTTGGATGCTCCTGTAACAGTATTCGGTCTATATCAATCCTCCTGTCCTAAACTTCTCTTTCCAATGCCCGCAGCAGCATCACATGGTATTCCTCATCCTGGATGATCCGTCTCAGCACTGCGTTTACACAGTCGTCATCGATCATCTTGATATGCATCTGGTACTGGCTGATCGCATCCTTTTCCGCCGCAATGTCGGCCTGAAGCATTTTCCCCACGTGTTCGGGGATGGTCAGGTATTCCGGCGTCCACATTCTGGGCCGTCCGTTATAGGGCCTTGCGATAAAATCCACCTTCCCGCCCAGCAGGCAGATCAGCTCGCCCAGCTTCTGCAGGTGCATCATCTCCGCGATCCCAATTCCCAGAAGTGTCTTTGCCATCGCACATTTTTTGCGGGAAACGCGGTTTTCGTTGTTGATGTACTGAGTGATCGCTGACAGCTCCGATACCGGCCCGCAGTAGTCCATGCCCAGCAGATTCGCATAGGCCGGATTCTCTCTCCTCACCTGGATCGGCGGATAAGGCAGATCGACCATGATCGGTTTTACACCCGCAAAGCCGCAGGTATTTGTCAGGCACGCTTCGTTTCTTTCCATATTATGAAATGTTCTCCTTAAGCTCTTCTTTAGTTGATGATATGTCGGAGCAGTCATAACTATGAGGGGAAATCATCTGGCGAAAAATTTGCCATACCAGAAATTGTCTGCAAGTACCTGACAGAGGTAAACCATAGTATCCGTAGGGGATTTTGTATGGGTTCATTCAATCGGCATTATTATCGCCCCTCTCTTTCTATTTTTCATCAACAGCTGTGCAGTTCTCTACATTTTCTTTCAGTATAGCATTTGCACTCCTTACATTCAATTGGTTTCGGAAAAATGCAGAAAGCCTGCCACTGGCAGCCTTTCTGCATACGATAGTATCAAAGAATGCCGTTATATGTCACACCTCGATGATGTGCGGCACATAACGGCATCCTTTTCCTATCATTTTCCTATTTACCGGGCACCTATTCTATCCCTTGATTCGCCTGTCCCATTCTATCTTCTGATTCTCGTATTTACTGAGCATCTGCTATATCCTGCACGCCTTTCAGCTCTTCTGCCGGATCGCTGCCTGCCGCCACGTTCTGCATCGCAACCTGGATGGCCTTTTCCAATTCGCTGTTGGAAAGCTTTCTGTTCCCTGCTGCCTTCTGAACGTACTCATTGACCTCATCAATGGACTGCTGCTGCAGTTCCCCGTCAACCGTACCTTTGTAGGTAATCTCATTGGATACCGGAGAGCCCTGGAGCTGATTCACCCAATACTGCTGTCCTTCGCCGTTGGAAAGATATTCGATAAACTTCATGGCTGCCTCTTGTTCCGCACAGTCCTTGTTCATACAGATCATCACGTCCACACCGGAAGTTCCCAGCATCTCGCCGCTCTCTGCGATAGACGGGAAAGGCGCCATGCCGATGATGTCCTTCTTGTTTCCGATCTCAGTCCCTTCAATCTCATTATTGGACGGTGATGTTGGTCCCAAATGCCAGGAGCCTGTCAGGAAGAACATGGATTTCCTTGCGAAGAAATACTGGTCGCGCGCATCCGGATAGGTTGCGACGCCAAGCGCGCCGTCCTCTACGATCCCATCCGTAAACAGATTCTGCCATGCCTGCATGGTATCTACGAAGCACTGATCCGTCCATTTGCGTTCGCCTTTTTCCGCCTCATAGACTGCTCCGTTTTCAATCTCGTTGGATGCCTGTACAAACCAGTCGGAATTTACCCAGTCGTCTGCCGCTCCGACTGCCACGCATACATAACCTTTTTCCTTTGCCTTCGCCGCCGCGTCTTTCAGCTCCGCATAGGTGGTCGGAACCTTCTCAACACCGCATTCATCCATGATGGTCTGGTTATACATCAGGGTGGTCATTCCCGCGGTCAGAAGGGGCATACCTGCCAGCGTGCCGCTTTCTGCCGTACACTGCTCTACCGCCGTCTTGCTGATCTTGCCGTCCCATCCGCTCCAGTATTCATCCGCAACCTCTTTCATATCCGCGGAAAACTTCGAATACTGCTCCATCATCGGACCGGTCGTCATTCCAAACAAATCCGGACCTGTACCAGATGCCATCGCAACCTGCAGCTTCTCGAAGAAATCATCCTGCTCGGTACGGGTATAGTCAATATGAATGTTCGGGTTTTCCTCTTCGAATGCCGCGATCATTTCCTCGGACTGGTCTGTCGTCGGAAGCCAGGACCAGAAGGTCAGCGTCACATCTCCTCCTTCCGAACCGCTTTCCTCAGAATCTCCGGAGTCCTCCGTCCCGGTGCTTTCTCCGGATGTTTCCTCTTTGGAATCGCTGTCACCATTTCCGCTGCCTGCCACACAGCCCGCCGCAGAAACCATCATCGCCGCCGCGGTGAATACTGCCAGAAATTTTTTCAAATTTTTCATAACTTTCCTCCTTATTTTCTGTAATTTTCTATGCAAGTTAAGAATATACTATTTTTTCACCCTGTTTCACTCTATTTTTTTGCGGTTTCATTTCAATTTTTTGTAATGGTCCAGAACGGCAGCCTCAGACAGAAGCCGCTCCGATTTCCGTATACTGATACTCCGTGATCTTAAGCCCGCGGAATAGAAAACCATCGGACAGCCCCGATGCCGACGCACCGTCCGGCGCGCTGTCCGCGCCCCCGTCCTTCACGGGTTCTCCCTCCATTCTCTCCCCATCCGCGAGAAACCATTCCCGCTCCCCGCGCACTATATGGTACAGCGAAAATTCCGTTTTCTTCCCCTGTGCCAGGATCTGGGATGCCTTCCCTGACAGAAGTTCGATCTGGTTCTCCCCGTCCGTAATATCCAATGAGAATATCTCCGTATAACTGTCCGGGCAGCCTATCCGCCGAAGAACCAGCTCCGGCCCGTATGCCGCAAGCCCTCCGTCATCTGCTGTGCAGGACGGCAGCTTTCCGGCGATACGAGCAGCGCAGAACGGTTTGCCATCCTCCGCCGTACAGTACGATACCTCATAAAATCTGCCCAGATGCCGCAGTTCCTTCCCCGTCAGCATCACCGTCCTGGTCAGATCAAAGCTGTGTACCGTAACTTCCGTAAAATAAGGCAGGATTTCCACCGACCCGCTCTCCCGGCCTGAAACATATGTAAAATGCATCTCAAATTTTTCATCAAGTACTGCCGTATAGTGCTCAAATACCCGGGTCACACGCAGCAGGTGAGGCACGGTCTCATCGTACCCAAAGGGACATTCTTCCCCGGCCGGAGTCTTCCCCACTACTCCAATCCTTTCCCGGCCGATCACGGTACGGATCCCCCTGACACAGCTGATTGCGGAAATCTGCTGCCGTCCGGTCAGGATCTCGATCTCCAGATAATTATTTTCATCCTGGTGTTCCCCAAGGATACTATAGCGGGCGCCGCAATGGGAGGGCTTTGCAGATATCCACAGTTCGATCACATAATAGGGACTGCTTTCCCCAAGCTTCTTCCTCTCCAGTGCTTTCAGATTCCGCAGACGGATCTCCGGCATGGCAGGCGCTTCCTGCGGACCGGATGTGGGACCGAAGCAGAGCAGTTCATCGCCGTTAAAATACAGCGGATCGATACGCATTTCCCGCTGTTCCCGCTCCGGATCCAACTCTTCCTCCGCATTTCTCCCGTGATATACGATCCACTCGTCCGCCATGTTCGGCGCTTTCACGACCGTATTATGGCCCGTCCCCTCCACGGCCTCATTTCGGCTAAGAAGCGGATGCCAGGTGTAGTCGTTAGGAAACTTTTTCCAGACCATATCCAGAAGCGCTTCCCGACACCGTGCCACAGCCGTTCCGATGTAGTAATCCACATTCACATATGCATTGGCCGAATACAGCAGCCAGAAGCGATTCCCCCTGACAACGGGAGCCGCGCCTTCAATGGTATACCAGTCCCTGCCGTCGCCGAACCTGTTTTTTGCATAGATCTCCTGAGGGATCCCCGGGAGCACGGCCGGTTTCGGATTGCCCGCCAATTCCCAGGGAGACTTCATTTCATCCGCCAGAATGCAGGTTCCGGCAACACTTTCCTCCGTTCCCATCCAGTCATTCACGGAATAAAAGAGATACAGCCTCCCCCTCCACAGGATTGGGTGCGCGTCAATAGAAAACTTGTCAAAAAATGTTTTTTTCCACTGGAAGGGTCCTTCCGGATTCCTGGACACCGCCACCTTCAGGCACTCTTCATGGCAGTCCTCCTCACCTGCAGGAACATTGGAATAATACATATAAAAACTTCCGTTCAGATAGATGACCGCCGGCGCCCAGTAGTCGTGAAATTCTTCCTCCCGGATCGCATAGCCCCGGTCCTCCCAGGACACCAGGTCTTCCGACACGCTCACCTTTACCCCCGCCGCATCGGTAGCATAACAGTAATATGTCCCGCACCATCTCAGCACATACGGATCCGGATTCGTATGCCGCCTGCCGTCTGAAAATCCTGCCGGATTCTGATAACTTTTCTGTTCCATATTCGTTCCCCCTTTTTTCCTACGATATACTTACAGCCGATGAATTCTGCCGTGAGTACCGCGGCAGCCGCAAAACGGCATTACTTCCGCATGCGGCTGTACGCGTCACATGATACGGTACGGCAGATTTCTGGGCGCGCTCACCCCTTCACGGAGCCTGCCGTAACGCCTGCCACCAGGAACCTCTGGCTGAACAGATAGACCAGAATTGAGGGCAGCGCCAGCAGAATCATGACCGCGTAGATCCTTGCCACGTCCACCGGGCTCTGGTACGTGCTGGACATGAAGAACTGGGCCGCCAGGGTTACCGGATAGTTCTTCTCGCTGCGCATCACCAGAAGGGGCACGAGATAGTCATTCCATGAATAGATGAAGGTCAATACCAGTACATTCGCAATCATGGGAACACTTAAGGGAAGCATGAATTCATACCAGATCCGAAAGGTCCCCGCGCCGTCGATCCTCGCGCTTTCCAGCAGCTCATCGGGAATGGTGTCAAAATAATTTTTCAGCATCAGGAGCATCATGGGCGCGTTGAACGCCACCAGCGGAAGGATCACCCCAAAGTGCTTGTCCAGAAGTCCCAGGTTCTTGATCGTCGCGAACAGCGGGCTGGTCACCGCGGCCACCGGGACCGCGAGGCAGGCCAGGATCATCCCGTAGATCAGCCTGCTCCCCCGGAATTTCATTTTGGAAAACGCAAATGCCGCCAGGGTGGTGATCAGTGTCACTGTAAGCGCCGATATAACGGAGATAAACATACTGTTAAAAATAACCCGGAAATAGTTGATCTTTTCATAGCTCAGCACATATCCATAGTTGCCGAACCCATTGATGGTAAATGATTTTATCACCGCTACCGCGAGCGGGAGCACCCAGATCAGCGCAAAGAAGATCAGCACCGCATAGGTGGGTACGATGGTTTTTATCTTATTTTTCTTCATCCTCTAGTCCTCCTTCCCCAGCTTGATCTGCAGAAATGACATGATCATGGCAATGACCAGGATCGCCACGCCGATCGACGCAGCCCCGCCTGCGTTAAAATCATTGAAGGCTTTTTCATACAGGTACGTATTCATGACTGTGGTGGTCCTTCCCGGTCCTCCGGCTGTCAGAAGCTTTACCAGGTCAAAGGTCTTTAAGGAGCCCACGATCCCCAGAACGATCAGCACGTTGGTGGTCCCCTTTACCATGGGAAATGTCACCGACACCAGGGTACGCCAGAAGCCTGCCCCGTCGATCTTGGCCGCCTCGTACACATCCTCCGGAAGGCTCATCAGCCCGGCATAATAGGTGATCATGGAAAATCCCATCCACTGGAAGATATTGACCACGATCACAGAAAACAGCGCGATCTTCGGATCTCCCAGCCAGCTCATCGCCAGTCCGTCCAGGTGGATCGCGCGCAGGAACTGGTTCAGCGCTCCGTTGGTTGGGTCCATGATGATCTTGAACACCGCCGTGATGATGGAGGTCGCCATGGCGATCGGCATGAAATAGATTGCCTTGAACAGGTTGGAGCCCGGCAGCTTCATTTTCAGCAGGACCGCCAGGAGAAATCCAAGGCCGGCCTGAATGAACACCGTCCCGACGAAGAAAATGATATTGTTGGTCACAGATTTCCAGAATACCTGATCCGTCAGCATTTTTGCGTAATTCCGGAAGCCAATGATATTGTAGGTGCCGGACATCCCGTCCCAGTCCGTAAAGCTGACCATCACCGTATTGATGATGCAGTAATAGACCAGCACAAAGGACAAAAGCAGCAGGGGCAGAATATATAGATACGCCGCCCAGTCATTTTTTTTACCCAATTTTTTCATAATAGTCATACCTCCTATGTGCCTTTCATTATAAGAAAATTCTGGGCGAAAAAGATAATAAATTTTTTCGAAATACTCTGTTTTTTTGCACAGTTCCTTATGACAGAAATTCGCTGGGCGTAACTCCCTCCACCTCCTTGAATACCTTGAAAAAGTAATTATAATTCCGGAAGCCGGACAGCTCCGCCGCCTTTTTCACGGAAATGTCCTTGCGCACCAGAAGGCTTTTTGCCCGGTTCACACGCTGGTGGTTCAGAAATTCCACGAAGCGCATGCCGGTCTCCTTCTTAAATTCACGGCTCAGATAGGTGTAGCTCACTCCCGTGACTTCCGCGCATTGTTCCAGGGAGATATCCTCCGTAAAATTCTTATGGATGTAGGCCACGGCCTGCTCAATCTGGGGCGAATATTTTTCTCCCCGCTTTTTCCGGGACTGATACATCTGCCTGCGGAACAGCTCCGTGATCTCGATCCGCAGATGGCCGTATTCCTCATATTCCTTCATGCCCTCCAGCATGCGTCCGGCATCCCCTTCCTCCGCAAAACCGTATTTTTTTAGCAGCATCACTATCTCCTTACAGGTCCAGAGCATTTTCTCATACTGAAATCGCTCCCTTTCCATCACGTCCAGCAGCTCGCAGAGCGTATCCCCGCTCCCCTCCATCTGATGCTCCAGTTCAAACCGGAACTGCTCCCAAAGGCTCTCCGGGATCTCTTCTCTGCTGTATTCCAGCCGCTTTGCCACGGCCGCGGATATGATCCGGTTGCCCCCGAGATATAATTTATCCTGCAGAAGCCCCTCCAGATGCTCTGCTTCCTCCAGTGCCTGCCGGATGTCCCGATGGATTTCCCCGGTTGCCAGGGTAACGGTGATGTCCAGCATACGGAGGATCTGCCGCTGCAGCCGTCCCGCCAGGTTGGTCATGGTATTCAGCATGAACAGCGTGCTCCGCTCCCCGGGAAATGAGATCAGCAGAAATAAATGCTGCCGTCTGGATACATAGATCACATACTCGTACTCCCCTCCCAGCATCTGGTTCAGCATGTCGATCACCGCCTTGCTGATGTCCTGCTTGTATTCGGCGATGCTTACGCCCTCCGGAAATTTGTAATCCGGCCCGATGGCAATGGGGATCACATTATGGCAGTGAAAATGGATCTTCCCCTCCTCACACAGCCTCCGCAGATTTTCCTCCCGGAACTCCGCCCTGTCGTACATGCAGTATCCCCGCTGGCTCCGCATTTCCCTGCCCGCCGGTATGATCCGGTAGCGCTCCCGCACCTGATCCAGGACATACAGGAGCTTCTCCCGCGTGATCTCGTGCTTCAGCAGATAATTGGCCGCCCCATTGATCAGGCTGCCCCGCACATAATTAAAATCATCAAACCCGCTGATGGCGATCACCGGAAGGTATTCATCAATGATATGGACCAGCCGCATCAGCTCCACCCCGTCCATTTCCGGCATCTGCATATCGCACAGCAGGATATCGATGCTGTTTTTCCGCAGCCATTCCAGGGCCGTTTTCCCATTTTGAAAATCCGCCGCCACTTCGTAGGTATCATTTCCCTCCAGGAATTTTTTGACCGCATTGCGACTGGTCAGCTCGTCATCCACCAGTGCCAGTTTTATCTTTTCCATAACAATAACTCCTCATTTTCTGTTTTACACATGATCCGGGGCAGGCGGCTCCTGTCCGGCGGTAACCCCATGCCTCCGCGCGGCAGCCGCTTTTCCATATTCTTCTTTATACCGTTTCCACAACAGGCAGCCGGAAGACGCACCTCGTATAATGCCCCGGTTCGCTTTCATAATGCAGCCCGTACTCCTGCCCGAAATACAGCCGGATCCGTTCATTTACATTCGCAACGCCGATCCCGTTAAAGGAACCGCGCCCCTTTGCCTTTCCCTTCATCATCTGTTCGATTTCCTGCTCCGTAATCCCCATGCCGTTGTCCTCCACGGCAATCTCCAGACATTCCGAAACCCGTCTGGCTGAGATCCGGATCTGCCCCTGCCTGGAAAGGTCATCGGGGAGCCCGTGGTAAATCGCGTTTTCCACGATGGGCTGCAGGATAAAGCGCGGGATATACAGCTTTTTTGTACCCTCGTCTACTGTCTTTTCCACGGAAAAGTCGTAGCTTCCGCTGTATTCCATGATCGTCAGATAGTTGTCCACATACTTTAATTCGTCCGAAAGCCGGATCAGATCCTCCTCCGCATGCATGGCGTTCTGCAGGAGCGCGTTCAGGGAGTTCAAAAGCAGCACCAGATTTTCCGCATGACGGATCTTTGCCATCCATGCCGCGTTGTTCAGCACATTGGAAATGAAATGGGGGTTGATCTGAGCCTGCAGAAACGCGATCTCACTCAGCCGTTTTTCCTTTTCTTCCTGGGCGATCTTCTCCATCAGCTCCTGGATCCGCACAACCATATGGTTGAAGGTGTGTCCCATCCGGCCGATCTCATCCCGGCTCTTCCCATCGTATCTGGCATCCAGATTCCCTGCCGAAACCTGGTTCATTCGTTCGCTTAATATGGTAATCTCTGTAGTCACCCGTGAGACCACGATCACCGATACGATCCCTGCCAGCAGGATAATGACCGCGATCACCCCGCCGGTCAGCAGTACCGTGCGCTGGATCCCCGCAATATAAAAATGAGACGGGATCGCCATGTGGAAATTCCAGCCTACATTCCCGGCCCGGAAGGTATTGTATTCATATCCGGCAGGCCTATTTTCGAAAATGGACATGTCATCCCCGCAGTTGGAAAAAATGAGAGAGTTCTGCTCATTGACCACCTGGAAATAGCTGCCCTCCGGCAGGTTGGCGGAAAACATCTGGTCGATCACGCCGTAGTCAAAATACAGGATCACATAGCCGGAAAGATTGCCCCGGGAATCCACGATCCCCCGCACGGCGGGAACCACATAATCACTGGAAACCGTGGATTTCAGCCCCTCCAGATGAACCGGCTCCATCATCACCATGGAGGTTTCCAGCCGCTTCTGATCCAGCTTCTGGATCTCCTCGTACAGCTTTGCCTTTTCCTGTATGATATGGCTGGTGGAAAAAATGCAGTCCTCGTTGGAGGCCACCGCAATTCCGGAAATGTAATATTTGTATCCGTTCATGCTCTTAATATAATCCAGGATCACGCGCCGGTTGTCCAGATATCCCTGGTTCCACTGCCCGCCCGGCTCCAGCACGCTGGGCCGCAGACTGCTGACCGGAGCGATAATATTTTTTTCATTGGTGGCGATCAGGGTCGCCATGTACGAGGTGTCGGTCAGGATGTATTCGAACGCATGGTATGCGTCCAGCATCGTACTCTCGGACATGTTTTTCAGATATGTATTCATCAGGCTCCTGCTTGTCCCATACCAGATGGATGTGAGCACGATCCCGGTAAACAAAAGGACCGTCAGCAGAGTGAGCAGGATCTTGTTTCTGATCTTCATAGCGGTGCGCCTCCTGTGTGGGTGGTGGTTTTCTGGTCTGCGCGGCAGACGGGGTCGGCCGTATGCCATTCTGAACAGTTGCGTTACTATTCACACGGTGTCGTGCACTCGCTGCACGGCATCCGGCCAATACAATGATGGGGCGGGCATCCGGCTCCTCACCGTCAGGCGACTTCTCAATGAGCCGGATGCCGTTACTGTGAGCGCCCGGTCAGGGTGTGAACAGTAACACAGTTATCATTATTATAAAAGAATCCGCTCAAAAAAATAGTGTAATATTTTACAAAGTGCTCAGTTTTTTTGCGCATTCCAGTCCATGTAAAAAATCCGGATATCAAACACAGTTTCCTGTGTCCCAATATCCGGATCTTTTGAATTAATCTCCCCGTATTGTCCATTTTAGAAATGGGAACATAGCCTGCCATGCCATAAAGCCCTTGAGCTACTTATAACGCAGGCGCTGACTGTTTACTCTCTTTTAATTTCAATACAGTTTCGAGCGGAAGCTTCGTTCTATCCGCAATGACCTCCATCAATTCTTCCATTTTTAATGCACTCATAAACTTGTCTGCCATCACATACAATACTTTTTCATATTGGTTTATAGCTGCTTCTTAAAGATACTGTAATAACAATTCCACTCAAAATCATCCTGTATCAGCAGAGCAACATCCCTTTGCTTCAGCGGATGGATACGGTTCACATTCTCATACGGTATGTCAGATATAACTTCAAAATCCCACAAGTTATCCCCATTATGAGAAACAAATGCGTCTACTGTAGTCAGCATATTACGGATTTCCTTTCTTTACAGTTCCTTATACTGACTATAGTATACGTTCTCAGAATAAAAAAAACAATAGATTACCTTCATTTTGCCTGGAGAGATCGCTAGTACAGCATTGCATTAATAATTGAGTAATAATCACTCGCTGTCCATGCCATTACTGCGTTGGAGTCAGTCAACGATGCTACCGGCATCGCCTCCTTCCTCCGCCTTGTCCTGACATGCACATCAAGCGCTTATTACTTCAAAATTAATGCAACGCTGTACTAACAGAAGAGCCTTCCATATCTACATCCCCGCAACCGCCCCTGCCAGCAGCATCACCACCGGTACAATATATTTCCGCGGATGATGCCACAGGTCGTTTTCGATCTTCCAGCCCCGGATGGGATGTCTCCATTCCAGATATACCGACAGCGCGGCGCTGGCGGCGGCAAACCCCGCTGCTGTCAGAACTTCCGCAATTCCGATCCCCCCATAGATCACCTGCCAGCTGACCAGATACACACTGCTTCCTGTAAAATTTACCAGGGCAATGAACAGGCCGTATGCTACGCAGAAACGGACGGACTGTCCGGGCAGGAGCCGCACTGCCTGCTCCAGATCCGGATCGCATGACAGCAGGATGCAGATCGGCGTATTCATGCAGAGGATCGCAAAGCCCATGGGCAGCGTGTTCAGTCCGTCAAACTGCCCCAGCATCAGCGGAAGGAGACCAGCGATCAGCCAGAGGCCGGCGGTATTTACCAGATAGTTTTTATTTGATGTGATATACCGCAGAAGGTAACGGAGAATATAGCCTTTTCTCCCGGTATGTCTCTTTTTTCCATACGATATGGACGGCTGGAAAAATACATAGGCATCGAGTCTTTTTCGGGGATTTGGTTCTCCTGCTTTCGGTTCCGGCACTTTTCCATGGAATGCATTCCATAGATTGGATTCCCGGCCTTCCTTATATAAATGTATCGCTGCATACCATCCGGCTGACACCACACATCCCAGACAGGCCAGCAGGACCGCCGCCCCGATCTCCGCCGCGCTCCACTGCGCCGCCGCGAAAAACAGCGCAAGGACCACAGCCGTTTTCGTGATCAGAGTATAGCCGCCGAATGCCGCCGCATACGAAATCATCATTTCCCTGTCGTCAAAAGGCAGCATGAACAGCCCCATAAATATTTCCGCATTCTGTGAGGAATTTAATGTACGCCACATAATCCCCGCTGAAAACGCGGCTGCTGTCAGATACAGAACCGCAGGGGACACCTGTACCCGAAGCTCCGACGCGTAAACCGCAAGGAACAGGATCAGGCACAGCATCAGGCTGCGGGAAATCCGCTCATACTTCCTTCCGAATAATTGTTTTGCGACTGCATGAAACGGTGTGTTTTTTCCGTATTTTTCACAAAATGATCTCATGTTCTGTAAACACCTCCTGAATGATAAGATTTCTCGAAAACTCTTTGCGCTTCCCCCGCGGCAGACTGACAGGGCATCAAGATTTCCATTACAAAACCAGCACAAATACAGGATAATACAAATCCATGGCTTCTGCCATTTTGTCCGTAAACGGCGGGTTTTTGTCCGCGGCAGAGTGTTCACCTAAGAACTGTATAGAACTTGATACAGCAAAAAAAGAATACCGCAATATATGGATGCGATACGGTACATCATTCACATATATTACGGCATGAAGATTCAGGAAATCAGCTTTTCGAACATGTTCATTTTTAATCCTCCTTTACATATTTTTCAATCACACACTCATGAACCTTCTCTTCTTTATCATAATTGATCCCCACTAAAAGGATATCCCCGGTATACCCCTCGATCCAGGAGGCATATTTCTTCTCTTTGATCTGCCGGATCGCTCCGTCGGCCGTCTGATCCCATTTCAGTTCTACCACCAGTGCCGGGCGGTTTACATTCCGCCTGGGCAGATAAACCACATCCGCAAAGCCTTTCCCCGATGGCAGCTCCATGATCGGATTTACATAGTACAACTTCGCGCTGTAGTACGCCATAAGCAATGCGCTGGTGAGCGAACTTTCATGATTGTATTTCAGGATGGAAGAGGTTTCGCTGTGAATGGCGGACATTCCTTCCGCCACCGCATTTCCGTCCAGAGCCCATGTGCGCTCCAGCAGCTCCCTGGATCGGTCCAGCGACTGAATCACCCCGTCCCAGCCGCCGACTTTTACGGCCCGCATGAACTCCTGCTCAATCTCCCGGTTGGGGATAAACACCTCGCTCGTTTCTTTGTCATAGGTCAGATAGCCAAGATGAATCAGCAGTGTCAGCACATCATCCTTTGTCCGGAATACGGTCATGTCATTCTGGAACGTGGACGGATCGACCACACAGCGGCCATTCCCAAGCATTGTCAGGATTGCCTCCTTCAGTCCGTCAAAGTTCAGGTCGATATACACCTTCAATGCCTCGTATGTCTCTGTCCCTGTCCAGTAGCTCTGAATTTCCCCCCATGTCAAAGCATCCGCCACAGATTTGGGATTGTAGATGTGGAGCTTTCCCACACGATATCCATCATACCATCTTTCCACCTCCGCATAATCCATCCCCTGCCGCTTACATGCCGCGCGTACTTCCTCTTCTGTGAATCCGAAATACTCCCCCAGATTCTTCGGTGAGATCATGGAATATTCATCAAAAATATTGATGGCGGAATGCTCCCCATATTTCTTGATCGGCAGAATCCCGGTCATATAGACCAGTTCTGCGTAATCAGCCCCTTTAAACAGCCCCCGCATAAAATCCAGATACTCCTTCTGCATTTCTTTCCGGTTTCTGGCAATCCGAAATACGCAGTCCCATTCATCAATGATAAAGATGAATCCCTTTCCGGACTGAATAAAGATCTGGTCAAGAGCCGTTTTTAATCTGCTGTCCGAATCGAAGCCTTCGCATTCTGAAAACTCTTTCAGCAATTCGGATACTACGTTTTTCTCAATGTTGCTGATAAATGAATCCAGTTCGCTTTCTGATTCTATGAAACGCTGCACATCAATCCTGATCACATAGCGCTGGTTCAGATGCGTTGAAAAGCTGGTTTCCTTCGCAATCTTTAAACCTGCAAACAGCTCTGCGGAATCACAGCCGCAACTGTAATAGGCAGTCAGCATATTCGCTGCCATTGATTTGCCAAAACGGCGCGGACGACTGACACATATAAATTTTCTCTCCGTCCTGTATACGGCATTCACCTTCGAGATCAGCATACTTTTATCAATATATGTGCTGGAAAAACGAGAGTCTCTGAATGGAATATTTCCCGGATTTACATAGATTCCCATACCTGTCCGCCTCCTTTCATACTTCTGTTAATCTCATTTTATACCAAAGGGGCACTTATATTCAATCCAATTTTGCACATAAAGGCACTTTTTATTTTCTGTCACAAGGCGTTTTCCTTTTCCGTCAGTACCTCCCGGATCGTATCCGCCTGGATCTCCTGCCCGGTGAAGCTCCGGGATATCCGTCCATGCTCCAAAACCAATACCCGGTCAGAGGTCAGACAGATGCTTTCCAGAATGTGGGAGGAAAACAGGATCGTACCGTACTGCCGATATCCGCTGATCAGCCGGTAAAGGTATTCGGTGCTTTGAAAGTCCAGCCCGTTGACCGGTTCATCCAGCAGCAGAAGCTCCGGACGCAGCGCAAATGCCGTGATCAGATATACTTTTTTCAGATTGCCTGTAGACAGTTCTTTGAGGAGCACATCTGTATATTCTTCAAAATGAAATCCCCGGATCAGCTCTGAGAGGTCCGGCAGCTTCTTCCCGTAGGACGCGGCCGCATAGGAAATGTATTCGCGGAAGGTAAAGTACTGGAATGAACGGTCCTCCGCGAAAACCGTGTAGCGGCTCTGCTTGAATGCCTGATCCCGAAAGGAAAGCTTCTGTCCCTTCCAAAGCGCTGTTTCCGCCTGAAAATGCCTGTTCAGGCCGGAAAGTGTCTTTAAAAATGTAGTCTTTCCGGCTCCGTTCAAGCCAATCAGTCCGATGACTTCATTTGCGCTCAGGTCAAGAGAAAAATCAGAAAGGACATCTGTTCCCGGTGTATACCATGCACGCAGATTTTTTAATATAAGAAGCCGTTCCGCATCCTCTGGCGCATAAGGCTTATTTGAAAAAATATTCATGGCGTTTCCCTCATTTCCCTTCATTCTTCTCTTTCTCCCGGATCGTTATGGCCGAATGGAAAAATCGGATTCCCAACACAAGATACAGAATCAGGCATGGTATGTTCATTGTCAGTAAGGAAACCGCCGCCGCGATCACCCAGATTACTCCCATGATAAGACGAATATAAAAATGACGCATAAATTTGTACCTCCTTCGTTATAAGAGCACTGCATAAGTATCGGTAAATGTCGTGTCAGATTTTGCCTTCTGCAGCTACTTGCAGTGTGTTCTTTGTTTGATTACATTTACAGGATAATACAAATTCATGGCTTCTGCCGTTTTGTCCGTAAACGGCAGGTTTTTGTCCGTGAGAGAAGATCTGCGGCTGTTCTTTGGCAGAAAAAAGCCGCTGCTGTTTACACATTTCCAGAGTATACAGCAAACGGCATCATTGTCTATTCCATATTGACCGCTTCAAAAGACAGCGTGACCACCGCCCGGAATACGTGATCTTCGTACATGGTCTCCACGATCCCGTCATATTTTTCCGCCGCGGCGCGTACGCTTTTCAGCCCCCAGCCGTGAAGTCCGCCCTCTGTCTTAGATGTGATCAGTTCACCCTGCTTCGCAACGGGTGGGGCCTCGCATCCATTTTCCACCTTGATCACAAGCATGTTGTAGATCCGACGGACCGTCAGACGGATAAAACGCTGATCCCCCCGCGCTTTCTTTGCAGCTTCCAGCGCATTGTCCAACAGATTTCCCAGGATCGCGGTCAGGTCGGCGCTCCGGATGTTGGTATGCCGGGGAAATTCCATGTTGACCTCTGCGGCAATCTGCTGCTCCTGTGCGGCGGCGGTCTTATTTCCGATCAGATAATCCACCGCCTCATCTCCCGTCCAGCCGGAGTTCGTGATCTCCCGGACCGGCCCCCGCAGATCCTCCAGATACTCCACGGCCTCGTTGACATTTCCATGGGTCAGATGGCGGTGCAGAAGCTCGATGTGGTTGTGCAGGTCGTGGAACAGTCTGGCATTTTCTGAATACAGGCGGTTCAGGCTCTGGTAATCGCGGTCCAGCAGCTCGGCCTGCTCCTCCTTTAACCGGACGATCTCCTTCTCCGCTTCGTAATGGCGGTTCAGATTGTAGACCAGAACCGAAAACATCAGGATCACGGAAAGCAGATTCCACATCGCCAGTTCGTCCTCCGGGATCGCGATCACGGTCTGCGAACCAAGAGTCACAGTGCAGATCATCCCCGCCACTGCGATGGCCGATGCCGTGCGGAATACATCCAGTTCTCTCCCGCCGCGCTTTTTCACAGCCGATATCAGGATCACCAGCATAAACACGCGGACCGTCCAGACAGCCAGAAGATGCTCCGGCGCTCCGCTGTCCAGGAAACGCATCCAGAGCTGATCCTCCGGGAAAGCGGCGCCGACCGGTCCATTCAGATAGCCCTCCGTCATTGCTTCCATTCCCCGCACCATTGCGGCGGAAGATTCCTGTCCGGTCAGGCAGGGCCAGAACGCATCCATCGCCTGATGGGAGACACACCATCTTGCCAGATATCCCACACAGAACGCAATGGCAAACAGAGAGGAAATGATAAATTCCCACAGCGCCGCCGCGATTTCATAAAAGAAAAGTATAAACAAGCTCATCCGGGTCTGCTCCCGGGGCAGATATACCCGGGATGCCGCGGCAAGGAGGATAATCTCCGCCCCGAGCACACCTGCGCCGGAAACAGAAAGCAACGGCAATGCCGTTATAGCCGCCGCTGCTGCCGCTGATATCATAACGGTTCTGCGCAGCTCCATCCGGGCCGAAAGCAGTCCGCATACGAGGTACAGCCCCAGGAATCCCCGGATACTGTTTGTCAGAAAACAAGAAAGGATCTGGTACCATTCCATCATATGCGCGCCCCCCAAAACCGATTGATCTGCAGCTTCACTTCCTGTAAATGCGCGCGGCTTATGGGCAGCTCCGCGCCGTTTTTCAGGACAGCCGTTCCGTCGCTGACCTTCATGATCTGAATGATATTCACAATGTAGCTTCGGTCAATAAAAAGGAACTCCGGCGAGTCCAGTTCCGAGCAAATCTGCTGCAGAGACTTCCGGACCTTTGCCGTCGCCATCCCCGCCGACGCTGACGTTGAAGCGCCCTCCATCCCGCCCGCGGCGGATAAGCATTGAAAATGGATCAGCGAATTTTTCCCGCCGTCACGCTCGATATAGAAAATGCTTTTATATGGTATTTTTTCCATCCGGTGGCTGGTCTGAATGATGTATTCCTGCCCTGCCTCCAGTTCGATCAGCTTTGCGGCATCCGCAACGGCGGCGGAAAGCCGCCTCTCCGGATGATCCTTCGGAACGTAGCGGAAGATGGACAGCTCATAGGCGTCGATCGCATATTCCAGATGCGAGGTGATAAAAATGATCTTTACATTGGGCAGAAAGGGCTTAATCTTTTCCGGAAGCTCCATCCCGGTGAACCCGGGCATTTCGATATCCAGCAGGAGCAGGTCGTAGAAAAAATGATCGTCCGTGATGTCGTACAGCAGGTTGCTGCTCTTGGTGTAGGTTGTGATCTCGTATCCGATGCCAAGCTTCTGCAGGCTTGTCTTTACGATTTTTTCATGCAGGGCGACCGATTCCCGCTCGTCATCGCAGATTGCGATCTGTATCATGATACTGCCTCCTAAAATGCAATTTTACTAACTCTATGGTTGCAATTTTATAGGGATGTTGGAAAATGGACTTTTCCCCACATCCCTATTTTTCTGATTTTATAATTCCTGAATCTCTTCCAGCCTCTTTTTTAACTTTTTATCAGAAGTGATGATCCCTGATTGATCAAAGAGGGATTGGCATACCGTTCACGAGCCTTTTTTATTTTATATCATACCATTAGATCATATCCCCCGCAATATATATCTTCTGCCAATTGCGGATTGTAACACCCCCAAAAGCTCTATGGTATCTATTTTTGATCCAGCACCAGCCTTGCCCTCCGGATCTCTTCTTTATCCGTCCGGAATATATCAAATTCCCCGATCCCCGGAACTCCCATATGGACCTGCCGGTTCCGGTAAGCCATGCCGCTGCTGATCATTTTCTTTCCGGACATGTGAAAGCTGGATGCGCCGATCTCCTCCATGATCTGCCGGATGACCTCCGCATTGACTCCGCTTCCCACAAGGATCTCGATCCTGCCGTCAGCCTGCCGGATCAGCTTCTTTAACGTCTCTTTTCCGCCAAGGCAGTCGGCCGCCTGTCCGGAGGTCAGGATCGTATCTACTCCCAGAGACACAGCCTCCTCCAATGCCTGGCCGGGATCCCGGCATACATCAAATGCCCGGTGCAGTGTCATCTGCAATGGACCGGCCTGCTCCCGGAGTGCTCCCATCCTGTCCGAATCCAGGCTGCCGTCTGCTTTCAGACAGCCGACCACCACACCGTCTGCCCCCAGTTCCCGGAACATCCGGATATCCTCGGAGATCATCTGAAATTCCGCATTTGTATATAAGAAATCTCCGAACCGCGGGCGGATCAGGACATTCAGATCGATATCACATGCCTTGCGGATCTGCTTAAACTGGCTTACCCCAGGCGTCGTCCCTCCGATGACCAGATTGGCGCAGACCTCCAGGCGGTCCGCGCCAGCCTCCTGGGCTATGATCGCAGATTCCACGGAATCTATACATACCTCTAATCTTCTCTTCATTTTTATTCCTCCTGCGAATAACAATTCACATGAATCACCGAATTTGCCGTTTCATCCAGAACTTCAACCCGGATCTCCTTCGAATAATCCAGCGGATAAAAGAGCGGCTGCAAGTCAAATTCCTTCGGAACCGCTTTCTGCATCCACTTTGCGATTTCCTCCGGGTCATCCAGATATTCGGAGCTTCGTTTTCCCCTGCCGCTTTCATTTCTTGTACTCACGCTGACCGAACGCACGGAATAGTCCGAGAGTGTCCGGCCTGTCCACACGCCGTATGATTCCAGCAGACTGCAGGTCCGCGCAAAAAACGGATAGACGGGAATACTGCACGGAAGCATGGGGCCGTCCGAATCAAGCTCTACGAACCCCAATGGGAGCGCCTTCCTGAGATCGTCCATTTTCATGTCCCCGATATCCTTTTGACAGGCATCCAGAAGCGTCTCTTTCTCGCTTTCCTCCAGCTTCATCACCGTATCCGTCACCCCGTCGGACCAGGTGAAACGGGCATCCACCGCAAAGCCGCTGTTGTCCACAGGGTATGCGATCTGTTTATACTCGTCCGTCTCGAATACCGCGGCAAAAGCCTGCAGCTGTTCTTCGTCTACCGGGTAGAGCCGATAGACCTCGCTTCCGTTTTCCATATGGTAGCAGATGACCGCATGGGTTACTTCTGACAGGCAATTATTTTTTTCAGCCAGCAGCTTGATCCATGCCGCAGCCGCACTCTTTCCTTCCCTGGCAAGAAGGTAACGCTCCAACTGCCGCGGCGTTTCATATCTCTCCCCGCCTGTGCGGGTCTGAGTATAACTCTCATTGTTCATTCCAATGCCGCCGATGCTGACTCCGATCTTCTCAACTTCCCCTTCCTCCGGCAGGAATGCATCAAATACAGATGCCCCCAGCAGAAATACCATCCCTGATAAAACGACCGCCCCGCACTCCGCGGCAAGCTGCCATTTCCGCCGGAAAATCCCCTGGCGCAAAGCACATGTTCCACCGTGCTTTCCTCCTGCCCGGCGAACCCGGCCAGAATCTCCGCGCTCCACGAGTGTCCCATTTATCATTGCTTCATCCGACCGCATTTTCCGACCGCATCCCACGCCCAGCTCCAGCAGGAAATGCACTGCGGCCGCGGCAGCAATCCCCGCCAGGATACTCAGCGCACCGCAAAGCCCAGGTGATTTCATGGCAAGTCCGGTCAGCGCCGCCAGAAAGCTTCCCATCCACACCCCGGCCAAAAAGGAGAGCAGGCCTTCCGCCGCCCGTTCCGCCATGGGGATGGCAAACCATTTCCCGACTCGTTCCGTCCTTCTCCTTTTCTGCGCCGCGGCAAATAAAAGGAACGAAAGGACGACCCATTCGGAAGCCGCAAGGATGCTGCTCCCGGACGGTACATAACCGAACACTTCCCACTTGTCAAACAGATTGCTTCCCGCCAGATCCCGGGCCAGGGAGAAGGGAGCCGTCAGGATGTCCAGCTTCTCGAACACCGGAATCCTGTAGTAGGTCCGAAAATAATCCGCCGCCCACGCGGTCCATACATTTCCCACCAGAATATGTCCGTAGAGCAGACAGAGCGCATACCCCAGGATTGCCGGAAGGACCGTTCCGCAGACAGTAAGCAGCAGGATCCCTATATGATAAAACATCAAAAATACTCCTGCAAACACCAAGATACTGCGCCCTGTATAGCCGGCTGAAAAGGGAAAGAAATCCATGTCAAAGCTGCTTTCATACAGACCGCAGCCTGTGACCACCAGGCACAGCGGCATCAGGAAACGCATCAGCCCATGCACATATCTTCCCCAGAATATGGTGCTTTTTCTCACAGGAAGACTGTAATAAAAATCCAGTTTTTTCGGCTGAAGCAGATAGAAAAATTCCAGAAAAGAGAGGGCAGCGCCAAGCCCCGCGCAGATCCACAATAACTCCCCGCTGCCGATACCGAAAAAGGAGTAGTCCGACTTGAAACGCAGCTGCACCGCAGTGATCATCCCATAGGTCAGCAGGCATCCCCAGGACAGGAACGCCGCAATATGCCCTCTCCCCGCTTCCCTGACCCATTTATTGAAGTACTTTTCTGATGTCATAGCCTGCGCCCTCCATTTCCGCAATAAATGTTTCCTCCAGACTTAACGGGACCTCACCCAGAAAAATCGGTTCCAGCTCCTCCAGGGCCTTTCGGATCTCTTCCGCGTTTCCCCGGGTGACCAGCGTGATAAAACGGGCGTCTTCATGGAAACGAACTACTGACGGGTGCTGCCTCAGACGGTCCAGATCTGTCTCCAATGGGAGCACGCACTGGAACTTTCGGACATTTTCTGTACGCTCCCGGAAGTCTCCGGCAGTTACCACACCGCCCTTATGGAGAATGGCGATATTTCCGCAGATGTCCTCCAGGTCCTGAAGCTTGTGGGAAGCCACAAGGATCGTAAAGTCACGGGACTCCATTTCCTGGCGGAACAGATTTTTCATGATCTCCGCCGCAATCGGGTCCAGACCGTCGAACACCTCATCGCAGAAAAGATATTTTGTCCGGGAACACAGCGCCAGGATCAGAAATGTCTGCCGCTTCATCCCCTTCGAAAATGTCCGGATGGGGCGATCCCTGTCCAGGTTGAGGGATTCCGCCATATAAACCGCGGAGTCTGCATCCAGCCCCGGATACTGATTTTTATAAAAATCCAGCATAGTCTGGATAGACGCGTTCGGAAAATAATAGGGATCATCGGGCAGATAAAAGAGCTTTTCCTTGCACTGCGGCGAAAAAGGATTCTCCTCCCCGTCCATCCGGATTTCCCCGGAGTCCGCCTCGATAATGCCCGCCAGCATCCGCAGCAGCGTGGTCTTGCCCGCGCCGTTCGTGCCCAGCAGGCCGAACATGGTGCCGTCCGGAATCTCCAGGGACACATGATCGACCGCGCAGATGTCATCGAAATATTTTGTCAGGCTGCTGATTGTGACCATAATTTTTTCCTCTCATCGATAAACTTCATATGCCGTATATTCGTGATCCAAATGGTAACCCAGCTTTTGGGCCAGTGCCGCCGACCCTGGATTCTGGGCATCCCAGCTCGGATACCAGCCCCGCTCCAGGCATTCCAGGATCAGCTTTGCCCCGCAGATATAGGCAAGCCCCTGCCTTCGGTAATCCTCCCGGGTATCGATCTGGATTTCAATCCCGCCTCTGTAGCTGGTATAAGAGGAAGCACCGGAAACCAGTTCTCCGTCCTTTAATATCGCTGCGCCCAGGCCGTACTTCCGGTATATGGCGTAATCCGCATAATTAGCTGTCCAGTCCCGGCACCAGGAGATTTCCCGGCATTGCAGGTACAGCGTTTCATCGATCATTTTTAATGTAAAGCCGTCAGACAGAGCCGAGACTTCCGTCTGCAGCTTTTCTCGGTCAAAAATATCCGGTTCTTTTTTTATCGCAAAGCGGGTGACCTTTTTGGCTTTGTCTTTGTAGCAGCTCTCGATCCGTTCTCCCCAGGCACGGCTGCGGGGTACCATGATGATGCCCCGGGTTCCAGGATCATCCGGGACGTCGGGCGGCGCGCAAGGCATATCTCCTGGTACTTCCGCGGAACCCATCCTCTGCGCTGTCCTGTCAGACGCCGAATCCGGCATGTGCAGACCAGCCCAATACCGGACAAGCTCTGCGTCCGGCTTCCCAGCAAAAAAGCAGAAGTCAGCCAGCAATGCCATGGCAGAAACCGGATGCTCCGGGGAGTCTGCGTAGATCTTTCCCATGGTCTTCTGCAGGCAGGACCAGATCATGGACTCCTGCCAGCCTTCAAAGAGCGGGGCTGCTTTTTCAGTATCCTTCAATTCATAAACCATGCGTTGTCCTCCTTGGCGCACTGCCATTATGTGCAAGCAATGTTTTAACCGGCCTAATATGCCCCATACTTCCTGTAGATCAGATACCCCGCCCCTGCCGTCACAAATTCGGTAAAGCAGAACGCAGCCCACACGCCGTTCACTCCCATCAGCCTGCTGAACAGAAATGCCGCGGGCATGATCACGATCACATACCGGAACAGGGATATGTACAGCGAAGGCTTTCCCTTTCCCAGCCCTTCCAGCGCCCCGCAGCAGCTGACCGAAACCGCAGACACCACGAAGCCAAGGCTGATGATATGCAGCGCGGTCACTCCGCTTTGGATGGTCTGCGGGTTTGCGGTAAATAATCCGATCAGATAGTTGGGGATCAGCCAGGACAACGCTGTCCCGACTGCCATCACGCCCGCGGTGAGCATCAGGGTCGTCCGGAAGATCTGCTTCACTCGTTCCTTCTCGCCCGCGCCGTAATTGTAGCCCATCAGCGGACGGATGCCCTGGATGATGCCGTTTGCCGTCAGATAGATGAAGGTCTGCAGCTTATAATATACCCCCAGCACGAGGACGTATTTTTCTGAAAAGCCTGCTAGGATTCCATTGAGTACGGAGATCAGAAGGGACGGCAGCGCCAGACTCAGCGTGGCGGAAAGCCCCACGGAATACATCCTGGCCGCCACATCCCGCTGGGGCCGCAGATACTTCCGCGTGATCTTCAGGGGCAGCGGATCGATTTTACAGAAGATCAGATATACCACAAGGGTGAGCACCTGCCCGATCCCGGTGGCATAAGCCGCCCCGGCGATCCCCATGGCCGGGAAAATGCCGATGCCGAAGATCATCAGCGGATCCAGTATGATATTTGCCGCAAATCCGCACATCATGCTGAACATGGAGACCTTCATCTTGCCTACCGCCTGAAATACCTTTTCGTAGACCAGAGTCATGGCGATGACCACGGCAAATAAAAATGCCCGGTTAGAATATTCCAGCGCCATCCGGATGACCGTTTCGTCCGTGGAGAACATCCGCAGGAACGCAGGCATCACAGCAATGCAGATCACCATCAGCACCGCCCCGTGAAGCATGTTTAAAACCATCCCCTGGGTGGCTGCCTTGTCCGCCCGCTCCTGGTCGCCGGCTCCCAGATAATAGGCCGCGCTGGAATTGATCCCAATGGCAAATCCGATGGCAATGGCGTTGATCATATTCTGCACCGGGTACACCAGGGACAGGGCCGTCATGGCATCTTCGCTCAATTTTGCAACAAAATAACTGTCCACAATGTTGTAGAGTGAGTTTACCGCCATAGAAATGACCATGGGCAGGGACATAGATAGCACAAGGGGCAGTATCTTCTTTTCTTTCATAAATGTTTGTTCCATAGATTCCTCAATTCTATCATGGCAGCATAGTGCCTGATCGAAAATTTTCCACCTGTACGGTTGCAATCCGAACTATCAGTTTTATGCAATTCATTGCAATAAAACCGATAGTTCGGATTAGCAACGGTACAGGCAGAAAATATTTCTGCAGCTCAAATACGCCTTTCTGTAGCACTTTCGGCCTGCGTCTTGATTTTCCGCTTCATACAGTATACTATAAAAAAAGAATTGTCACAAGTGTAACACATTTTTGCATTTTCCAGAAGGGAGTTTTTTATGAATCGAATCGTTGTAATATATGAGTCAAAATACGGTTATACCAAACGTTACGCCGAGTGGCTCGGGGAGGCGCTATCCTGCCCGGTCTTTGAACGGAAAGCCTTCCGTCCTCGAAATCTTTCCAAATATGAAACTGTGATCTACGGCGGAGGAATCTATGCAGGCGTGATCAGCGGCATCCAGTTCCTCCGCCGGAATGAAACGCTTCTATCCGAAAAAAAGGTGCTTCTGTTTACCTGTGGGCTTGCAGACCCGGACAATCCCGACAACATTTCCAATATCCGAAGCTTCGTGGAAAAGGCTTTTTTAGGGAAGATTCCGGAGCAGATCCGGCTCTTTCATCTGCGGGGCGGGATGGATTATTCCCGGCTGACTTTTGTACACAGGTCCATGATGTCTATACTCCGGAAAATGCTGCTCAAGAAGGCTGACAGCGAGCGCAGCTGGGAGGGCCGCCAGATTTTGGAGACTTACGGACAGTGCCTGGATTTTACGGATCGGAAAAGTATCCGGCCTTTGGTGGAATATACGGGATGTGAATCGTCGTTTTGTGGAAGTCATTTTCGATCACTCCGAGCCCCGCAATGATCTCCTGTCCGTTCAGTACAACATACTATTGCGGGACCGGGGATGTATTGTTCAGGCATTCCTCCATGCTTTCCAGATAGGCGGATTCGGGGATATTCCATTTCTGGTGGAACCAGCGGGCGGCGGGTTTCAGGAGGTCTTTGTGTTCCTGGATTTTTTTGATCGGGTAATGGCTCATTCGCTTTCTCCATAGTTGTTTTTTCGGTAAAAACTAAAACGTTGCTCATTATATGATGGAATCTATAAACAGCCTGCGGGAACTCATTGGCTAACACCCAAATCCCCGCAGGCTGTTCCTGAATTCTAAAGTCTGCTCTCAATCTTATTAATATACTTTTTGAGCAAGATCGCCCATTCGGAAATATGCTCCTCTGTAAAATGAGTCGCCAGCCCGCTGATACTGACCGCCGCATATACATTTCTGCTTCGGTCAAGGACAGGCATCGCAATGCATTTGATTCCAAATTCATGCTCCATATCGTCCACCGCATAGCCCCTCTGTCTTGTCCGGGCCAGCTCTTCCTTCAGCGTGTCCCTGTCGGTGATACTGTTTTCCGTGTATCCTTTCAGCTCCTGCCGTTGCAGATATTCCGCCACGAACACGTCACCCATATAGGACAGCATGGCTTTTCCTAGCCCGGTGCAGTACATCTGAGCGCGCTCTCCGAGAATCGAACGCATCAGCTCCACCGAATCCGCAGGATACATAGCTTCCAGATAAAGCACCTCATACCGGTACGGGACGGCAAGATATACCCGCTCCCTGGTCTGATTGGCCATCTCCTGCATATAAGGCATTGCAATCTTGGTAATCGAGTAGTTGTCTCCCATCGCTTTACTGAGATTGAAGATCTGAATCCCCAAGCGATATTTTCCCGATGCTTCGTCCTGCTCCAGATATTCCATCGCCTGCAGGGTGGACAAAATATTATGCACCGTGCTCTTGTTCAAACTAAAATATTCGCTGATCTCCGTTACTCCAAGTAATGGCTTTTCCGTGAAATAGTTTAAAATATCCAAAGCTTTCCGGAGACTTTTGACCTTAACCTCACCATGCTCCATGCTTTCTTCCTCCTGCTTTTTCAGCTTCCGTACCAGACGCCACATGTGTACTGCCGCTTACAGCCCGGTACATCATTCCGCCAGACCGCTTCAACTGCAGTACATAAAGAACTGCTGCCAGAATATTTTCATTATAGCATTCAGGAAGTATAGATTCAATAAGCTTTCTTCAGAAGCCTCTCTAAACCAGCCGGTGCTCTGGTTCTTCACCTCGTAATACTGCCAGAAGCGCTTTTGCCGTCACTATGGACGTTGTTTCGCAGTTTTCATAGGTCTCTGCAGATACGTGAGGAGTCGCGATATAATTTTCCATATGGAACAACGGGCCGTTCGGATCAATCGGCTCTTTTTCAAAGACATCGGTTCCGAACCCCGCCACCTTTCCGGCCTGCATTGCCTCGGCCATATGCGCCTCATTCACGATACTGCCCCGGGCCGTATTCACGACCAACACTCCGTACTTCATGACCGCGATCGTGTCTCGGTTCACAAAATGTTTTGTAGCCGGCGTTGCCGGAAGATGGATCGAAAGAATATCGGACTGTTCCAGCACTTCCTTTCGGGAAACCATCTCCACCCCCAGTCTGGCCGCCGCTTCCTGATCAGGATACATGTCATAGGCGATCATGCGGGGATGAAAGCCTGCCAGCCTTTCCGCCGCGTTTCTTGCGATCGCGCCGAATCCTAAAAATCCGATCGTCCGGCTTTTCAGTTCATGAAACATGGGGCGCGGCCATCCGCCGTTTCTCACAGCCGCATTCAGCCTGGGAACCTCCCGGACCAGACAAAGCATCAGGGCAATCGCCTGCTCCGCCACCGCCGAGGAATTGATCCCGGGGCTGTTACTCACAATGATCCCATGCGCTTTCGCGGCCTCCAGGTCAATATTGTCCACACCCACTCCGAATCTGGCCATCGCCCTCAGCTTCGGCGCCAGACGAAATACCTCTTCATTCCACGTATCCACTCCAACGACCACACCGTCAATATCCGGCACGATCTCTTTCAATTCTTCCAATGTATATGGTCTGCCGTGAGGATTTTCTATAATCGCACAGCCGGCCTCTTCCAGAATCTTTTTTCCGGCAACACAATATTTCGAATAATTGGTTGCCGTAACCAGAACTTTCATATTCTGCCATCCCTCCATATTCTATACCGCGCATTCTCACAAACCCGGGAACAAAGCGCTTCCGGGAGCGCTCATACTCATAGCCGATAAAATATGCCGTGAGTATTGCGTTAGGCGCAGCCGCAAAGCGGTATGCAGCCCCAGCGGAAATCCGATCAGATTCCCAGCTGCCCCCGCATATGATCCGTCAGCCGCATCAGCTGCTCAACCTCCAGCTTTCCGGTAGCATCCAAAAGCGCTGCATCCTTTGTCCTTGTATACAAAGAACAAAAATTTCCAAGCTGTTTCTGGCAATATTTTGCATTCACCGGATAGACCTGTCTTTCAATCATCGAGGTGATCGTCAGAAAATCTGCCAATATCCTGGCCTTCTCAGGCTCTTCCTGATAATGTCCGCAAAGCCACACATATAAGTCCGCATGAAAATTTGCCATCACGCCGCTGAACCCGCTTCCGCCAAGACGCAGCGTCTCCAAAAGGGTAGACGAATTGGCATTGAACAGTTTTAAACGGCTGCCCTGGATGCTCTCCAGCTTCCTGCGGATATTTTCAATGCTGCAGCTTGTGTCCTTGATAAAATAAAATCTTCCAGTATCCGCGCACCATTTTAACAATTCCGGTGAAATGATCCTTTTATAAGGATACGGGCACTCATAAAACCCGAGAGCCAGATCCTTTGGAAGCCCGGCCAAAAGCAGCTTTAGATTTTCCAGCCAGATTTCATCGCTTTCTCCCGTCTCCGCAAGCCGGTTCGTCAGCAGAATCACTGCGTCCACCCCGGTTTCCGCTACCGCATTCAATTCTTCTGCCTGTCCGGAAATGGAATCCGAGATGTGGCCTGAAGCTACGACAGATACTCTTCCGTCCGCCCGTTCTTTCACAAATCGGGCAATTTGTACCCGGTCTTCCAATGTCAGGAAAAACATTTCGCTGGACTGGCAGTCCGCAAACAGTCCTGCCACGCCGTTTTCTATGTACCAGTCCACTAATTTTCCAAGTGCGTCATAATCCACTTGATTGTTGTCTGTAAACGGAGTCAGCATGACCGGCCATACTCCGTCCTTGAATTTATCGCCCATAACTCTTCTCCTGCTGCTCATATTTTGCTGTGGTTTTCGGTCTGTTATCTAACCGTCCGCAAATCACGATCATAATCTTCCAGAATCCGTTGAACCTCTGTCATCTGGTTATTGGAAATATTCATACTGCGCTGCTGCATCCGCCGGCTTCCTCTCACATAGTATTCCGTTGCCGCTTTGATGGCTGCATTTCCATTTCCGATCAGATGGATCAGCCGATACAGACGATTGATCCGTACCTGACATGCTTTTATTTTTTCGGAATCTCCGTTCAAAAAAGCCCGGTACATCTCCACATATGGCTCAACACGTACATTGCTCAATCCCGATACCATTCCGTCCCCGCCTGCCAGCAGCGTCGCTCCGCACAGGTAGTCTTCTCCCTGAATCCATGCGAATCCTTCCTCTTTTCTTTCAAACAAACCGCGCGTAAAGTTCATAAAATTACCGGAGGAATCTTTTACGCCTGCTATATTTTGCAATCCGGCCAACCGTCCGATCGTATCCGGTTCTATCGGATTATGTGTGGCAGACGGAATATTGTAAATGATGACCGGAGCAAATGCCTTTACCGCTATTTGCTTGTAATGCTCCATGATGTCCTCCTGAGAGGCTGCATGGTAGTAGGGCGGCGTGGCAACGATATAATCTGCGCCGCAGTCCTTCATTTTATCGTGATCAGAAATCCCCTCATCAACCATAGCGCAAAGGGCTGATTGGAAGCTACTACAATGATGACCAGTATGAATTTGGTATCTGCCAGTCCCAGATTTGTCGCAATGATAAAGTAAGGGATCGCAAGCAGCATCTGCGGAAACATCCTCAGAAGCAGCGTCGAATTGAGCATCCTGGTTGCAAATTTTCCGCCGTTCCGGATCAGTCCGTAGGCTCCCAGTGTCGCCGTGGGCACGGAGATCAGAACACAGCATCCGGTAATGATCAGCGTATTGCATAAATATTTTGTAAATCCCCTCTCGATCCAAAGGGTTTTAAAATTATCGAAAATAGGTTTGTATATCCAGGTAAAGGATGTGGAAAATGCGTCTACGGGCTGCTTTGTAGCGATCATGACCGCATATACGATCGGAAAAATAGAGATCAGCGCCACCAAGATCAGTACAATGTAGCTGGCCGCAATAATGATCCTTCGTTTTGTTCTCATCAATCCACCTCCTTTGAACGCAGAACCTTCATAATAATAGAAATAATTACCGCAAGAATCAGCAGGGTGATCACCCCGACCGCGCATCCTCTTCCTACACGCAGTTTTGTAAATGTCGTTGTATAATTATAAATTGCCAGTGTTTCCGTTGAGATCCCGGGCCCGCCCCCTGTGGTCACATTGACCCGGTCAAACAGCCGGAACGCATCCATGGTCCGCATCATGAAAATAATGATGATCAGCTGCCGGAGATTGGGGAGTTTGATGCTCCGAAACAGCTGCCAGCTGTTGGCCCCGTCTATTTTCGCCGCCTCCACCTGATCTGCCGGAATGGACTGCAGGCCTGCATATAAGATGATCACTGCAAACGGCGTATTCTGATATACTTCCCCCAGAATGACCACGACCCTTGCCCAGAATGCGGAGTCCAGCCAGCCCGGAGCATGGATTCCGACCGCTGCTAGAAGCTGGTCCATGATTCCCCAATTGGACATGAACATCCATCTGAAAATAACCCCCATTGCTGCCGCGGTGATAAAGTAAGGGATGTAGATCATAATGCTGATGGGCTTTTTGAAATGATGGATGTTATCCAGAAGCATTGCCAGAATCATCCCAAGCACAAACTGGAGCAATACGGCCGCCACCGTCAGGATCAGCGTAAAGCCCAGGGCGCTGGCAAATTCTGAATCCTGTAATACATTGATATAATTATCCAGGCCAATGAATTTCGCTTCCCTTCCCAGGCGGTAATTTGTGAAGCTGTACACCACGGCATAGCCCACCGGAAACAGCATAATCGAAAATATCAGAATGAAGCTTGGCAGAGCAAATAATAAATATTTATTTTCCTTCTTCATGCATCCGTCCTTTCTGAGCGGAAACGGTGTGCCCTATGCCGCGCCTGCCAAAACTCCTGTTGATTTCCGCCCGCCCCGCATATCCACACCGTTTCTTTTTCTATTTTGTTTGGTCTGCCGCAGTTATTATTCGTAATAACCTGCCTCGTCCAGAATTTCTTCACACTCCGCAGCTGCTTTATCCATTGCGGACTGCGCGTCTGTTCCGTTGATCAGGACATCTGCCAGAGCCGTCATGGAGATCTCCATGATCTCTGAAAATTCCGGAATTGCTGGACGCATCCTTGCTCCGTCCTGAATCGCGTCCCATGCCGCCTTGTAGTCCGGCCTGCTCTCGAACAGTTCGTCGTTCAGCAGAGAAGTCCTTACCGGCATTCCGGTTTCCGCCCCTTCTTTCATCACATCTTCGGTCAGCGCATTGCACATGGTCCGAAATACGAGATCCGGATCATTTTCCGTAAATGCGGAAATGGAATAGCCTGCTGTCGCGAATAATGATGCTGTCGGTCCGCCCTCTTCCAATGCCGGGGGATTGTAAAATCCAACCTTTCCTACAACCTTGGATTTTTCTTCATTGTCCATGTCTCCGGAGCGGGTCGTCTGGATCAGTCCCATTGCCGCAAGATCCTGCGTCATGGCAAGAGCCGCTTCATCGGATCCATAGGTGGTGCTGCCGTCCGGGCAATATGGCATCAGCTTCTGGATGTAAGAAATGGCTTCCATTGCCTCCTCGCTGTTGAATGCCGGCTTCATGTCATCGTCAAACCACCATCCTCCGCATGCGGTCATAAAGCACTGGAAGGTGATCGCCAGCAGATCCGATGCTTTCAGGGAAAGTGTCAATCCCGATCTGCTGTCCGTCGTCAGCGCCTCCGCCGCTGCCACAAGGTCGTCCAACGTTTCCGGGGCATCCAGTCCGGCTTCTTTCAGCACATCATCCCGCGCAAAGATCAATGCTGCCCACTGGTGGCTCGGAATCCCGTAAATATGCCCGTCATAGGTATATGCGTCCCATAAGTAATCCGGGATATCATCGAAATGATATTCGTCTTTGTATTTTTCAATATAGTCGTCCAGCGGCAGAAGCCAGCCCCCATCCGCGAAGGTTGCCAGATCCGGCGGGAAGATGTAGGTCAGATCATAAGCACTGGACTTGGAGGACAAGTTCATGGTCATCTTTTCCTGCCAGTCCCCATAGGTGGTCAGCTCTGTATTCAGCGTCACATTGTCCGGCGCGTTGTCTACCATTGCCTGCGCATAATATTCCAGCGCCGCGTATCTGTGGCTCAGCAGATTAAGCTCTACGGCTTCTGTTCCGGCATCCTCATTGTTCCCGGTATCTTCCGCATCTGCGCCTGTATCGGAATCTACCGCTGTATCTTGTGTATCTGTACCCGAATTATTGCTGTTTCCGCACGCTGCCAGCATCCCGATCATTGCGCCGGTAAGCAGACATGCTGTAATCCGTTTCCAAAGCTTTGTTCTCATATTGTTTCTCCTTTCTACTTTGTCAAGCCCCAAATGATAGACTTTTTCATGAGTCTGACGTATTTGTACCTCTCCTGGTTTTTGTATATAGTTTGTGCAGCCAATGGATTGTATATTTATCTGCCGTTTACATTTTTCCTTCCCTTTCCATACATTACGGATTTAAAATTACTTTGATTGCTTTACTGTCTGGTTCGCACAGCAGGTCAAAGCCTTTCACAAATTTCAAATTCATAAGGTGCTTTAAATATTGCTGCTTTCATCTCTTTTCCATAATCCTCCTTCCGTTTATTATTATTGTACAGTGTTTATATTATACAGCAAAAAAAATAGTCTCTGTAATTACAATGGATAATTATATCGGGCTCTTCGCAGTTTATTAATAATAAACACTGTTCTGTATTTATAATTATAGCATAAATAAGTGGATAATGCAATTATAACAATTTATCAATAATTGGGTGGGAATTTTGTGCATATGTTACGAAGTTCAAAAAAAAGAGCGCTCCTTTTTATTGGTTATGCAGTCTGATATTTCTGTCTAAAGAAAAAAGTCCCCCACCATTCAGTGAGAGACTACACCTATACTCCATTAAAACCTCTTTTGCCTGCGCCAGCAGCGCCGTATTTTCCAGTGCTGTCTTTTCCAGATTTTCTTATATCTATCGCTTTTTCCAGCTGTGATGATGTGATCACTTCTTTTTTATCTGATCTGCATGACATTAATACCACCGCTGAAACCGCCACTATCACAATTATCCCACTGATTACTACCGGAATTATTTTTTCTTCATATTATTCCTCCCACAAAAGTTCCCTGTTTTTGTTGCTCAGATTAATAAGTTTTCGTATTCCCATACTATTTTTTCACCGAAAATAATCCCTGAATGATCTGTCCGATTGCTTTTTTATCCGTATCTTCGGTAATCTGCTTTGACGCAGCTGTAACTTTTTCGATAAATTCCCTGGATAGTCTGGATTCCATTACCCTTGTTACCCAATCAATATCTTTTACTGTTTTCTTTCCTAGGTATACTTGTTCAAAAGCATATATGGTTCCTTCGCCAATTGCAGCCACAAAACTTCCGGCTATGATTGCATTGACGACACCTGCCGCCAAATTTATTCCAGGAATAGCCTTTAGACCACTTATCGCTGCTTTAGCTGCCGTACTTACAGTTCCCACTTCAATAATGGAATTAAAAAAATGTTTCGAATCCTCATTTTTCTTAATTCCATACACCTGCGCAAGCGCATTGATTTCCGCAACTTCAATCGGTGAAAGTATCACCGCATCGGCAAATGGTACTGGAACTGCTCCTACAAGTACTCCTGCTGTTGTAGATGCTCCCACTATACTTTGCGCAAAAATCCTTCTTCTATTAAGTTTGTATTGATAAATATCTCTCTCGGCTGCTTTAACCCCTTCCGGCATCAACTCATTAGTAATATCTATGAGTTCTGTAATTCCTTCCGGAGCAGCAAAAGCAGAATCATTCAAAACATATTTCGAAGCAACAACAGGAATTATTTTACGTAAATTTTTCGAGTACCGTTTTTGTTTTGCAAATGCCTGATTTACCATCTCAATATTATGCTCCCTGTCCGGCACAGAATATGACTTTGTAATTACCACAATAACCGGAACAGACTCCCACATGGAAGCAGCACTCATCAAGCTTTTTATCGTCTCCGGAAACAACTTGCCTGCCGTTCCCTCTACGCAAAACCAGATCACATTAATCTGACAGTCCTTATTTCCTTCTTTTACGCTATTTTTAGACCATTTTTTCACAGCATTGACCGCCTGCACCTTCTTAATAAATGAAGGCTCGAATCCAACGGAATCAATCATACGAAAGGGTATTTCATCGCTTTCATATATCTCCAAATAATTTGTTGTTCCTTCCGTTCCCCATCCTGTTTTGGCCTTTTCTTCTCCTAAAACAGCATTGATAAGGGTCGATTTTCCAACACCCGAATTTCCAATTACCAATACATTTCCTCTCTTCATAATGAGTGCCTCCCTCAGCTTGCGTTTTCCGCAGAAAACCTCACATATTTCAATTCAACAGACAGAATTTAATGTTTTTTAAGTTCTGCAATAGCAGCATAATGTAAAATATCAAATTCATTCGGCGCAATTTGTTCAAGGAGCGTCATATGCTCTTGTTCCCACATCGAAATCTCCTTCTCGGTAAGCGAAGCGCCGATTCCACGACAAGCCTTCATTCTTCCATTCCAACTTTCACGAGTAAACGGTATTCTTAAAGTATATTCTTCATGATATGCAAGCTCAAAGTTTTCTTTGTAGCAATCTGGTATGTCTATTTGGTGTTTCGTTTCTCCTGCGCCACTCCAATTTGGATTATATTTTAATACAAGTTTTTCACTGGCTCCTGCAATCTCATCCTCAAATGGCAGCCATGCCATATATAAAACAAGAATACTTCCCCCTTGTTTCAGCATACGATAAAACTTAGGCATAACAGTTTC
>ERZ808051.213-NODE-213-length-74639-cov-8.191545_pt1 | contig 74639 bp, 58 predicted proteins | sample MGYA00380199_ERZ808051 | MGnify/ENA primary metagenome ERZ808051 (study PRJEB31490, sample SAMN06133391) | mouse gut metagenome | isolation source: J11 | host: mice | place: China: Chengdu | collected 2015-05 ... | reverse complement strand
AAATGGAAAGGCTGATTGCAGCATAGCCGCAGACGGATTTACTACTTCTTTTACTACCATTGAGAGGGAAAACCTAAAAGGTTTTGAGAGTATATGAGAACTTCTCCCCATATCTAAAATGCCGGGAAAGCCCGAAAATACGGGCTATACCGACATATAAGAACTTCTAAAGAGATAATCTAAATTCACCAATAATTTTATGAGAATAGTTGTATTTTTGCCGACGCTATGTTATGATACAAATAAATTATAGTTTAAATATAGATAATTAAGTTTCGGTATGTCAGTTACTTCGGTAAAACGTTATCTTAAGGAATTTGTCGAGCAGGAAGTGATTATACCGCAGCCTGACCGTGCTTGCGGATACTGCTTGGCAGAACATGTTGTTGATGAGAGGGTTTCTTTAGAACAGCCGCAGGAAGAGGACAGGGTGTATGATTCATTGATTCGAGGAAATCTGACGAAGTGCAATACAAATGCGATGCGAATTTGGCAATATGCATGTTCGGAGATGTTGAACAATGCGATAGAACATTCACGCGGTGGGAACATACGGATTATAATAAGCACAAATGCCCTTTACAGCAGAATCATTATTGCAGATGACGGAGTGGGGGTTTTTCAGACTTTATTGGAGTACATGGTGGAGTATGGCTGGGAGCATCCGCGTGTAGAGGATGCGCTGCTCGAACTGTATAAGGGAAAGTTTACAAGCGATACGAGCAGACATTCCGGGGAAGGTATTTTTTTCTCATCAAAAGCAGTAGATGAATTTGCGATTTGGTCAGATGACAGAATCTATCGAGGCGGTTATGGCATTGGCGCCGAAATCACGGAGCATCGTCTATTGGCATATGCTTCCCGGATGCAGAAACTTGGAACTATGGTTATGATGACGCTTGAGAACGAGACGTCCAGAAATCTTTCGGAGGTATTTGATATGTATACGGACATGGAGGAAGGGTTCATACGCACGAAGATTCCTATTAAAGAGACATGCCTGACCGGAGAACCCGTGGCACGCTCACAGGCTAGGCGGATATGTAACCGCCTAAATGAGTTTAGAGAAATTATTCTTGACTTTGAACAGGTCGAGGTGATGGGGCAGGGATTTGCAGATGAGATTTTTCGGGTATATGCATCAGCAAATCCGCAGGTTATGCTGCATCCGGTGAATATGGCGGCGGAAGTGGAACGCATGATCCGGCATGTCACCAGAGGATGCATGCCTGAGAATGTGCGGATGACTGGATAGCAGGATTGAATTATGTGAGAAAGACACCGCTTTAAGCAGTGTCTTTTTTTGGAAAAGCAAGGCGTCAGAAAAGTATAGCGAAATAAAAAACAGTATAGGTTTTCCCCTACTTGAAACTTTCCTAAATTTGTTATATGATAGTCCTATATTTTCGAGAGGGGCTGTATCGGGTACAGTATATGCGCCGGACAGATTCAATAATAGAAACCAATGAAGCGCCGGAAATGAGCCGGGAGCTTCGGAACGGAGGAAAAATGAGTGAGACGTATGTAGAATGTCTGGTTGCCAGAAAATCTTCGGCAATCTTAACTTTCTTAAAGATGCTTCTGATTATGTTGACGGTGGTTTTTGTGGTAATTGGAGTTGTATTTATCCCGGGGCTGCTTGTGGCAATCGTAACGGGCGTTGGCGCGTACTTTGCGACTATGAACGCAAATGTAGAGTATGAGTATTTGTACTTGGACAGAGAAATCAGCGTTGACAAAGTCATGGCGAAGAGCAAGAGAAAGAAGGCAGGTGCGTTTTCCATAGAGCAGATGGAAATCTTTGCGCCGCTTAATTCCCACAGACTGGATTCCTACAGGAACCGGGAGTTGAAGACCTTGGATTACAGTTCGGGTATCGCTGCGCAGCCGGAGAGAAGATACATGATGGTGTGGAACGGCAGCACCAAGATTATTCTGGAGCCGAACGAGGCTATGATTAAGGCTGTCCAGAGCGTGGCGCCGCGCAAGGTGTTTACGGATTAGAGAATAGTAAGATGCGAAAAGTAATACTGTCAGTTATGTTTAACTGGCAGTATTCTTTACATAAATGTAATAAATTTGTGTCGGCGGTTTGCGCCGCGGGTGCAAATGCTGTAAAAGTACTAATAACTATCATAACAACACAGGAGGAGAGAAAATGGGTCAGATTATTGGAGAAGGAATTACTTTTGATGATGTACTGCTGGTGCCGAGTTACTCCAAGGTGATTCCGAATCAAGTGAATTTAACAACATGGCTAACAAAGAAAATCAAGCTGAACATTCCGATGATGAGTGCGGGCATGGACACTGTGACTGAGCACAGGATGGCAATTGCCATGGCGAGACAGGGTGGTATCGGTATCATCCATAAGAATATGACAATAGAAGCACAGGCAGAAGAGGTTGACAAAGTTAAACGTTCGGAAAACGGTGTCATAACCGATCCTTTTTCACTTACTCCGGAACACACATTAGCCGACGCGGATTCTTTGATGGCAAAATTCAGAATTTCCGGCGTTCCTATCACGGAAGGCAGGAAGCTGGTCGGCATCATAACAAATCGTGACTTAAAATTCGAGACAGATTTCACCAAGAAAATTAAAGAATCTATGACTTCGGAAGGTCTTATTACCGCCAAAGTAGGTATTACCTTAGACGAAGCGAAGCAAATACTCGCCAAAGCGAGAAAAGAGAAGCTTCCTATTGTGGATGATGACTACAATCTTGCCGGTTTGATTACGATCAAAGATATTGAGAAAACAATTAAGTATCCGCTGTCGGCCAAGGATAGTCAGGGCAGACTCCTTTGCGGTGCAGGTGTGGGTATTACGGCTAATGTGCTTGACAGAGTGGGGGCGCTCGTAGACGCTAAGGTTGACGTGATCGTACTTGACAGCGCGCACGGTCATTCCGAAAATGTTCTGCACTGCTTAAGGATGATCAAAGATAAATTCCCCGATGTGCAGGTAATCGCCGGAAATGTAGCGACCGGAGAGGGAACAAGAGCATTGATTGAAGCAGGAGCGGACGCCGTGAAGGTCGGTATTGGTCCCGGTTCTATCTGTACCACACGTGTGGTAGCAGGTATCGGTGTACCGCAGATTACGGCGATCATGGATGCGTACTCCGTAGCGAAGGAATATGGTATTCCGATTATTGCTGACGGCGGTATCAAGTATTCAGGAGATATGACGAAGGCAATTGCAGCAGGCGGCAACGTATGTATGATGGGAAGCATGTTTGCTGGCTGTGATGAGAGTCCGGGAACGTTCGAACTCTATCAGGGAAGAAAATATAAAGTGTACAGAGGAATGGGTTCCATCGCGGCTATGGAGAATGGCAGCAAAGACCGTTATTTCCAGTCTGATGCTAAGAAGCTTGTACCGGAAGGCGTGGAAGGACGGGTTGCCTATAAAGGTACGGTGGAAGATACCGTATTCCAGTTGATGGGAGGACTGCGTTCCGGAATGGGATACTGTGGTACGTCATCGATTGAAGAATTGAAAGAGAACGGCAGATTTGTTAAGATTTCCGCAGCGTCTCTCAAAGAGAGTCATCCGCATGACATTCATATTACAAAGGAAGCGCCGAATTATTCTGTGGATGAGTAAATCGGAAAGATACGACAAACGAGAGGATTTATGAATGGACGGTTTATATCATGTAATTTTAGACCGCAGGGAGTTGCAGCAGCTACAAAATGAATTTTGCATGACGGCAGGAGTTTATGCATTCTGCGTAGATAGTGACGGCATAGATATGACAGAAATGTCAGGCGAGGAAGAGGACATAAAGGTATTGCAGCAGTTTGTGCCGAGGGAGAAGATGTTTTCTCTTTTTCGCAGGGTGTCGGAAAGCACTTTGGAAGATCAGGCAGTTGAGGAGACGGAGATTGACGCGCTCAAATACGCGGTGGTTTGCACCAAAGAAGAGGGACGAACACTTCTGACTTGGATGGTATGCGGTGTGATGTCCGATGCCGTGTCGGAGGAGGGAAGGGATTTTGCAAAGAACTTTTGCTATCAGACGACGGAGAGACGGTTTAATAAGGGGCTTGACCTGCTGCGGGAGATAAGCAGACACATGATATGCGATAAACTGACGGTGCAGGAGGCGAAAGCGGAGAGTCTCAGGAACCTGTCTTCCAAAGAAAAGACAGAGAACATGCTTTATCGTGCGGCCGTAACGACGCAGATTGTGCAGATGTTAGACAGCGATGCACCGATAGAGAGTGTCATAACTTCTATACTTACGGCAATCGGAGGATTTTTGAAAATTGATTGCGCCTATTTATGTTCTGTAGACGGGCCGGATGCAGATACTATGGATGTGATTGTGGAGTGGTGTAACGACGGTGTGCTTTCTGCCTATGACCAGACTAGAAATCAGCCGCGGCCGGCTTATCTGCATCGCGATAAGCCGCTTGTCCTGTCTTCATCTTCCGGCAGGGAAGAATACGAGGGAGATTTAGATAAGGACCAGATTAAGGCGCTTGCCGCGTTTCCGCTTGTATTGCAGGAGCGTATCGGCATGTATGCATGTTTTACAATGAAGCGCGCTCCGCGTAATTGGGATGTGGAGGAGATTAAATTCTTAAATGATTCTGTCAAAGTGCTGCAGAGTATTATGATGAAAAGAATCCAGCAAAATTCTCTGGCAGAATCATATACGGCATTGGAAGAGGTATTAAATAATATTGGCAGCTATATCTATGTTAAGGATAAAGAAACCGGCAGGATTTTGTTTGCCAACAGATGCCTTAGGAATAACTTCCGGGAGGAAATAGAGCAAAACAGTCTGGAGTCTGTGTTTGAGAGCAGGATACCCAAGGACAGGCAGGAAGGCAGTTTGGAAATTTTTGCGCAGAATAATGACTGCTGGTACGATGTTTTTTATAAGAATATCAAGTGGGTGGACGGCAGAGACGTATTCATGTGTTCCATCTACGATGTGACCGAGAAGAAAATGTACCAGAAAAAGATAGAGCGGCAGGCGTATACGGATTTTCTGACCGGACTTTTTAACAGACTGTGCTGCGAACGTGACTTGGCGAAATATGTGGACAGCGCTAAGAGCGCCGGAAGAGAAGGGGCAGTACTGTATCTTGATTTGGATGATTTTAAACATATCAATGACAGTCTGGGACACCAATATGGGGACGTGTTGTTGAAATCTATAGCCAACGGAATCAGGCAGGTGGAAGGGATTCAGCAATCCTGCTATCGTATGGGCGGAGACGAGTTTGTCATCATAGTTCCGCCGGAAAAGTATAGACGGCTAGAGCAGATCGTCGAAGATGTGAAGGCTGTTTTCAACAGGCCGTGGTTTCTGAAGAATGCGGACTACTACTGTACTATGAGTATGGGTATTGTGCATTACCCCGCCGAAGGCGAGGGCGTGCAGGAGCTGATCAGGAAAGCGGATATCGCGATGTATGAGGCGAAGAAGTCCGGCAAAAACTGTTCGGCCGTGTACAACAGCGGTATTAAGAGCGACTCCGATAAGCGCCTCGATATGGAAAAGAACATGCGTGAAGCGGCAATCGATGGATACAAAGAATTTGAGGTGTACTATCAACCGATTATTGATATTCAGGAGAATAACATATGTACCGGTGCGGAGGCGCTGATTCGATGGAACAGCGAGGAGATGGGCTTCATGTCGCCGGCAGACTTTATTCCGCTTGCGGAGTATCTGGGACTGATCAACCCGATAGGAAGCCATGTGTTACAACAGGCGTGCGAGGCATGTAAGAACTGGAATGACAAGGGTTATCCGGGTTATAAGGTCAATGTAAACTTGTCTGTCGTGCAGCTTTTGCAGCAGGATATTGTGCAGACCATAGCGGATATTGTGAAGAAGAGCGGAATCAATCCGCATAATCTGACGTTGGAGGTAACGGAAGGACTGGCGATCAACGATTTGGAGAGAATGCGTCAGATATTAGCAGAAATCAAGGGACTGGGTGTGCGGATAGCACTGGATGATTTCGGGACGGGTTATTCATCCCTGAGCCATATCAGAGAACTGCCCTTTGACGTGATCAAAGTTGATCAGAGCTTTGTCAGGGATCTGGCGGAAGACACTTATTCGAAATCATTTATCAAGATGGTTTCGGATTTGGCGGATGCCATCGGGGTATCCATCTGTGTGGAAGGTATTGAGACGAAGAAGCAGTATAAGGTGCTGGAAGGCATGAAGGTCAGAATGATTCAAGGATATTATTTTGACAAGCCGATGCCGAGAGCAGAGTTTGAGAAGAAGTATGTAAAAAAGAAAAAGGCGGCGTGCGCTACGGACAAGCAAGGAGGAGAACATGGAACAAAAGAATTTGGCACAGGAACTTGCAGGTAATGCTTATCCCGGCAGAGGCATTGTAATGGGTAAGTCAGCGGACGGTAAGTATGCAGTTACTGCATATTTTATTATGGGAAGAAGTTCTAACAGCAGAAACCGTATTTTTGTGGAAGACGGGGAAGGGATACGCACGCAGGCTTATGACCCCTCTAAACTGGAAGATCCCAGCCTGATCATCTATGCACCGGTCAGAGTGCTGGGCAATAAGACCATCGTGACAAATGGTGACCAGACAGATACGATTTATGAATTGATGGATAAGCAGCAGACATTTGAGCAGGCGCTTCGCACGAGGGAGTTTGAGCCGGATGCGCCTAATTATACCCCGCGTATTTCAGGTATTATGCATTTGGAGAACGGTAGATACAACTATGCGATGTCTATTCTTAAGAGTAACAACGGCGACCCGTCCGCCTGCAATAGATACACGTATGCATATGAGAATCCGGCAGCAGGCGAAGGACACTTTATCCACACTTATATGAGCGACGGTAATCCGCTGCCGAGTTTTGAGGGCGAACCTAAGTTGATTGGCATTGAGGGAGACATAGACAGTTTCACGAAGATGGTGTGGGAGAATCTGAATGAGGAGAATAAGGTGTCGTTGTTTGTGCGCTTTATTGAAATTGAGAGTGGGAAGTATGAGACAAGGATTATCAACAAAAATACATGATACCGGCATTACAAAACATGGCTGGACGAAAGGAATAACAACATGAATGAATTGGAATTGAAATACGGCTGTAACCCGAATCAGAAGCCATCGCGTATCTATATGGCGGATGGAAGCGAACTGCCGATTAAGGTGTTAAACGGCAAACCGGGATATATTAACTTTCTGGACGCCTTTAACGGATGGCAGTTGGTGAAGGAACTTAAGAAAGCGACAGGGCTTCCGGCGGCGACGTCTTTTAAGCATGTGTCTCCGGCGGGCGCGGCAGTGGGACTGCCGTTATCCGATGTGGAGAAGAAGATTTACTGGGTGGATGATCTGGACATGGAATTTACGCCGCTTGCAAACGCTTATGCGAGGGCAAGGGGAGCAGACAGAATGAGTTCTTTCGGAGATTTTATCTCTCTGTCCGATGTCTGTGATGCGGCAACCGCCAAGATTATTAAGAGGGAAGTGTCCGACGGCGTGATTGCGCCGGGGTACGAGCCGGAAGCGTTAGAGATTCTGAAGGCAAAGAAAAAAGGCGGCTATAATGTCATTGAGATTGATGAGAACTATGTGCCGGAACCGCTTGAGGTAAAGCAGGTATATGGTATCAGCTTTGAGCAGGGAAGAAATGAGTTAAAGATTGACGATGACTTTTTCAATCAGATTGTGACAGAGTGTAAGGAGATGCCCGAGCAGGCGAAAATAGATTTGGCGATTGCTATGATTACTTTGAAGTATACACAGTCCAATTCCGTATGCTATGTAAAGGGTGGACAGGCAATCGGTATCGGTGCAGGGCAGCAGTCCCGCATCCATTGTACCAGACTGGCAGGCTCTAAGGCGGACAACTGGTTCTTGCGTCAGTCGCCGAAGGTGCTCGGATTACAGTTTGTGGACGGTATCGGGCGTGCGGACAGGGATAACTCCATTGACTTGTATATTGGCGAGGATTATATGGATGTGCTGGCAGAAGGTGCATGGCAGAAGATATTCAAGGTGAAACCGGAAGTGTTTACTGCCAAGGAGAAGCGTGAGTGGCTTGATCAGATGAATGATGTTGCGCTCGGCTCCGACGCGTTCTTTCCCTTTGGAGACAACATTGAACGCGCACATAAGAGCGGCGTCAAGTATGTAGCGCAGCCGGGCGGTTCCGTGCGTGATGACAATGTGATAGAAACTTGTGATAAATACGGTATGACAATGTGCTTTACGGGAATACGGCTGTTCCATCATTAGTTCCATCATTAGGAGTGGTTTTAAATTGATTTTTTAAATTGAAAGTGTTATTATTTTAACGATAAGGCATTACGACGACAAAATAAAGGAGTGGAAGGTAAAATGAGTAAGAGTTTTGATGATCTGTTATCCAAAGTATCCGAGTGCAGCATCAAGAAAGTTGCGGTTGCGGTTGCACAGGACAGTGCCGTATTGGAAGCGGTAGTTGCGGCGAAAGAACGTAATATTGCAGAGGCAATCTTGGTCGGCGACGAAGACAAGATTAAAGAGGTAGCCGCGGCAGACAACGTTGATATAAGCGGATTTGAGATTATTGATGAGAAAGACGATTACACGGCGGCGTTGAAGGCAGTGGAACTGGTACATCAAGGCAAAGCGGACATGTACATGAAAGGTCTGATTGACACAAAATCTTTCTTAAAGAGCGTGCTGGATAAAGAAGTGGGATTAAGAACCGGCAAAGCGCTGTCACATGTGTGTGTATTTGAGGTAGAGGGAATCGATCATCTTCTGTTCTTAACGGATGTTGCATTCATGACATATCCTACATTGGAGGATAAGGTACATATCATTGAAAATACGGTGGATGTCTGCCATGCATGCGGCATTCCGAATCCGAAGGTAGCGCCTCTTGCGGCGGTAGAAGTAGTGAATCCTAAGATGCCGGTTACTGTTGATGCGGATGAACTTACAAAAATGTGTGAGGAAGGCAAAATTACCGGATGTGTTGTGGACGGACCGCTTTCTTTAGATCTTGCCATAGATCCGGAAGCAGCAAAACATAAGGGGGCTGAGGGAAGAAAGATTGTCGGTGACGCGGATGTGCTTCTTTTCCCGGATATTCATGCGGGCAATCTGGTATACAAGTGTCTGGTACATACGGCAAAGGTTAAGAACGGCAACATTCTGACTGGAACAAAAGCTCCGGTTATTCTGACCTCTCGTTCCGACGATTTTGAGACGAAAGTGAATTCGCTGGCGCTCGGTGCGGTTATGGCAGGCGCAATGGCTAAGATGAACTAATATAGACAGGAGGTATTATAACATGGCAGTAAAAAGCTTAATAATCAATCCGGGTTCAACATCTACGAAAATTGGTGTGTTTGAAGATGAAACTCTACTGTTCGAGGAGACTTTGAGACACTCTACGGAGGAGATCGCACAGTATGCCACGATCGTGGATCAGAAGGATTTCCGTAAGAACATCATCGTTAACTTATTGAAGGAAAAGGATTTTGATATTAATTCTCTGAACATGGTCGTAGGACGCGGCGGAATGTTAAAGCCGATTCCGGGCGGCACATACGCGGTCAGCGATGATTTATTGGAAGATTTGAAAATAGGAAAGCAAGGACAGCATGCATCGAACTTGGGTGGTATTCTGGCAAGAGAAATCGGCGACTCGATCGGTGCACCTTCCTACATCGTAGACCCTGTCGTAGTGGACGAGTTAGAAGCAATTTCCCGCTATTCAGGCGTGCCGGAGCTGCCGAGAACGAGTGTGTTCCATGCACTGAACCAGAAAGCGGTAGCGAAACGCTATGCGAAAGAGCAGGGCAAGGATTATACGTCTTTAAATCTGGTCGTAGTACATATGGGCGGCGGCGTATCCGTAGGCGCTCACAAGCAGGGAAAGGTCATCGATGTATTTAACGCGTTGGACGGTGACGGCGCATTCTCTCCGGAGAGAGCGGGTGCAGTACCCAGCGGCGCGTTGATTAAGATGTGCTTCTCGGGAGAGTATACCGAGAAAGAAGTATACAAGAAAATCGTAGGCGGCGGCGGTTTCAATGCTTACTGCGGAACCAATGACATGCGCGACGTAGATAAGATGGTAGACGATGGCGATGCGAAGGCAAAGGAAGTACGCGATGCGTTTATCAGACAGGTATCGAAAGATATCGGATCCATGGCGTGTGTACTGGAAGGCAAGGTAGACCAGATTGTGGTGACCGGCGGTATCGCTTACGACAAAGCCGTAGTGGAAGGCCTGAAAGCACAAGCCGGATGGATTGCTCCAATGACCGTATATCCGGGCGAGGATGAGCTTCTTGCGCTTGTACAAGGCGGTTTACGTGTGTTAAACGGTGAAGAGAAGGCAATGGAATATTAATAAAAATGTGTAAGTCCGGCGGAGGAGATACTCCGCCGGTTTTTTTGCGGTTGAATTTGCTTTGTAAATCTGATAAAATATACGTTGGTGTTTTATGTATAACGATGAGAATCTGTGAAGAAAGCGAACAGCGTATCCTATGCAGTATATTAACCGCTTGGCAGCGTTTATCTTTGCTGCATATATTTGATACACGGAAATGAGGAAATCATGGGTGTAGTTCAGAAAGTGTTTGGAACACATAGTGAAAGAGAAATCAAACGTATCGAGGGATTGGTCAATAAGATTGAATCTCTCCGTCCGGAGATGATGGAATTGACGGACGAGCAACTGCGTGATAAAACAAAAGAATATAAAAAAAGACTGACCGAAGGGGAGACTTTGGATGATTTGCTGCCGGAGGCATATGCCACGGTGCGAGAAGCGGCGAGGCGAATTCTTAATACGGAACACTACCGCGTACAATTGATTGGCGGAATTGTTCTGCATCAGGGGCGTATTGCCGAGATGAAGACCGGTGAAGGTAAGACGCAGACCTGTCTGCTGCCGGCATATTTGAATGCGCTGGAAGGAAAAGGGGTGCATGTCGTCACTGTCAATGATTATCTGGCGAAGCGTGATGCGGAGTGGATGGGACAAGTACATGAATTCCTTGGACTGAAAGTCGGCGTTGTGTTAAACGATATGAAATCTGAAGAGCGCAGGGAAGCATATAATTGTGATATCACCTATGTGACCAACAATGAATTGGGATTCGATTATCTGCGTGACAATATGGTTATCTACAAGGAGCAGCTTGTGCTCAGGGATTTGCATTATGCCATCATCGATGAGGTGGACTCGGTGTTGATCGACGAGGCTCGTACCCCGCTTATCATTTCCGGTCAGAGCGGCAAATCTACGAAGCTGTATGAAGCGTGTGATATTCTGGCAAGACAGCTAAACCGTGGCGAGGACATGGAAGAATTGTCGAAGATGGACGCCATTATGGGTATTGAGCGTGAAGAGACGGGCGATTTCATTGTAAACGAGAAGGATAAAGTGGTGAACCTGACGGCGCAGGGCGTCGCCAAAGTTGAGCGGTTCTTCCAGATTGAGAATCTGGCTGATCCGGAGAATCTGGAGATTCAGCATAATATCATACTTGCGCTGCGTGCGCATAATCTGATGTTCCGCGATCAGGATTATGTGGTGAAGGACGATCAGGTATTGATCGTCGATGAATTTACCGGACGTATTATGCCGGGACGCCGTTATTCTGACGGTCTGCATCAGGCGATTGAGGCGAAAGAACATGTGAAGGTGAAGCGTGAGAGCAAGACGCTCGCTACGATCACGTTCCAGAATTTCTTTAATAAATTTGAGAAGAAGTCCGGTATGACAGGTACGGCGCTCACAGAGGAGAAAGAGTTCCGTGATATTTACGGTATGGATGTTGTGGAGATTCCCACGAATAAACCGATAGCGCGTATCGATCGTCAGGACGCCGTATACAAGACGAGAAAAGAGAAACTGCGTGCGATCGTCGAGGCAGTCAGAGAAGCACACGGGAAAGGTCAGCCGGTGCTTGTCGGCACGATTAATATTGACGCTTCCGAAGAACTTAGCGGACTGCTTAAGAAGAACGGTATCGAGCATAAGGTTTTGAATGCGAAATTCCATGAAATGGAGGCGGAGATTGTTGCTGACGCTGGTATGCACGGAGCGGTGACGATTGCCACCAACATGGCGGGTCGTGGTACGGATATTAAGCTGGATGCGGAAGCGAGAGAAGCGGGTGGTCTGATGATTATCGGTACGGAGCGCCATGAATCCAGACGAATTGATAACCAGCTGCGCGGCCGAAGCGGGCGTCAGGGAGATCCGGGTGAGTCTAAGTTCTATATTTCTTTGGAAGACGAACTGATGAGACTCTTCGGTTCCGACAGAATGATCGCGATGTTTAACGCACTTGGTATTCCGGAAGGACAGGAGATTGAGCATAAGGCTTTGACCAAGGCGATTGAGACGGCGCAGAAGAAGATAGAGAACAATAACTTTGGAATCAGAAAGAGCCTGTTAGAGTATGATCAGGTTATGAATGAGCAAAGGGAAATCATCTATGAAGAGAGAAGACGTGTCTTGAACGGCGAGAGCATGAGAGATGCGATATACAAGATGATTACCGATATCACCGAGGAATGCGTTGATACATGCATCGGTGACGACACGGATTTCGAAGATTGGGATTATAATGAATTAAACACATTGTTGTTACCTGTGGTTCCTTTGCAGCAGCTTAAGGCTTCGCGTGTGTTGAAACCTAAGAAGAACAGCTTGAAGCAGCAGTTGAAAGAGGAGGCCGTGAAGCTTTATGAGAGCAAAGAGGCGGAATTCCCTGAACCGGAAGCAATCCGTGAGATAGAGCGCGTGATTCTGCTCAAAGTTATCGACAGAAAATGGATGGATCACATCGATGATATGGATCAGCTCCGTCAGGGCGCCGGCTTACAGGCGTATGGACAGAAAGATCCGCTTGTAGAGTATAAACTGAACGGCTATGAGATGTTCGACGAAATGACGCAGAATATCAAGGAGGAAACGGTTCGTCTGCTCTTCCATGTCCGCATCGAGCAGAAGGTAGAGAGAGAACAGGTTGCCAAGGTGACAGGCACCAACAAGGACGACACGCTTCAGAAGGGTCCAGTAAAGCGCATGGAAGCCAAGGTATATCCGAATGATCCGTGCCCGTGTGGTTCCGGTAAGAAGTATAAACAGTGCTGCGGTAGAAAATAACATCTTAAAGTGATACGAAAGCAGCAAAGTATGCAATAGTATAAAGTATGCAATAAAATGAAAGTATAGAATCAAAAAAAGGTGGTGACGTTAAGTGGTTGAATTGGATAACATGAAATCCGAGCTTTTAAGCTACGAAAGTCCCTTAGCGGAAGTGAGGGATTCACTTTGACTTAGCCAATAAGTCGAAGCGGATTGAAGAATTAGAAATGGAAATGCAGGCGCCGGGATTCTGGGACGATCCGGAGAAATCCAATCAGAAGATGAAGGAATCCAAGAGTCTGAAAGATATTGTTGATACGATGAATGCACTTTCCGGTCAGTATGATGATATTCTGGCGCTGATTGAGATGGGATATGAAGATAACGACCCGGCAATCATACCGGATATCGAGCAGGAACTTACGGAGTTCAAGGAGACGTTTGAGAACATCCGTATCAGTACGCTCTTATCCGGTGAATATGACAGGAACAATGCAATCCTGAAATTGAACGCAGGTGCGGGCGGCACGGAGAGCTGCGATTGGTGCAGTATGCTTTACCGCATGTATACAAGATGGGCGGAGCGCAAAGGATTTACGCTTGACGTGATTGATTATCTGGATGGAGACGAAGCCGGAATTAAATCGGTGACTTTTCAGATTAACGGCGAGAACGCATACGGTTATCTGAAATCGGAGAAAGGCGTCCACAGGCTGGTGCGGATCTCTCCTTTTAATGCGCAGGGCAAGAGACAGACATCGTTTGTATCGCTGGATGTGATGCCGGATATTGAAGAAGATGTGGATGTGGAGATTAAGGATGAGGATATCCGCATAGATACCTATAGAAGCAGCGGCGCCGGAGGTCAGCACATCAACAAGACTTCCTCGGCAATCCGAATCACCCATTTTCCGACAGGAATTGTGGTAACGTGCCAGAATGAACGTTCTCAATTCCAGAATAAGGATAAGGCAATGCAGATGTTGAAAGCCAAGCTGTATATGCTTAAGCAGGAGGAAAATGCACAGAAATTATCAGGAATCCGGGGCGACGTGAAGGAAATCGGCTGGGGCAATCAGATTCGGTCCTATGTTATGCAGCCCTATACGATGGTCAAAGATCATAGAACAGAGGAGGAATCCGGCAATGTTGGCGCGGTTATGGACGGTGCGATCGATCCGTTTATTAATGCGTATCTGCGTTGGGTGAACGCGTAGAACAATATAGAGAGTGTGTATGGAAAGCCCGGGTGAGGATGATATATCCTTGCTCAGGGTTTTTCTGTCAGAAGGAAAAGAGGAAATCATGAGCGGTTACGATACAGCAGTTAAGTTGAGGGAGAACATCAATCAGTTTTTTGTTGGAAAAGAAGACGTGGTGGATAATCTGCTGATTTGTTTGCTGGCAGGAGGACATGTTTTGTTGGAGGATGTACCCGGGGTTGGAAAGACAACGCTGGCGCTTATTCTTGCGAAGAGCATCGGGTGCAGCTTCGGCAGAATACAGTTTACGCCGGACACTTTACCGGGAGATGTGACAGGAGTGTCAGTATATCATATGAACACGGGTGAATTTGCCTATCAGGACGGCGCAGTGATGAATCAGGTGCTTTTAGCTGACGAGATTAACAGAACTGCGCCCAAGACGCAGGCGAGTCTGTTGGAAGCGATGGCGGAAGGGCAGGTTACGGTGGACGGAGTCGTTCATGAATTACCGAAACCTTTTTTCGTTGTGGCGACGCAGAATCCGATAGAATTTGTCGGCACTTATCCGCTGCCGGAGGCGCAGATGGACCGTTTTATGATGCGGCTGTCTATCGGATATCCGGACAGAGAGCAGGAGATGAAGATGGCGGAGCAGTTTATTAAGGGGAAAACGGTGGAACAGGTAAAGGCGGTCTGTCTGTCGGAGGATATGATTGCCATGCAGAAGGAAGTGTCTGCAGTTACAGTGAAAGAAGCGGTGTTAGGCTATATGGAGGATATTGTGTGTCTTACGAGACAGGAAGAACGTTTTGTGCTCGGCGCAAGCCCCAGAGCTATGCTTTCGATGGCACGCGCCTCGCAGTCAAGAGCTTTTATGCAGGGACGGGATTATGTGAAACCGGATGATGTGAAAGCCGTGGCAATGCAGGTGCTCGGTCACAGACTGGTGCTCTCCTCGGAGGCGAAGATTCGAAGGGAAGATAAAGATAAAATCTTAAAGAGTCTGATCGTACAGGCAAAAATCCCTGTTTGACATGTTTGTGGGTTAAGAGAGGCGGTTTTTCATGAAAATGCGCAGATGGATTTTACTTGATTTATGGGTGTTGTCGCTGGCGATAATCAGCATCTATGGCGGTGCAGTCAGTTACGGCATTTTTTTCGGAATCACCCTGATACCGGTGATTTCGTTGATTTATCTGGCGGCGGTCTATTTCAACCTTAAGATATTCCAGCAGATAGAGAACAAAAACATGGTGTGCGGGCAGGCGGTGCCGTACTTATTTGTCTTGAGGAATGAAAGTTTCTGTGTATTTGCTGGAATTCGTGTCGGTATGTTTTCCTCTTTTTCTACGGTGGAAGAACTTCCCGGCAATACGGAATATGAATTGCTGCCGAAAGACAAGAAGACCTTTGCGACGAAACTGACATGCAGATACCGTGGCGAATATGAGGTGGGGGTCAAAGAAATCATTATGACGGATTTTCTCAAATTGTTTCAGATCCGCTATCAGATTCCCCATGCGGTCAAGGCGCAGGTATTGCCGAAGATAACCCGCGTGACAATGCTTCAAAGTATCAGCGAACTGACGGCGCTTGTCCGGAGGGAATCCTTAAGGGAGCATTCGGAAGCAGACATCGTGGTAAGAGATTATGCCGCTGGGGATGCGGTGAAACAGATTCACTGGAAGGCGACTGCCAGAGAGCAGAAGGTTAAGGTGAGAAACCGGACAGGCGAAGAGAAGCAGGGCATTGCCCTTATTTGGGACACCAGACGCTGCAGTAAGGAAGAGAGAAAGTATCTGCCTGTGGAAGATAAAATATTGGAGACGGTAATATCCGTAGCAATGTTTCTCGCGGATAAAAATATCCCTTTTACAGCTTACTACGGACAGAAGGGAATGGTCACGGAGCAGGTGAGAGGAATCAGCGATTTTGACGGATTCTATCAGAGCGTGTCAGATATATGCTTTGACAAAGAGGAGAATTTTCACGAAATACTGGCGCTTCTTGCGAGTGGAGGCAGCCTGTATGAGAGCAGGATCGCCTTCTGCATTCTGCATGGGATTGATGATGAGATACTGCGAATCGCAGAAGAACTCGACCAAGCGGGCATCATCATGATTTTCTATGTCGTTACGGATGAGAATATAGATCATTATATCAGGCAGAGTACGGAGAGACGCAGAATTATCGCGGTTTCTATAGATGCAAAACTGGAAGGAACGTTGTAATGGACGCATTGTATCGGTTGAACGATAAGAATATATGGCGTGTAATGAATACGGCGCTTTTAGTCTGCATCGGTCTGTCCTGTGCAAAAAGCCTGTTAGGAATTTCTGTCATAGACATAAGAATCATTCTCACATCCCTGATTATGATATTCATAGTGATGCTGACGGACAGGATGAGCGTGCGGGGACGGCTGCTTGGACTTGCCGGAATCGGTGCGGTTCTGTTTGGCGTGAGCTTAGCGGTCGGATTTGACCAATGTCTGCTGTTTGCCGGGACCTATTGCCGGTGGCTTGTAAATAACCGTGCGGGATGGCGGGAAGAGTGGACAGCGGGATATGAGGTGGTGCAGACGCTGATACTTGTCTGGTTCGCCTATCTGTTTGCGCTGTTTACGGAAAAGAATTTCCGACTGAAAGCGATAGGATCGGCGGCGTTTCTGATTGGGATATTATATGCTCTTTTTAACCAAAAGGAGATGTCTAAGCAGGGAGTGGCTTTTCTGATCTGCTATGTTGTGCTGACTTATGCGGAATGGACCCAGAGACGCTGGAAGAAGGAGAAGAATGGGAGCATTCAGGCATATATGATGTGGATCGTTCCTTTTGTCGCCGTGTATTTTGTGCTCATAATGCTCTGTGCCGTTCCGGATGAACCTTATGATTGGAAATTTGTTAAGAATGTCTATCAACATCTTGCGGAATCTTTCAAGAAAGTATCTCAGAATATTGTGCGAAGGGGAAGCGAGGACTATGTGCTGAGTCTGAACGGTTTTTCTGAGAACGGAAATATTGACGGCGGCAGGCTTGAGAACGAGCGTGAGATTATGAAGATATGGGATGCCGACGGACTTGTAACGAATGTGTACTTATGCGGTGACGTTTATGACACGTTTGACGGCAGACAGTGGCTGTGTTTCAGCGAGGACGTTTCTAAGGAGCGCTATATGGATACGGTGGAAACCATGTACGCAGTGAGAAGATATGATAATAAGTATTTTACGGATTATATGAAGTATGCAGAGTTTAAGATTGATTATCAATATTTTCGTTCAGGTTATTTATTTGCCCCGTTAAAACTCTCGAACGTTATATACAGGGGCGAGAGTTTTGACTTCCGTGAGAAAGCAGGCAGCCTTTTCTTCGACAAGGCTAAAGGGTATGGGACGGAGTACGCCGTGTCTTTTTATCAGTTGAATGTCGGACAGGATATTTTCAACCGCTTCTTACGTGAGGCCGGTGATCTGCAGGAGGATGGGGAAATACTCGCAAGTCTTCTCAAGGATTTGGAGAAGAGGACGGGCATGCATATTACCGCAGACAATATGACAGCCCACAGGCAGGAAGTGTATGCGCACTATACAGAGAAAGTTGAGCTTTCCGATGATGTACAAGAGTATATAGATGAGGTAACGGAAGGCGCGCAGACGAACGCGGAGAAGCTGGAGATGATAGAAGCGGAACTTGCCGGATATGATTATACATTACAACCGGAAGCGCTGCCGGGGACGGTCACGGACAGCGGTGAATTTCTCGATTATTTCCTGCTTGATGCACGGGCAGGGTATTGCAGCCATTTTGCGACCGCATTCGTGCTCCTTGCAAGGGCGCAGGGGCTTCCGGCACGTTATGTACAAGGATTCTGCGTGCCGTTTGACGGAGAGGAGGAGAAGGTTGTTCTTGCAGATATGGCTCATGCGTGGCCGGAAGTGTATCTGGACGGCATCGGATGGATTCCGTATGAGCCCACGCCCGGATATCAACAGGTGCGGTATACGCCTTGGACGCTTATAAACGCTAATGACGATTCAGACGGCGGGCAGGGCGTCCGGAGTGCCGGTGGAGAAAAGCTGGCGCTTGCGCAGCCTGAGTATCAGGAGGAAGCAGAGACAGAGGGATACGGAGCCGGAGAAGATCTGTGGCAGATTGTGAGAATGATGGGTATGGCACTGGTATTTGCTGTTGCCTTTATTATTATCATATGCGTTCTGAACCGTCTGATTGCGGCGTATCGTTATCATAGAATGAATGCGGGACAGAAGTTACGGATGAAAGTACATCAGAATATGCAGATCATGTCATGGATGGGGATCGGCAGAGAGCAGGAGACACTGGAAGAATTCCGGATCAGAGTGCAGGATTTGCTGCCGGATAAAGATTTGCTGCGGTTTCTGGAAAAGTATGAAGGCGTTTTGTATGGAAACGACGAGGCAGGTCACGATATGATTGATCTGACACAAAAACAGCAGGAAGAACTGCTCCTGCTGCTTAGAAAGAAAAGGCGATGGTTATATGTTTACTGCCGGTTTTTGATGAGATCCAAATAAAATTCGGTCAGAGTGGCGTTCATGTAAGGGACGATCCACAACATTGCGATACCGCAGGAAAGTACGCTTAGCAGGAAGAGGGGGACAAAGCTGATGTGAATATAGAATAATTTCAGCTTGTGCCCGCGCATCAGTTTACGGCTTGAAGATAACAGTTCCACAGCCGAGTACTGCGGAAAATCATGCAACAGGAAAAAAGCCTGCGCATAGAATAGGCCTAGCACAAAAGATATCAGACTTGACAACGCCGAGCAGAGAAGGTAAGGGATGTAATCCGCTGCTTCGGGACGTGTCGGAAGCTGATAGATTGCGGCAAATTCAGGTATGCTGCCAATATAGATAAGCAGAGAAATCCAAGCCTGTATGCGCAGCGCTTTCTCGGGATAAAAGCGGAAGCCATAGAAAACGTCTCCTGTAGTCACATACTGACCGCAGGCAATTTTCAGATAAAAGTAAGTGATGCCGGAAGTAAACAGACCTCTTAGAACAGATAGCGCGAAGGCTGTCATGATATAGATGCATGTTCCGATCAGTGTGCTGGTGTCTCCGGTCAAAGAAAGCACCATCAGCGTAAAGATGCCTGTGCCGAATGTCACAAGCAGGTATGCGCCGATGGCAGTTCCGTAGTGTCCGAACATATGCTCTTTAGCGGAAGCTTTCAATTCCGCAGAGGACCGATAATTATTCATTATATAAACTCCTGTCTGTCCGTGCCGTATGTCAGCATGCTATATCAACATTCATGCCCCGGTATTTGTTAGCGGCGTCGGAAGATTTCATTTCCTTCTGATAGGGATTTTCCTCGTTAAAATATTTAATCTGCGTGGCGGTCGTACCGCCGGACACAAATGTGCGTCCGCATTCCGGACATACCGAAGTGTGTATGGACACATTGCAGGAAACGACCTTGCCGTTGTTTTGCGCGGCTTTCTTGTAAGCATTGCTCACATGCTCCTGCTCGTGGCTTCTGACACGGGCGGCAGCGGCGTTCGGGTCAATGTGCGCGGGAGTCTTGAAAGAAACGTCTTCATCGGAGCCGTCCTGATATTTGCGTTCTTTACATGTCTTACACTCGGCAGGAGAGGACTCCTTACCCGCCTGTTTCTCCGTGGACTCGCCGGGATTGCGGATAATGGGGCGTTCAGGAGCGGCTTCTTCGTTTGAAACAGCGCTGCCTGCCGCGTCGTATGCGGAAGCGTAAGAATTTACATTTGAATAAGGATTGAAACTGTCATAAGAATTAGAAATTCCACCGATCATATTGCACCAGCCTTTCTTGAAATCATTCAAATGAGTTTGTATAATAAATTGCTATTCTATATTTACATTCACGGGAACTTCTTCACCGTTTAACATCATATTCATCAATTCGCCGTAGGAAACGCCATATTGTTTCTCAAAATTATCTAAAGCTTCATCCAATAGCTCAGGGTGCTCGCGAACAGCCTGAACGGTTGTGACACATACGGAACTGTTAAAAAGTATGCCGGCTGTAGCGCAGATAATGCTGATTTTTGCCTTGGAGGCAAGCTTCGGCGCATGCCCCTTAGAGAGCAGCGCCAGCACGATCGCGATGCTGCCGAATACGAAGGCGGGGTAGATCGTAAATGTCATAGCCGTTACGATGGAGAGTATACCCAGCACCATGCCGGCCGTTGCCAGTCCGTCTCCGTTTGCTTTCGGGCGCCTTTGAGAATAGCCGTTATTCACATAGGGATTATTGTTTTGGTAAGGATTCATGGGAAGCTTCCTTTTGTTTTTATTTGCATCTATTGTAGCATACTTAATCGGTAAAAACCAGAGGTCTTTGTACGGATATCGGTTGTATATTCCATTTTGGACGGATAAGTTCCCTTGAGCAAAATCTGCAGCCGATTCCGCTTAGGTGAACTATTGACCAAATTCTGGATTATGTGTAATATATAAGCTAAAAGGACCGATATATTATATGTATTAACGGCTTATGCGCGTAATAAGATTCATTTTATATTTCAAGTGTGAGAACTGGGGGCGGTAAATATGCGAAAGAACTGGAAAAGATTGTCTGTAATGGGCATGGCAGTGCTCATCGGGTGTTTGATGCCGGTTGGTACGATGATGGCGGCGGAAGAAAACATGGAAGCTGTTCAGACGGCGGGTTCTGTTTCGGACAACACGTTGTCCGATGATAACAAGGACAATCCGGATGACAAATTGAACGCCGGCAATGGTGAAAATGCAGACAATGACGTAAAGATTGACGGAGAAGAAAATGCGGACAGCATAGACGGCGGAGCGAACGCAGATGATCAAATAAGCGGTACTCTTGCAGCTATGCCTGCAGCAGAACTGACGACGACTGTAAGCGGCGTGACGACTCCACAGAGCGTGGGTGCTCCGGTAATTGACATTAAGTGGCAGGGACAGAGCCGGACTTATGGTCTGGGCGGCAAGATTGAATACGAATATGTAAATAATTATTACCAGTCGATGATTTTCTCCGCAGCGCAAGGCGGTCAGGCGGTTTCGCTTTATTATTATCAGGATAAGGTCGCAGATATGACTGCGGCGGCGAAAGAAGAGGAGCAGATGGCGGCTCTGGCATGGCGGACGGCAGATGGTTCCTCGCTCACTTTTATAAGCGATGGAAATTATGTTGTATATGTGAAGGCAGAAGGAGCGGACGGGCAGGTTGCTTATGCAAGGTCGGGCGGAATCGTGGTAGATACCGAGGCGCCTAAAATAACAGGGGTGCAGGACGGCAGTGTTTATCCGGAGGGAACTTCTTTCTATGTACAAGACCCCAACTTAGAGAGTGTAACAATAAATGAGAAGCCGGTCGCGCTTTCGACGGACGGAAAATATCAGATAGCGTCCAACGGAGTTTCTTGTGTGATTAAGGCAAAGGACAAAGCGGGAAATAATGTGACATACAGTATTACCGTATCGGGAAGGGATCCGGCACAGGACGGTAATGTGATATCCAAGAGCGGAATTTATGCGCTTAAAGAGGGTGTTTCATACAAGCTTTCGGAAGGAAGATGGAGCATAGTCGGCGACAGAACGGTTTATGCTGGCGAGAATGATTTCTATATAAAGAGAAACGGTGACTATACATTTGTAAAGTATTAAGATTAGCAAGTGCATTGAGGCGAAAGAGGGGCGTGGTTCATCATGCAGAAGCAGATGTTAAATAAGAAAATTATCATTTGTATATGTGCGGCGGCAGCCGTTATTGTCACGGCAGCGCTTGTACTTTTATTAAATAAGGAAGAAGCGTTTCGGTCCATCATGGTGTATGATGTGGAAGGAACGGCTGTAATTGAGCGCGAAAGCGTAGGGAACATGGACGCGGTGGAGAATTTGTATCTGGAATCCGGAGACCGTGTCAGTGTGGCGCCAGATTCCGGTATGCGTATGAAGCTGGACGATGATAAATATGTGATGGCGGAGGCAGACACAATCTTTTCTGTTGAGGCAGAAGGGAACGAAGAAGATTCCAAGACAAGAATCTGTCTGGAACATGGCGCCATAACTAATGAGATTCAGCATCCTTTAAGCGCGGGGTCCCAATATGAGACTTCCACACCAAATTCTGTCATGGCGGTTCGAGGAACTATATATCGTGCGGAATTATATGTTGATGAAAACGGCGATATAAATACCAAATTATGTTGTTTTCAGGGGAAAGTTGGAACGACTCCCGTTCTTCCTGACGGTACATATGGGGAAGAGGTGCTGGTTCCGGCAGGAAGTGAGCTGGTTATATACGAGGACGGAACCGTGGACGGTCCGAGAAACATTACATACGAGGAGCTTCCTGCGCAGGCTCTCCAAAATCTGAGAAGCATGTCGGAAAACGGTCAGTCCATGACAGGTATCACATTGGAAGACTTGACGGCATTAACTGATGAGACGACGGATACAAGCGCAGAATCCGAAAAGAGCGAACCGGAGCAGGCGGCATCGTCTGATGCAATGCAGGATTCCGGGCAGACCGATACGGATGAAGATACAAACGAAGACACAGAGGCAGAAGAAAAAACAGTAGTGAGCAATACGACTAAGAGCGCTTCTGCGAAGACGAATGAGAGTGCGGCTGACTCAGAGGCGCAGCCGGAGGAGACAGAAAAGCCGGAACAGACGCCAACGACAGCGGAGGATACAAAACCTAAGACAACGGAAACTGCAAACAGCAGTTCAAGCAGTGACAATGGAGGCGGAGACAATTCTCAGGACACGAATCACGGCACAGATTCGAATAACAATCATAGGCCGGATCATGATAAACCTGATTACCGACCGGTGATTCCGCCGCAGATTGTAACGCATATAGTAACTTTTGAATATCAAGGAGATACGTTTGCCACGCAGGAAGTAATAAGCGGTCAGACGGTTTCGGAGCCATTACTTGTTCCGGCGCAGAACGGGGAATGGGATTTCGATTTCGGGACTGTGATTCAGGCGGATACAACAATAAAGTGGATAGATAATACTTGATTTCGGAAGGATATTAGATAGAATATTATGAAACATCTGAGCGGAATGAAAGCGGCGGCGTTTACAGCCGCCGTTATTCTGGCATCTCTTACATTTCTGTATTTTGGCACAGCGGGCTTTCTGGATATGGGAATATCCGACAGGCTGAACCAGAGAGAGACTGTCACCAACAAAAAAATCTATATTATCGGAATTGACGATAAAACCTTGGAACAATATGGTCCCGTTAACACATGGAGCAGGGAGATTCCGGCAAAGCTGGTATCGATATTGAACAGCGTAGAGGACGCGCGTCCGGCGGTCATCGGCTTCGATGTGATATACAGTGAAGAAGCGGATAAGGAAGCGGACGATTATTTTGCCAAAGTCTGCGGGGAAGCCGGGAATGTTGTTGCTGCCATGAGTTTTTCTTTTAAAGAGCAGCCGGAAAAAGATGAAGACGGCAAAATTGTCTATAACCCTTATTATGTGGATTATGTGATAGAGCCTTATGCCAGTCTGAAAAGTGAAGTACTGTGCGGTTTTGCCAACACTTTCGTAGACACGGACGGATATGTGCGTCAGGCTATGGCGTATCTGGAGCACGAGGGAGAAAGAAAGTACAGCCTTTCATCCAAAGTCTATCAGGTCTATCAGGAGAGTAGAGGAGAGGAACCGGTATTTCCGGACACCTACGGAAGAAATAACAGATTCTATTTTACCTATTCCGGTAAGGCGGGCGGGTACAGCGTAGTTTCCATGGCTGATGTACTGGACGGTACTGTGGATGCCGCCGTCTTTCGGGATGCGGTGGTATTAGTGGGAGCCTATGCCGTTGGAATGCAGGACTCCTACATGCCGGCTATTGCGCATAACAGCCAGATGTACGGGGTGGAAATACATGCAAATATAATTGAGGCTTTGCTGGAAGGTAAGACGCAGCTTCCGGTATCACCCTTTGCCTATGCGCTTGCGGCGGCGCTTCTGTGCGGATTGTTCTATCTGTGCAGTGAGAAGATGCGGCTGCTGTACTCGACAGTTCTTATGGCGGCAATGATAATCAGCAATTTTGTATTTGCAAAAGTAATGTATGGGCAAGGCAGGATTGTTCCGACCATACTTTTACCGGTTTGTCTGCTGGCGATTTATTTATTACAGATGGTGCGCGGGTATTTGTCAGAAATCATGCGCAGGCGGCGCGTGATCAATGTGTTCAAACAATATGTGGCGCCTCAGGTGGTAGACAAGATTAGTAAGGATAAGGACTTTGAACTGGTGATTGGCGGGGAGAACCGTCATATTGCTGTGTTGTTTGTAGATATCAGAGGATTTACGACCATGTCGGAGAGTCTTAAGCCGGAGGAAGTGGTAGAAATCCTAAACGAGTATTTGGGACTTACCACAAAAGCAATCTTTGATAACGGCGGAACGCTTGACAAGTTCGTAGGAGACGCTACGATGGCGGTTTTCAATGCGCCTTTTGATTTGGATGATTATATTTACCGCGCGGTTTCTACTGCATGGGACATGCAGGCGGGGGCGAATGCGATTGCCGAGAAATTCCGAGCTAGATATGGTAAGAGCGTATCTTTCGGTATCGGTATAAACTGCGGTAATGCCGTTGTGGGAAATATCGGTTGTGACTTCCGTATGGACTATACGGCAATCGGCGATACTGTCAATACGGCGGCGAGACTGGAGAGCAATGCGCGTCCGGGACAGATACTGATTAGCAGCGAGGTCTATGAGGCGGTCAAGGACAGAGTCGCCGTGACGCCAATCGGAGAGATTCCCTTGAAGGGAAAGAGCAACGGCGTCTTCGTATATCAGGTGGATAATGTAGAAAATCATTGATAAAGAAAGCGAGAGAAAATGAATAAGCTGTATTTGGTTCCCGACAGGGGGGATATGGATAGAATGTGCAGTCTGGCTAACGAATACGGATGCGCATTCGAGTATAATGATTTCTTTAAGGCGGATGTGATGGAAAATCCCGGGAAGCAGAAGGAAATCATTGCGGATTACGGAAAGTTCCGGCATGATTTTTCGCAGGATACGATGCATGGGGCATTTCTGGATGTGACCATACACAGCGACGACCCGCGGATTAAGGAAGTGTCTATGCTTCGGGTCAGACAGTCTATGGAGACGGCAAAGCGCATGGGTGTCAAAGGCGTCGTGTTCCATACAGGGAGACTTGCCGGATTCCGCGTATCGAATTATCTGAGAAACTGGTGTGACAGGAACGTTGCATTCTTTACGGAGATTGCCGCCGAATATCCGGATCAGCAGATATATATGGAAAATATGTTTGACGAAGCGCCGGATATTCTGGCAGGGCTGGCGGAAAGGATGAAGGACATAGAGAATTTCGGAATATGTCTGGATTATGCGCACGCCATGCTTTCAAAATATCCGGGTGATGAATGGGTTAAGACGCTGGCGCCTTACATCCGTCATATGCACATTAACGACAACGATCTGGAGAATGACCTGCATCTTCCTGTGGGCGACGGACGGCTGGACTGGCAGGAGTTTGACCGGCTTGTCAGGAAGTACCGGATAGAAGCGCCGGTGCTTGTAGAAGTAAACGGGTATGAAGCACAGAGAAAATCGTTGGAATATATGCGGCGCAGCGGCATATATCCGATGAGCAAAGAGAGGGAGAGATAAGATGCATTTACAATACGAAGATTTTGAGAAGATAATGGATATTGGAATACGTCTTTCTACAGAAAAAGATAGAAACCGTCTGCTGATGACCATTTTGGATAAGGGAATGGAAATTACAAACTGTGATGCCAGCACCTTGTATCTGTACGAGAATAATGAACTGATTTTTAAATATATGAAGACGCTGTCCATGGGAGTCAGCCGGGGAATGGGCGGAGAAATCATTGATTTACCGCCGGTCCCTATGAAGGAAGGAAATGTGTGTGCCTATGCGGCGCTTCATCGTGAAGTGGTAAACATATCTGACGTCTATACCAGCAGTCAGTTTGATTTCTCCGGTCCGAGACAGTATGACAACCTGACCGGGTATCGCACGCAGTCGCAGCTGGTCGTGCCGCTTGCCAATAATGAGAATGAATTGATTGGCGTATTGCAGCTTATTAATGCGATGGAGGAAGACGGAACGGTTGTTGCTTTTGACGAGCAGTATGAAATCATCATCCGTGCGCTGGGCGCCATGGCGGCGATTGAACTGACGAATCTTTCCTATTTGGAAGCGTTGAAAGAACAGATTTATTCTTTTGTGGAGGCGCTGACAACGGCGCTTGAGGAGCGGACGCCGTACAATGCCCTGCACACGAGAAACGTTGAGAAATATGCGAGTCTTCTGGCTGATTATATTACGCACTTACATAGAGAAGGCAAATGTGAAGAGACGTTTGATCCTGCGCGAAAAGAACAGTTGATGCTGGCGGCGCTTATTCATGATATCGGCAAAATGGTCGTGCCGCTCAGCATTATGAACAAAGCCACCAGACTGGATAAGGAACTTGAGAAGGTGGACGATCGTTTCGCGCTGCTTACGGCGCTGTACGAAGTTGATATGCTGCGGGGCAGAATTACGCAGGAAGAATACGAAGAGATTGCTGCAGAGCTGGACTCGGAACTTGCATTCATCCATGAAATCGATGTGATCGACTATGTGGATGATGACGCCTATGAGCACATACAGAGACTTGCCGGGAAAAAACATGTCAATGAAGACGGAACAATACTTTCCTATCTGACTGACAGAGAAGTCACCTGCCTGAGTATCAGGAGCGGCACGCTGACGATACAGGAACGCAAGGAGATGGAGAATCACGTTGTCATGACGTCCAAGATTTTGGAGAAAGTACAGTTCTATAAAGGATTTTCCATGGTGCCCAAGTGGGTGGGCGCCCATCATGAATATCTGGACGGCAGCGGATATCCGAAGCATTTAAAAGGTGATGAACTTGATTTGGAGACAAGGCTTCTTACGGTAGTGGATATCTATGACGCGCTTGCCGCAACGGACAGACCTTATAAGAAACCGATTCCGAGAGACAAGGCAATCGAGATCTTAAAAGGTATGGCACAGAAGGGCAAGGTTGACTTAAGACTCGTGGAGTGGCTGGACGAGGCGCTTGCGGCGGGGCTTCCTGAAGGTGAAACAGCGGACAGGGCATTATAAAGAGCTTAAAACGGAGGAAAGCATGGATATTATATTAAAACTGAAAGAAGAGTTGAAAGTAGAAAAATGGCAGGTGGAAGCTGCCGTGAAATTGATAGATGAAGGAAACACGATTCCTTTTATTTCCAGATACAGAAAGGAAGCTACCGGGTCCCTCAACGATGAGGTGCTCAGAAATCTGGATGAACGACTGACCTATCTGCGCAATCTGGAGGAAAAGAAGGAACAGGTATTAAAAAGCATCGAAGAGCAGGGGAAACTGACCGACGAATTGAAGGAACGTATTGTCGCCGCCGAGACGATGGTGGTAGTCGAAGACTTATATCGTCCGTACCGTCCGAAGAAAAAGACGAGGGCGAGCGTGGCGAAGGAGAAAGGGTTGGACGGTCTGGCACAGTTCATTCTGGCGCAGGAGACTACGGCATCCATTGAGAATGAGGCTGAGAAGTATATCCGTGAAGATGATGACGCTGCAAAAACCGTAAAAACAGCGGCGGAAGCGCTGCAGGGGGCGAAGGATATTATTGCTGAAATGGTATCTGATGAAGCGGATTACCGTATCTATATCCGCGGAATTACCGTGGAAGAAGGCAAACTGGTAAGCACGGCAAAGGATGAGAAGGCTGAGAGCGTTTATGAGATGTATTATCAGTATGAAGAGCCGATTAAAAAGGTGGCAGGACACAGGACGCTTGCCATCAATCGTGGTGAGAACGAGAAATTCCTTGCGGTGAAAGTGGAAGCGCCGGTGGAGCGTATTTTGCAGTATCTGCGTACGAAAGTGATCACAAAGGACAATCCAGTCACCACTCCGGTTCTGGAAGATGTGATCAAAGACAGCTATGACAGGCTGATTGCACCTGCTATTGAGAGAGAAATCAGAAACGACTTGACGGAGAAGGCGGAGGATGGAGCAATTTCCGTGTTCGGTAAGAACTTAGAACAGCTTCTTTTGCAGCCGCCGATTGCCGGCAAGGTTGTTCTCGGCTGGGACCCGGCGTTCCGTACAGGCTGTAAGCTGGCGGTCGTGGATGAGACGGGCAAAGTATTAGACACGAAAGTAATTTATCCGACGGCACCGCAGAATAAAGTTGCGGAGGCGAAAGCAGAACTGAAGAGACTGATCAAGAAATACAATGTATCCTTGATTTCCGTGGGCAACGGGACGGCATCCAGAGAGTCCGAGCAGGTCATCGTTGAGCTGCTCAAAGAATTGGATAAGCCGGTACAGTATGTCATTGTCAATGAGGCGGGCGCATCCGTGTATTCCGCCAGCAAACTGGCTACGGAAGAGTTTCCGAATTTCGATGTCGGGCAGAGAAGCGCGGCTTCTATTGCGAGAAGACTACAAGATCCGCTGGCGGAACTTGTGAAGATTGATCCCAAGTCCATAGGCGTTGGGCAGTATCAGCATGATATGAACCAGAAGAAACTGAGCGAGGCGTTAAACGGTGTGGTAGAGGACAGCGTAAACAAAGTAGGTGTGGATTTGAATACGGCGTCGGCGTCTCTCCTTGAATATGTCTCCGGGGTGACGAAGGTGATTGCCAGAAATATTGTGGATTATCGTGAGACGAACGGCAGATTTACCAACAGAGCCCAACTTCTGAAGGTGGCGAAATTAGGTCCGAAAGCCTATGAGCAGTGCGCCGGGTTTATGCGTATTACGGACGGAGACAATCCGCTCGATGCAACCAGCGTTCATCCGGAATCTTATGAGGCGGCAACGAAGCTGCTCGATAAGATGGGGCTGACGATGGAAGACGTGAAGGAAGCGCAGAAGAAAGCGGCGGCAAACAAGGTGGCAGGCAGGAAAGAGACTCCTGTCAAAGAGAAGAAAAAACCGCAGCCTAAGGTGGTCATCCGTAATACGAATACCGCTATGGGTAAAGCTTTGGCGGCGGCAATGGGCGGCGTGACGTTTGCAAATGATTCTGACACAGATGTCAATTCCGGCAAAGGAGCAGGGAACGCTAAGAACGGCGGTAAGACCGAGATTACGGTCAGCAGTCTGGAGAAGAAGATTAAAGATAAAAAGAAGCTTGCGGAAGAACTTGGTATCGGTGAGATTACGCTTACAGATATTTTAAAGGAGCTGGAAAAACCGGCGAGGGATCCGCGTGACGATATGCCGGCGCCGATTCTTCGAAGCGATGTACTTGACATGAAAGACTTAAAACCGGGTATGATTCTGAAGGGAACCGTGCGAAACGTCATAGATTTCGGTGTGTTTGTGGATATCGGCGTGCATCAGGACGGGCTTGTGCATATCTCTCAGATTACCGATAAGTTTATCAAGCATCCCCTCGAGGCGGTGAGCGTGGGCGACGTGGTAGATGTTCAGGTGCTTACCGTAGACGTGGCGAAGAAGCGAATCGGACTGACGATGAAGATTAAGCAGGAAGTGTAGATGATTCACCTTTTTCTGATATGCTAAGAAAGTTCTAAGAGGTTATTATGGCTACAATAAAAGAGATTGCCCAAATAGTAGGCGTTTCGAGCGCCGCTGTGTCAAGAGTGCTCAATTATGATGAGGGAATTTCAGTCAGCGCAGATACGAGAGCGGCTATTTTTGCCGCAGCCGAGCAGGTTGGTTACAAGAAACGCGTTATTTATCCGAAGATTGACCATGTGGCGTTACTGTATTTTACGGAGGAGGAAGATGAGCTGGAAGACATTTTCTACAGTAACGTCAAAGAGGAACTTGCAAAACAGGCAAAACAGATGAATATCCAGCTGAGCGTCTATACAAAAAAAGACGGTATGGATGCGATTCCCGATGATCTGAATGCCTTTGTGGCAATCGGCTGGCTGAACAGACAGGAAATTAACAGATTATACCAGATCTGCCAAAAAGGCGTTTTCATCGGGACGTCTCCCGATGAAAAACTTTTTGATGCGGTCAGACCGAATATGGATTCCTTCGTGACACAGATTGTAGATTATTTCGTACAAAAAGGTCATAAGTCCATCGGCTTTATCGGAGGACCGGACAGAAATATTGATACGTTGCAAAAATCCATGGATATCCGAGAATGGTCTTTCAGGCAGAGCGCGCAGTACTATCAATGCCTCAGAGAGGATTATATCCTAATCTCAGAGAAGTTTACCGTGCAGGAAGGATACCGTTTAGGGCAGAAACTTGCGCAGATGAAGGAGTTTCCGACGGCGCTGTGCGTGGCGAGCGATACGCTGGCGGTCGGGGTCTTGCAGGCGCTCAATGAGGCTGGGATACAGATACCGGAACAGATTGCGGTTTTCAGTATCAATGACGTGAGTACTGCGAGATATGTCTCTCCTCCGCTCACGACGATCCATATCGATATCCCCAGCATTTGCGAGACGGCATTGGATTTGTTACGAAACAGGGTGTTAAACGGCGGAGTGATCACCAAATCCATTTTTGTCAATGGGATTCCGGTTTATCGCAAGAGTTGTTAGGTTGTTCTGGTTTGGATGAATTTAGAAATGGGAGATGCGATAAAATTTTGAAAGTTGTAGTTTTTGACTTGGGCGGAACATTAATGCAGTATGTAGGAATGCCTCACTCATGGGAGGATTTTTATTATCAGGGATTTGAAGAAATTATACGGAAATTCAGGCATCCTGTTTCACAAGAGATTGTTGAAAAATCATTTCAAATGCTAAAAGAATTTAATCCGAGAATTCATTATAGAGAGGTTGAGTATTCAGCGGAATATATTTTTACAAAAATATTAGAACCTTGGCATATGGATATTCCTATTCAAAGCTGTATAGAAACTTTTTGGAGTGGATTACGATTAAAAGCGGAAATATATCCGGAGACAATAAATGTGTTACAAAAACTTAAAGAAAAAGGATATACAATAGCGGCATTGACGGATTTACCAAGTGCAATGCCTGATGAAATTTTCAGACGGGACATCTCAGAACTGTTGGGCTATTTTGATTACTACGTTTCATCTACTGTTGCAGGATATAGGAAGCCAAACTGTAAAGGCTTGCAAATGATTTCTGAAAGATTTTCCTTTCCCATCACAGAGCTGATTTTTATTGGAGATGAAGAAAAAGACAGAAAAACGGCAATGAATGCTAATTGCAAATTTATTTGGATACAGCGTACGGAGAAGAATGAGGAAAGTATTGGAAATTTATATGAATTATTACGAGTGTTGGAATGAAAAAATCTTTCCCTTAAAAATCATCAAATCACAAACCGCAGTGTACATACAAGATATGGATTTTTGGAGTGTGAGAGAAGCAAAGGAATTGGAACACTTCTTATAGATGCTAGTAAAGAATATGGAAAAAGAAGAGGGGCAGATTTTATTAGAACTGAGGTTTTCCCACAAAATGTTGACGGAATGAGATTTTATGAAGCGAACGAGTTCGAACCGTTTGAATACAAAAAAGAAACCTCATCCTTTCCGCAATGTCACTAAGTTAAGATTAATAAAAAGGCTTCTATACTATATCAAAATAGTATAGAGGTCTTTTTTACATTATGTATGAATACAAACGGAGAATATAATGGATTAACAATACTTGTTGAAGATATTTCAATTGACAAATTCCTCGAAAAATGCTATATTGCATGTAGTAAATAAATTATTTAAAATATAATAAATTATTTACTAACAGAAAATGATACGATAAAGGAGAGGAACGAAATGAAAAGAAGGTTATGTATGGGGTTGGCGGCAGTATGCATGATTATGGCGCTTTCGGGATGCGGTAAAACAGAAGGGGCACAGGCAGAAGACGGAGCGGCGAAAGAGAGTGCGGCGGCTACGGCGACAGCTGATGAAAAAGGAAACTATTTGGTAAACGGCAGTTTTGAGGAACCTGATTTTACGGGATGGAATGTGACAAATATTGACAATGTTACGGAAGAACTGGATATTTATACAAGAGAGACGGACTGTTTTGAAGGAGTGCAGTCGCTTCACTTCTATTCGGGCAGCAGCGACGTCAATTTCACGGCAGAGCAGACTGTATCCGGCTTGGAAGCGGGAACTTATAAGATGACAGCGCACATTCAGGGAGATACGGCAGGGGATGAAAATGCTTCCGTTTATTTTTATGCGATCGTAAACGGTGAAACAATCAAGGCGGATGCGTCCCTGAACGGATATGTGAACTGGTATACGGCGGAACTTGCAGGACTGAACGTAGAGGATGGAGAAGTCACCGTAGGGGTAAGCGTTAAGATCGCTCCCGGCGGCTGGGGAACGATTGATGACATCACATTGGTAAAGGAGTAGTAGATGCAGTTTATAAAAGGGATGGATGTATCTATGTTGAAAGAATTGGAGGACTATGGTGCATCCTATTACTTAGAAGGCAATAAAGGAGAATTATTAGATATCTTGAGCAGATGCGGCGTTAACATGATCAGGCTCAGAATATGGCAGGATCCTTACGATGAGGAAGGTAAACCCTACGGCGGCGGAATGAACGATTTGCAGACTACAATTGAACTGGCCGGTCGTACTGTCCGCAGCGGGATGTCTTATCTTCTGGATTTCCATTACAGTGATTTCTGGGCGGATCCTGCGAAGCAGGTGAAACCCAAAGCATGGAAGAATCTGCAGGGAGAGAAGCTGGAAACGGCAGTTTACTTACATACGGTTAATATATTAAAGGCATTGAAGAACGAAGGGCTCGTTCCGGCAATGGTGCAGATTGGAAATGAGATTACAAACGGTCTGCTCTGGCCGGACGGTCACAGCGACCACACAGAGACGATGGCGTCTCTTTTGCAGGCGGGAATCAGAGGGACGAGAGAAGTATGTCCGGATACCAGAATTATGCTGCATCTCGACTTCGGAACGGATAATGAGATGTACCGTAAATGGTTTGACAGGATTATGCCTTTTGAATTAGATTTTGATGTGATCGGAATGTCATATTATCCGCATTGGAATGGGAATTTACAGCTTCTTCTTGATAATATGAACGATGTGAGCAAACGATATGGGAAGGATATCATTGTGGCGGAGACGTCTATCGGTTACACGACGGACGGTCTGGGCTGCAAAGGGATTGTTTTTTCAAAAGAACAGGAGAAAGCAACCGGATATCCTGCTACAATGGAAGGACAGGAAGCATTCTTGAGAGATTTATACCGAACCGTCAGGAGTGTCCGGGAGAGCCGGGGAATCGGTGTTTTTTACTGGGAACCGGCATGGCTTCCGATTCCAGACTGTAAATGGGCTAACCAGAATGGCTGCGACTATATGAACGATAAGGCGGAGACGGGCAATTCCATGGCAAATCAGGCATTGTTTGACGCGTCGGGAAATGCGAATGCAGCTCTGCAGAATTTGAAAACAATGTAGGGAAGCAAGCGTGAAAAATCCATACGCGGAAGATTTTTCACACGCAAATTTGTGTTTGCGCCCAAATTCGCAGGCTGAGCAAAAATGGAGGATTAGAATGAGAAGAAAGATTATGACAGTACTTACGCTTGGAACGCTTGCTTCTTTGGCGCTTTCGGGCTGCGGCGCCGGCAAGGCAAACGATACGAAACTCACCGTGTGGACGAATATGAGTGTGGAGGAAGAAACGATTCGGAGATATGCCGATGAATGGGGAGAAGCGAACGGATATGAAGTGGAGGTGATTCATCAGTCGCCGTCGGTGCAGCAGTTTGCACAGGCGATCAACAGTCCCGACGGTCCCGATGCGGTTGTCGGTATTCCGAATGACCAGTTGGCGGACTATGTCAATGCAGGACTGTCCGCCAAGGTGCCGGATGATTTATATCATGACGAGGATTTTTCGGAAGCAGCCGTGCAGGCGTGCTATGTAGGAGGAGACAGATATGCCGCGCCGCTTTCTGTGGAGACTACAGCGCTATTCTACAATACCGATATGGTATCGCAGGTTCCCGATACATGGGAGGAACTTGTGGAACAGGCAGCTAAGGACGGCGGTGTGTCGTTTGACGCCACAAGTATATACTATGATCTTGGGTTTGTCAGAGCTTGCGGCGGTTATATTTTTCAATATGAAAACGGCGCTTATGATGTTTCCGATATTGGTTTAGCTAATGAGGGAGCTGTCAAAGCGTATGAGTTTATCAACGATTTGTGCAACGAATATCATTTGTTATCCGCAGACGTGACGGCAGATATCGCAAGAAGCAATTTCCAGAACGGGCAGACGGCGTATTTCATCGGCGGACCATGGGATATCGACGGATTTACATCTGCCGGCACCAATTTCGGCATATCGAGGATGCCTACGTTTAACGGACAGCCTTTTGTCACACCGGTCGGAACCCAGATCAGTTTCGTGAGCAGTAAGAGCGGCAAGCAGGATAAAGCATGGGAGATGATCATGTACCTGATAGATAACGGCGCCATGGAGATGTATGAATCCGGCGACAGGATTCCGGCGAAATTATCCGATCAGGATAATGAGGCGATACAGCAGAATGAGTATTCCAAGGCGTTTATCGCCCAGATTAACGATGGAGAACCGATGCCGACCGTATCTGAGATGGGACAGCTTTGGGGAATTCATACGAACAATATCCGTTCAATGTGGACGGGAGAGCTGACGCCGGCAGAAGCGGCGGGCAATATGGTGAAGCAGTTGGAGGAAGCGGTTGCGCTAATGAATTCAGGAAAGTAGTGAGACTATGAGAAGAAAGAACAATCCAAAGGCATACGGGTATCTTGCTCCGGCGCTGTTATCTATACTGGTCGTTACCTGTCTGCCGATTGTATATACCATATTTATTTCATTTACTAACTATAATATGTACCATTTAAGTGATTTTTCATTTGTGGGCTTAGAGAATTATATTACCGTATTTACAGGGAATATCAGGCAGGTTTTCTTTCCGGTGCTTGGCTGGACGGTATGTTTTGCACTGATCAGTACGGCGGGTTCCTATGCGATGGGGCTTATTCTGGCGATTCTTTTGAACAATCCGCGTATGAAAGAATCAAAGATATACAGGTCCATACTGATTGTTCCGTGGGCGCTGCCGTCTACCATAGCGATTCTGGCGTGGCAGGGGCTTTTGAATGAACAGTACGGCGGAATTAACAATCTGCTTCATGCAGCCGGTATCGCGTGGAATATTCCGTGGCTTACGGATCCGTTCTGGGCGCGAACGGGTATTGTCATTGTCAATATCTGGCTTGGATTTCCATATATGATGAATGTCTGTCTCGGAGGATTACAGGCCATTTCCACAGACTATTATGAGGCGGCAAGGATTGACGGCGCAACGAAATTCCAATGCTTTAAGAGCATCACGCTGCCTATGGTGACGAAACTTTCGATTCCGCTTGTCATATCCACTTTTGCGTCGAATTTCAATAATTTCGGCAATATCTATATGATTACACAGGGCGGACCGGCAAGGGTGGATAATCAGTTTGCCGGATATACGGATATTCTGGCGAGTACTACTTACAAAATGACCACTTGGTCGAACAGGTATGAACTATCGGCAACTTTCAGTGTGCTAATCTTTATTATTGTCGGTACATTTACACTGATCAATATGCATATGTCCGGCTCGTTTAAGGAGGTGGATTAAGAATGAAATATCGTGAAAAAGTGTCCCCTTCGGAACGTAGAAGTTTGTGGATGAGCAGACTGGTGATATGGATTACGATGGTAGTGGTAATTTTTCCGGCATTATGGATTGTGATGTCGTCATTTTCGGCGGGAGACAGTTTCTTTTTGTCCTCTCTATTTCCGCAAAAATTAAGCACGGAGCATTATGTGAAGTTATTTACAGAGACCAATTTTGTACTGTGGGTCTGGAACTCCCTGAAACTGTGCCTGATCGTGGCGGTCATTCAGCTTGTTTTAACTTCTTTGGCAGCTTATGCCTTTGCACGGTTGCGCTTTACGGGAAGAAAATACGGACTGATGTCGCTGCTGGTACTGCAGGTATTTCCGAACAGTATGGCAGTTGCGGGATACTATATTCTGATATATCAATTCGGTCTTGTTGACAGCAGTCCTGCGCTGATTTTCGTGCTCGCGGGCGGAAGCGCTTTCAATATATGGCTTTTGAAATCTTATATTGACGGCATACCGGTAGAACTTGACGAAGCGGCGCTGGTGGACGGTGCAAACCGGTTTCAGGTTTTTTATAAGGTCATATTACCTTTGGCGATGCCGCAATTAGCGGTATTGTTCCTGTTCTCCTTTATTGCGACGTACAGTGAATATGTGATTACATCCATTTTCTTACAGACGCCTGGCAAAATGACGCTGTCCCTCGGTCTACAATCGTTTATCAGCGACCAGTTTGCCGCGCATTGGACGATGTTCTCTGCGGCTGCGGTGATTTCTTCGCTGCCGATTATGATTGTGTTTATGTGCCTGCAAAGGTTTATACAGAACGGTCTGGTTGCCGGCGGCGTGAAAGGTTGATGAAAGTCGGTAAAAATCTGCAAAATATCTTGACGCTTTCCGGGAATGCGGATATGATAAAGATAGAAGTGGGAGTTTGCCAAAGAATACATCAAACGGCAATTATTTCCTTAACGAAGCATAGAATAGAAGCAGGGAAGGAGGCGTAGGTATGAGTGTAATGATGACTGGCGGCAGTAGTAACAGTATTTTTAAATCATATTCTCATCTTTCCAGCGGAAAAAGAATTAATTCGGCGGCAGACGATGCGGCGGGGCTCGCGATTGCGCAGAAAATGCAGCGGGAGGAGACGGGCTTAAGTGTCGGAGCTGAGAATGCAAAAGCCGGAATAGGCGTTCTGAACGTAGCAGACGGCGCGTTGGACGGAGTGACGGATTATCTGCAGAGAATCCGCGATCTTGCACTGCGCTCTATGAACGGTTTAAATTCCGCGGGCGATAAGAAAATTTATCAGAGAGAGATTGACCAACTGAAAGAAGGAATTCAGTCTCTGGCGAAAGACACTTCTCTGAATGAGCAGAAGTTACTCGACGGGAGTATGGCGGACATGGATTTGGCGACGAATCCCAATGGCGGCGGTATGAAGATTCAGATGACGAATGCCACATTGGAGGCGCTCGGCATTGCAGACCTTGATGTGACGTCCGAAGATTTCAGTCTGGACAGTATTGATAAGGCATTGGATATGGTATCTGCGCAGAGAAGCGATATAGGGGCGTATACGAACCGTTTGGAGCATACTTTCAATTATAATAACAGAGCTTCTCTTGAACAGCTTGGCTCAAGAAGCCGTCTGGAAGATTTGGATTTTCCGAAGGCAATCTCGGAGAAGCAGAAGAAAGAAGTCCTGAACGAGTATCGGATGCTGATGATCAAACGTCAGATGCAGCAGAAGAATATGGTGACGGGAATGTTCTTCTGATAACTATGAAAGCGTGAAAACCCTCAAAGTATGTTATATGCATATTTTGAGGGTTTTTTATGTGACAGGAAATTACAAATATAAGATTGCGAGGATTTTAAACTTGACATTTAATTTGAAATAATATATGATAATTCAAACAAGAGTAATCAATGAAACGTGCATTCGCACATTCGGGCAATTTCTGCCGCTTTACTCAACACAACAAATTAAACAGCGGCAGAGGAGAATGCGTTGTAACACGGTCGTTCCATAGGATACTGCTCCCTGCCGGATGAAGAGGGAGGGAATACATATGGAACATGCAAGAATCGGAAGTGAGGGATACTTTATGACAATCGAAGGGTGTATGATTTTGAGCATAAGAAAGAACCGGTGCAGTATACCTTCTCAGATAAGGTGAAAGCCGGGATTTATGAGGATTTGTTCCTTGATATGAGGGAACTGGAATTAGGGTAGGAGTTATGGCTTAGGAAGTTATAGTCGGCAGTTATAGCCGATATGAAAAATTTCTATTGCAGTACAGTCGTGTATGGTGTATACTCGTAACTGTCAGCGGTATTACCGCATGATAATATATTATAATATGAGAAAAAGTTCTTCGGGGTTGGGTGTGATTCCCTACCGGCGGTATAGTCCGCGACCCGCTTAAGCATGAAGGTGAACTTGTTTCGATATCAGCGACAGTGCTGATGGCGAAAACAGACCGATTGATGCGACAGCGGCTGATTTGGTGAAATTCCAAAACCGACAGTAAAGTCTGGATGAGAGAAGAAACAGCAGGACGACATACGGTTTCACCGTGTGGAGGATTGTTTGCTTTGATTTGTGACCCCGGAACATAGGTTTCGGGGTTTTTCATTTTGAAGCAGAACGAAGTAAGAACTTTTTCCGACAACATGATGACAGAAGCGTCTTTATACACGTTACGGGAGGCGTTTCAGAATGGAGGAAAAAATGGGTAACGGATTATTACAAAGTATTGCGGACAATTTAGTTTTTGTATTGGTCTGCGTAGGTGTGGCAGCGGGCTTGTTTTTGATTGCTTATGCAGCGGAGAAGTATGTGTATAAGCGGGACGGCATTACGGAACGTATTTTAAGTACGAGAAAGATAACGATGATCGGGTTGTTTTCAGCGCTGGCTGTTATTCTACATATCTTTGACTTTCCGATTCCGTTCTTGGCGCCCGGTTTCTACAAACTGGACTTCAGTGAGATACCGGCGCTTGTGGGAACTTTTGCTTTCGGACCGGTGGCGGGAGTTATGATTGAATTATGTAAGATATTATTGAAACTTGTCATTAAGGGAACGAGCACCGCGTTTGTGGGCGACCTCGCCAACTTTGTCATCGGATGCAGTCTGATTCTTCCGGCGTCTATCTTCTATATGTTTAAGAAGACGAGGAAGAGAGCTGTTTTGGCATGTGTCATCGGTTCCGTGATTATGACGGTATTCGGAACGGCATTTAACGGCGTGTATCTGCTGCCGGCATTTTCGAAGCTGTTTGGTATGCCCATGGAGGCGATTATTGCGGCAGGTGCGGAAATTAACGGTAATATCAACAATGTTACGTCTTTCGTGTGTTTTGCCGTAGCGCCGATCAATATTATAAAGAGTGTGGCAGCTTCGGGAGTTACACTGTTAATCTATAAACCGCTCAGCCCGATTTTGAAGAATGCGCATGTGCCTTCAAAGCATACGGTAGCGGACAGTACGCGGACGAATGTGACGCAGTAAGGAATAAACAATAGAGGCAATGTTGACGGGACAGATTTGTGCAAGCGAGGATAGGACTTTCCGGATGCAGTCAATTATAATGAGTGCAGACAAGGGGTGTGAGGAATATGTCGATACAACTGATACAGCAAGCAATCTGTTATATGGAAGAACATATTTACGAGGACATAGGCTATGCCGAAGTCGCAAGATGCGTTCACATGTCGAGTTACAACTTTCACCGGACATTCAGCTTTATTGCCGGAATGACGCCTAACGAGTATCTTCGCAAGAGACGTCTTACGCTGGCGGCGCAGGAACTTCAGACAACGGATATATCGGTAATTGATGCGGCATATAAATATTGCTATGAATCTCCGGAAAGTTTTTCCAAAGCTTTTTCGCGGTTTCACGGTTCGACTCCGAAGCAGGCAAAGCAGAAAGGCGCCAAACTTCACCTGTTTAATCCTCTTGTAATCAAAATTACATTGGAAGGTGGTAGTGTTATGGATTACAGAATGGAGCATAGAGACAGTCAAAAGTTTATCGCATTGGTAAAGGCATTTCCGAACGAAGTCAGCACCGACGACAATGACCATAGTATTCCGGATTTCTGGGCGGAATGTGATGAGAAGAAGCTGATTGAACCGATGAGGCAGCTTCGCTCTGATGGCAAAAAGGATTTGTATGGTTTGTGCAGTCCTGCCAAAAAGGATGAGACGCATTTTAACTACGGAATCGGCGTTGCGGTGGATGAGAACACGGATATGGCCGGAGTAGAGCGTCTGCTTAACAGCGCTGAATCCATGGTGGCAAACGGAGCGCCTGCCGGATATTCGATGTGGGAGACAACTCCGGCAGACTATGCAGTCTTTAAATGTATGGGTCCCGACGGCGACTGCATAGGCGAGACATGGGATAAATTCTTTAAGGAGTTTATTCCGCAGACCGGATATATGCAGACAGACGATACGGACTATGAAATTTATTTTGAAAAAGGTGAAGCCGGTCTGTTCTGCGAATTGTGGGTTCCGGTTGAAAAAGTTTAATCAGTATTTTTACGCGAACGATTTATCATGAAAGGGCGTCAGTCTATAGACCGGCGTTCTTTTTTAGATTATAGGAAATTGCGACAGTGTAAACCATTTAGGGAGAATGCGAAGTATTCTCTGAATCGTCGCCTTCGGGCGACGATTTATTATAATAGCAATTATTGTGATACACAAAACGTTGTGATAATATTTTAAATGGTGTGGTAATGATTCTGAGACATTTTACGGTTATATATTGTGTAGAGATGAAAACAGGAATTAAGATAAGTTTAAGGTTTTGCAAATATGATTTTAAGAATGACTTGCTATTTTATGGTATAGAAAATGTATGTGGCGGTTTGAACTTATAAAAAACTACATAAAAATTTTTACTTGAAGAAAAATGACAGGCTCATTCGTTACATATAATGGGAATAGTGTGAGAAGTACTTCTAGCCACTCACAGCAGAGGCTGTTTCGTGGAGAAGTACTACGATTTGCAAGGCAAATCTTTCTCACACGGGAGAATGCCTGAAATACGGCATTCTCCGCGCGGATTTTTGAAAATGATAGAACAAGAAAACAGAAAGGTGAGGTTAATATGGACGCTCTGGTTGAAATTCGGGATATGTGCAAGACATATAATCCCGGTGAGAATGAAGTGAAGGCGCTGGACCATGTGAGTCTGACGATTTGCGAGAAGGAGTTTGTGGCGATTATCGGGCATTCCGGTTCCGGCAAATCCACGCTGATGAATATGTTAGGATGTCTGGATGTTCCGACAAGCGGAAGCTACTATCTGCATGGACACGACGTGGCGGGCATGACGGATGATGAGTTATCTGATATTCGCAATCAGGAAATCGGGTTTATCTTTCAGGGATTTAATCTGATTCCCAGCCTGACGGCACTTGAGAATGTGGAGCTGCCGCTCATCTATCGCGGGGTGTCCAAACGGGAGCGGACACAGTTATCTGATGAAGCGCTTAACAAGGTAGGACTTGAGAACCGTAAAGACCACAAACCATCGGAGATGTCAGGCGGACAGCAGCAGAGGGTGGCGATTGCCAGAGCGATAGCACAGGCGCCGCCAATCATACTTGCGGATGAGCCCACCGGTAATCTGGATTCCAATTCTACGAGAGAAATCATGGAGATTTTAAAGGGATTGCACAAGGAAGGCAGAACGGTGATTCTGATTACACATGATAATGACATTGCGGCACAGGCGAAGAGGGTCATTAAAATCATGGACGGCAGGATTGTAGAAGATTATATGAATGATGTGAAAGAGGCGGTATGATATGGATGAGGCAGAGCAAATAAAATCTGAAAAGAAGGAGCAGGGAGAAAAAGACATGAAAAAAGATTTGAAAACAGAGAAAGCGCCGAAGACGCCTATGGATAAGAAGAAAAAGAAGAAAATTGTGAGACGCTGTGTATTTGGAGGGATTGCAGTGGTGATCGTACTCTTTATGACCGTTAATTCCATTGCAGCTAAGAACGCCGGCGTCGTAGTCTATACCACGACGGCGGAAATAGGAGACATCGAACAGACGTTGAATACCAGCGGTACGGTCAAGAGCGAGGAGACGAAAACATACTTTGCGCCGGTAGCAGTTGAAATTGGTACGGTGGATGTGGCGGCGGGAGACAGCATTAAGAAAGGTCAGCCGCTTGTGACATATGATGCGGAAGCGCTTGAAAGTGCAAGGCAGGTAGCGGAACTTAAGCTTCAGGCCAATGAAGGCGGTTATGAGAGTTCTATATATAAAGATAACAAGTACATAGCGGAACTCGGAGAGGCAAATATCAATCTTGAGGTCTTGGAACAGCAGATTACGGATAGTGAGAATTATGTCAAGGAATTAGAGAAGAAAATAGATGACAAGAAAACGTGGCTGGCACATGAAGGAACGCTCCTGCAGGTTTCTCTTTTGGACTGGTCGGATCAGCCGGGGTCTGAGGAGTATCTGAACCTTCAGAAATTAATACAGTTCAATACCTATGAACAGCAGAACAACAAGGATATTCTTGCATGGCAGGAAGAAGTGGAACTGTATCAGGAGAAAATTGCCGCTTACAAAGAGTACCGTTCCGAGATGAAATCCCAGAAGAGCAGTTCCGAGGGAGGTTCCATGGACAGCGGAAGCAAGAGCCAGCTGGAGGCCAATACACAGATGGAGCGGATTGAAGGACAGAAGACTCTCGATGCAGTGGAAGAGGTGGCAGACGGTATTCTGGCGGATTTCGACGGCGTCGTCACGGAGGTGGAAGCTGTGGAAGGCTCTACGCCGCAGGAAGGCACGAAGCTGGTAACGGTGGAGAGCACGGAGAAGGTCAAAGTAACGATTACCGTATCGAAATATGATCTGGAGAAAATACAGTTAGGACAAACGGTTTCCATTGATATCGGCGGTAAAAAGTACGACGGTGAAGTGACGAAGATCAATCGTATGGCAACCACCAATCAGAGCGGCGCGGCAGTCGTAGGCGCCGAAATCGAAGTGAGTAATCCGGATGAAGATATCTATCTTGGTGTGGAGGCAAGAGTGGAAATACATACGGCAAAAGCAGAAGGCGTTGTGATGATTCCGGTGGAGGTGATCAACACAGATGTGGAAGGCGATTTTGTATTTGTAGCAGAGAACGGAGTGGTTGCTAAGAAACGTATTACAACGGGTATTTCCTCTGACAGTTACAGCGAGATTACAGACGGGCTGTCAGAAGGCGAAGCAGTCATTATGACAATGGGTCAGGATTTGACAGAAGGAATGCCGGTAACAGCTATCCCGCAGAATTAGACATTAGAGAAGAAAACCGGACAGGAAAGGGATAGGTTGATACAATGGCACAGATATGGGAATATATTAAGATTGCGCTGATGAATATCAAGAGCAATAAAGGACGCTCCGTGCTTACCATGTTAGGCATTATCATAGGTATCGCTTCGGTTATTCTGATTATTTCTATCGGTAACGGAATGAGGAGTCAGATTAACGGCGAGCTGGACAGCTTAGCGGGCGGGCAGGTTGCGCTCTACACGAATGATTCCGTGGAAGGCAATGACGTAACTTTCACGGATGAGGATTTTGATTTGATAGAAGAAAAAGTCGAACATGTCAAAGGCGCTACGCCCCAGTATCAGATGTGGGCGGCGGCGGAAGGCCGTAAAGGAAATTTTGACGCGCTGGTATATGCGGGTAACGCGGCGCTGCAATATTGCGTTGCAAAGGAGCCGATTGCCAAGGGGAGATATTTTACGGAAAGCGATTATTTATCCGGCAATAAAGTCTGCGTCGTCAATGAGACGAGCGCAAGAATGCTTTTTGGCACGACGGATGTGGTGGGTATGAACTTTGACGTGACAATTTATAACGTGACGCAGGAGATGATGATTGTAGGAGTCAGACAGGATAGTGCGTCTACAATGCTTTCCATGCTTAACGGCAGCGGTTATTTACAAGTAGAAATGCCGATTTCCACCCTAGGAGGCGGGTACGGGTTCTGGGTGGAAGATTTCCAGCAATTCTATATTGTGGGAGAGAGCGCGGAGTATTCTTCGCAGGTAGCGGCGGACTCTCTTAGGCTGATGGAGAGCAAGCACAATGTCCGCGGAGAAAATAAGATCATGGTGGAGAGTTTTGCCGATGCACAGTCGCAGATTGACAGTATTTTGAGCGTTATTACGGTCTTTATCTCTTTTGTGGCTGCTATTTCGCTTCTGGTGGGCGGTATCGGAGTTATGAATATCATGCTTGTGTCTGTGACGGAGCGTACGAGAGAAATCGGTATCCGTAAGTCGCTGGGAGCAAGGACAGGGTCCATTCTGCTGCAATTTCTGGCGGAAGCAGGTATTATTACGCTGATCGGAGGTCTGATCGGTATTTTGATTGGCAGTGTAGGCGCGGTGGGCGTCTGCAGTGTTATGGGATTTCAGGCGCAGGTCAAGGTAACAACCGTGTTGTTTGCGGCGATTTTCTCATCGGCGGTAGGTATTTTCTTCGGAATCTATCCGGCGAAAAAAGCGGCGAAGTTGAGTCCGATTGAAGCACTTAGGCATGAGTAGAACAGAATAAATTAATAATGAAAAAGACATATCACAAGGCAGCGCAAGCGTGCCCACGGCGATATGTCTTTTTCATTATTATAAAATGCTATGCGTTATGTTCCGTATTCTTAATTACGACATTCACATCATCTAAGCCGGTGACGTTGACATTACGGTTTACTTTGGCATCGTAGGTATCAGCCTTGATGATTTCGGATAAGTCGATGCCGGTAGCTTCCTTCATACTCTCGAAGAGCTTCGCCATGACGACGGGAACATTTCCGGCAACCTGATTCACTCCGTTACCGTCGCCGTCGCCACCGCCGATGATTGTAATCTTGTCAATCTGTCCTAACGGCTCGGCAATCTTCGCGGCGATATCGGGCAGGACTTTAATCATCATCTCTGCCACGGCGGCTTTATTGTACTTAGCGTAAGCTTCCGCCTTTCTTTCCATTGCTTCGGCTTCAGCGATACCCTTCGCCTGAATGGCGGATGCTTCCGCCTCGCCGACGGCGCGGATTCCTTCTGCTTCCTGCTCTTTGGAGAAGCGGTCTGCCTCAGCCTGAGCTTTTCTGGCCTCCGCTTCGCGTTGTGCTTCGAATTGTTTTGCCTCCGCTTCCTTCTGCCTCTGGTAGAGAGCAGCGTCTGCTTTCTGCTGTGCCGCGTATTTGTCGGCGTCCGCCTGTTTCTTGACTTCTGCTTCCAATGCGCGTTCCTTGACGGCAACCTGCTTCTGTTTTAATTCAATTTCACGTTCCTGTCTTGCGATATCCGCGTTGGCGGTGGTGACTTCGATGGTCTTACGCTGTTCCTCTTTCTGAATTTCGTAAGCTGCGTCTGCCATAGCCTTCTTGGTATCGGATTCCTGCTGCAATTCAGATTTCTTAATTGCCAGCTCGTTTTGCTTCTTGGCAATTTCTGTCTGTGCGGCAACGGCGGCGTCATTGGATTCCTTGTCTGCGGCAGCCTGCGCTACTTTAATATCGCGTTCGCTTTCCGCTCTTGCGATAGCGGCGGTCTTTTTAATCTTTACGATGTTGTCAATACCCAGATTCTCGATGACGTCGTTGCCATCCACGAAATTCTGTACGTTGAAGCTGACGATATCGAGTCCCATCGCAGCTAGATCCGGTTCGGCATTCTCTTTGACGAGATTAGCGAATTTCTGTCTGTCGGAAACCATTTCTTCCAGACGCATCTTACCGACGATTTCACGGACGTTGCCTTCCAGAACCTCTCTGGCAACACCGCCTATGTATTCGGTATTCTTATTCAGGAAGTTTTCGGCGGCAAGGCGGAGCCGGTCGGCTTCGCTGCTGATTTTGATATTGACGGTGGCGTCCACGTTGATATTGATGTAGTCGGCCGTCGGAACCGCGTTGCTCGTCTTGACGTCAATCGGAATCAGGCGTAGGTTCAGTTTATCCAGCCGCTCGAAGAACGGAATGCGGATGCTTGCTTTGCCGATAACGATTTTGGATTTCTTTTTGAATCCGGATATAATGTATGCCATGTCCGGTGGCGCCTTGACATATCCGATCGCCATAAAGATGACGAAAAGAATTAATAGTATAATGATGATCAGTACTGGTATGCCGATAGCTTTCATGATAATTCCCCTCCATTGTTGAGTCTGTTTAATCATATGCCGTTTATATACAGTATATCTTATTCTTCTATAAAATTATATAGGAATTTACAGAAAATTCGACAAAAAATCTTTAATTGTCAAAACACAACCGTAAAGCAGCTTCCGCCGCCCTCCACGTCAGTTACACCGATGCTTCCGCCGTGCGCCTTTACAATTTCATAGGCAATCGACAGTCCGAGACCGAAATGGTCTTTCGTACTGCGGGACTTTTCCGCCCGGTAGAAGCGGTCAAAAATTCTCTTTTTGTCTTCATCCGAAATGCCGATACCGTTGTCAGTGACAGAAATATGGAATTTATCACGTCGTATCATAAGAGACAAAGTGATATGCCCGTGTTCGGGTGTGTAGCTAATAGCGTTGTGCAGCAGAATTGAGATGACCTGACTGATGCGCTCCGGGTCTGCGCTGCATGGAGGGAGTGCATCTTCCGGCAATTCCACAGATAAGGAGATAGACTTATCCTGTGCGAGCGGCACGAAGGCTTCATAAGAATTCATAAGAAGCGTGTCCAGTTCCACCGGTTTCTTTTGAATCGTAAAGCGGTTTGTATCCGACTGGGAGAGGGTGAGCATGTCGCCCACAAGTGAAGATACGCGCATGCCTTCCAGCATGATTGTCTTCAGGAAGTTTTCCCGCCTTTCCGGAGGTGCGGTTTTACAGCATTCGGCGGCAGAAAGGATAACGGATAAAGGGGTGCGAAGTTCATGTGAGGCGGAGGCGATAAAGAGCGCCTGCTTCTTCTGATTTTCAATGATCGGTTTAAGAAGCCATCCGGTGAAAAACCATGAAAAGATTCCGAGAAGGGCGACTGCGGCAATATCAATCAGAAAAAAACGCAGACGCTGCTCCTTTATTTGCTTTTCCAGATTTAACAAGGAAGAGAGGATCATGATTTCAAGTGCGGAATCTTCCGTTCCAATATGGATTTTGCCGGCAAAATACCGGATGCCCGTGGAAGGGGAGACAAATTCATATTCGGTGTGCGACACAACGGAAAAAACATCAGTCAATGCGCTTGACTGCACAGATGCCGCCACACCGGTCTGACTGCGGAAAGCGTCCTCACTTTCCTGAAGGAGCAGGTCGCGCATGGCGTTTTCATCGGCGTCATTTAACCGATTGAAGAGAAAAGGGGTTCCGTTGTCCAGAACGAAAAAGAGATAATTTCCCTGCGCCTCCATTTTGGCGAGCCATTCCATGGAAATGACATTTTGATGTTCAAGGTTCGTTGAGATGGTATTGATATCGTTCCGGAAAGCCTGAAACTGGTTTCTGTGTAGTCCGCTTTCCGACACATACAGGTAGCAGAGTGACATGATAATCATGATAACGGCGGTGATTCCCGTACACAGAAGAGTCAGCCGCAGGTGTACTTTTTGAAACATGGTCTGTGATTCCTTCTATTTCGTTGAGTTTGGTGAACGTTGCGCGAATGCTTTAGGTATTTGATGATCATTATGCCATTATCAGGCTGTAGCCGACACCCCGTATGGTCTTGATTTGCAGGCTGCTTCCGGTTATTTTCAGTCTTCTGCGGAGAAAGTGGATGTAATTGTCCAGATTGCCTTCTTCCACATCGCTGTCAGGACCCCATACCTTTAATAGAATCGTGCTGCGTTGCAAAGTATTTCCTATGGAATGCACGAATATCTCCATGAGCTCAGCTTCTTTTTTGGAGAGAGTGCAGCTTCCCTTGGGTCCCGTGAGAATGCACTCGGATTTCTGCCATGTGACGTCCGCCACGCGAAAGGCGTCATTGACTGTAAGCGTGTGAGGCCTTCTTGTCACGCACCGTATTCTTGCGAGCAGTTCTTCAAAAGCGAAAGGCTTCACAAGATAATCGTCGGCGCCCAAATCAAGTCCCGTTACTTTATCGGAGAGCGTACCGAGTGCGGTGATCAGAATGACCGGCGTGGAGATGCCCTTTTGCCGGAGTGCAGTCAGCACGTCGGTTCCTTCCATATACGGAAGCATTCTGTCTAACAAAATGACGTCATAGATATTCTGCTCTCCGTAGAAGAGAGCTTCTTCCCCGTCAAAACAGCAATCTACGGTGAATTGCTCCGTTTCCAGTTGGTAGGTCAGCGTATCATTTAAATGTCTGTCGTCTTCTGCCAGTAAGATTCGCATGTGAAAAATCCTTTCTTCGTAATTTATATTTCTACGCATGATTTCGCGCAAAATATTCATCAGTTTATTTTAGCACAGAAATCTATATTTAATCTCTAAAAAAGTTGGGGAGTAAAATTTCTTTTTATCCGGGCAAACGAAACAAATTGATTTTTAGAGATTATTTAGAGAAAACCTTGGTATGATGTGAAATGTAAAAGCAAACGCGGATGATCATTTGTGAAGCAGGTTAGGAATCAGTAAGAGAAAGACAGGGTAAAAGAGGATTATGAAAAGATGCTATTATAAGAGAATCATCGCGGCAGCTATGTCGCTCATGATGACTGCTTCGCTTCTCGGAGGATGCGGGAATGGCGGTCAGCAGGCAGACGGTCAAGGAGGAATGACGACGGGAGGAGATTCGGCAGCGGATGGCGTAAGTCAGACGGGGGAAGACTCTCTAGGCGATACGGCTATGGGGCGGTATCTGGAAGAAGCTGTAGACTTGTCCGATAAGCTGCAAGGCGCGAATGGAAACCTTTTTGCTTTAGAAGACGGAGAAATTGCAGTTACAGAAGTGATGAATCAGATTTATGTATCAAATGACTGCGGTATGACATGGGAAGCTAGGGAGCCGGATTTGCGGGACGGAATGTATGAACAGGGCACATATATCGACGAGTATGCGATGGGAGCGGACGGCACGATCGGAATGATCTGCGCGCCCATGGATACGGGCGAGGGCGAAGAAGAGGCGGATGTCGAAGACGAAGACGCTGCAGGAGAGGACGACACCTTCACACAAATTGAGGAAGAAGCCATAAACTTTTTTGCAAAGTATACGGCTGTCGTCATCAGACCCGACGGCACACAGATTCAGGTGACGCTTCCGCAAGGGGAAGAGGAGTGCCCGCAGCACATGTGGATTGACGATGAAGGCACGGTGTATGTGGGGACGGATGGCGAAGAACTGTACGAGATTGCGGAAGACGGAAACGGAAAGGTTTATCTGACTTTGGAGGATACGCCGCAGTTGATACAGTTTCTTGGCAGCTATATGATTATTGACGGATGGAATTATGAAGATTTGGTTATCTACGACAGGGAGACGAAGGAGTATGTCGAGGATGTCGTGCTAAGTGATTTCGTGAAGGAAAATTACGGAAACCGGACTTTTAACGGTGGGAGCTTCTATGATTTGTATTTCTTTGCGGGTGAAGATGATGTTCTGTATCTGGCTGGCAAACAAGGCGTGCATCGTCATGTGATTGGCGGCAGCGCTATGGAACGGATTATAGATGCGAATCTTTCATCCTTCGGCGATCCCAGTTGCAAATTGCTTGGTATGGCGGCAATGGATAATAATGAGTTTGTCGCGCTTTTTAATAGAGCAAAGCTGGTGCGCTATGCGTATGACCCGACGGTGCCTGCCGTACCGAGCGAGAGCGTCAAGGCATACAGTCTCAGGGAAAATGTGATGCTGCGTAAGGCAATTTCCCTCTATCAGACGAGTCATCCGGAAGTCTATGTGGAATATGAGATTGGCATCGAGGACGGCAGCGCGGTGACGAAAGAGGATGCCCTTAAGAAATTGAATACGGAGATTATGGCGGGCGAGGGACCGGATCTACTTATTCTGGATGATATGCCGGCAGATTCTTTTGTCGAGAAAGGACTGCTCAAAGACTTGACGCCGCTGGTGGACAGTCTGGAAGGCGATGGAAAGCTGTTCGGTAATATCATCGATGCATTCAGGCGTGATGACGGGCTCTATATGATACCCTGTGAAGCGGCGCTTCCGACAATCATGGGAAAAGAAAAGTATGTTTCGCAGATGACGGATTTAAATGGAATAGCGGACGGAATGGAGGAGCTCAGGCAGGATAATCCTCAGAAAGATTTGCTGATGCTCTGTTCACCGAAAGCGATTATGAGAAACTTCGTACCGTCATCGGCTCCGGCATGGATGACGTCAGGCGGAGAACTTGACAAGAAAGCGATAGAAGAATTTTATGTACAGATGAAACGGGTTTATGACGCGCAGATGGACGGCTTGCCGCAAGAAGCGATTAAGAATTATACAACACGGGACGAGGAGAATATGAACTATTGTGCGGAAAGAATAGAAGATCAGGATTTCTCGTACTTTACGATGGATGAGTTCTATTATCTGCGAGGGGAAAAGCAGATTATGGCAGGTTCTGAGAGTTATTCTTACGGATATTCGGAACTGACGTCGGTACAGCGCGTGAAGGGTTTTGAAGAAGATATCATCATACCGATGAACGGGTTATGCGACAATGTATTCTATGCAAGGACGCTGGCGGCCGTCAATGCGTCTTCCGACAATACGGAACATGCTGAGGAGCTGTTTAAGACCTTAATTGGTGCGGACGGTGTTACGAATTGGGGATTCCCGGTGAATCAGGCGGCGTTTGAGAAAGAGCTGATTCCGGAGTATGAGGTTCCCTCGGAGGGCAGTTACAGTACATTTGCGTTCATGGATGAAAATGGTTCCGTATTTTCATGGGAGATTTACTGGCTTGACGAGGCGCAGGCGGATGAACTGCGGGAACGCATGCGGACGGTGGATACGCCTTATGTAAAGAATGAAGTGTTAGAGGAAGCAGTGCTTAGTGCAGGTGCGGATTATATCAACAGTGAATGCGGACTGGACGAAGCGGTGGCGGCTGTGGAGAAGAGTATGTCGATTTATCTTGCCGAGTAAAATGAGATGGGGAACATGGAGGGCTAAAATGAGAATGCATAAGGTAAGTGCAAAGGTTCATAAGGATACGCGGGCGTTCTTTCTGTTTCTGGCGCCCAGTCTGCTGGGAGTGATCATTTTTGTACTGCTTCCGTTTCTGGACGTGTTCGTGCGTTCTTTTCAGACTGTAGTGACGAAGCAGTTTGTCGGGTTTAAGAATTACGCAACAATTTTCTCTAATCAGGCGTTTCAGCTTGCAGTGAAAAATACGATTCGTTTTACGCTGGTCTGTATTCCGCTGTTAGTTGTGATCGGGCTTTTGATAGCGCTGCCTGTGAGCAGGATGAAAAGTGCGGGAACAATCAAATCTTTGTATCTGTTCCCGCTTGCCATGCCGACGGCGACGATCGTCATCGTATGGAAAATGGTTTTCTATAAGCAGGGTTTTTTAAATCTGATATTGACACAGCTTGGAGAATGGACCGGATTATGGGGTGAAGTTCATTTTGATTATCTGGGCAGCAGCGCGTCATTCTGGGTGTTGGTGTTCAGCTATATCTGGAAGAATGCCGGGTATACGATTGTACTGTGGCTTGCCGGCATTCTCGGAATCCCCAATGAACTGCTGGAGGCGGCGAGGGTGGACGGCGCCTCCGAGCGTCAGTGCACCATGAAAATCATACTCCCGAATCTGAAGGGAAGCCTCTATACCATAGTGATCCTCTCCTTTCTTAATTCTTTCAAAATATATAGAGAGGCGTATCTGGTCGCCGGTGCATACCCGGAACAGGATATGTATCTTTTACAGCATTTGTTCAATAACTGGTTTGTCAATCTTGATTTTGACAAGATGGCGGCGGCAGCGGTCTGTGTGGGAGGTTTTCTGCTCGTGGTGATTATGCTTCTGCAGCGGATATGGGATAAGACATGAAGTTATGTCTGGAAGAATGCCGCCGTTTGCGGCGAAGCATTCTTCTTGGCGGAGTGGAAAATATCGATATAAATAGTTGGAAAGGATAATATCGAGAATGAGTTTACATAACTATATACCGAAAGGGAAAGACATCAGAAAAGGAATTTTGCTTCTGCTCATACTGATACCGACGCTTCTTGTCTGTCTGCCGATTGTTCTGTTGGTGACAGGTTCGGTGATGAGCAGCGGTGAACTCAGGCAGCATTTGTCTCCGGTATTTTCCGATGCGCTGGAATATATCAGTTGGAAGGTAGTGCCGGATTATCCGACTTTTGAGAATTACGGCAGGCTGCTTTTTATGACGCCGCAGTTTTTCGTATTGTTTTGGAACTCGATTAAGATGGTGGCGTGCATACTGGCGGGACAGCTCTTGGTGGGAGTACCGGCGGCATGGGCCTTTGCCGTGTACAGAGTCAAGGGGAGCAGGGCGCTTTTTGCACTCTATGTTGTGCTGATGCTTCTGCCTTTTCAGGTGATGATGCTCTCCAGCTATCTGGTGCTTAACCGGCTTGGTATGCTGAATACACAGCAGGCGGTTATTCTTCCGGCGGTGTTTTCCACATTTCCGGTGTTTCTTACATACGGCGGGTTTCGGTGTATTCCCATACAGCTTCTTGAGGCGGCTAGGATTGACGGTGCGGGAGAACTTCGGATTTTCTGCACGTTGGGACTTCCGCTTGGCAGGAGCGGACTGCTGTCGGCAATGGTGCTGGGATTTCTGGAGTACTGGAACATGATGGAGCAGCCCATGGCTTTTCTGGAAGAGAAGTCGCTGTGGCCGTTGTCGCTATATCTGCCGGAAATCACATGGGCGCAGGCGGGGTATGCTTTCACAACGTCGATCATTACGCTGATTCCCGCTGTGTTTGTCTTTATCTGGGGACAGGATTATTTGGAGCAGGGAATTATTTTCTCGGGATTAAAGGAATAGTACATACCGATAGAATGAGAAGTGGAGGAGAGAAATTTGAGCGGTAACAGAAAAAAGAAAATTGTGGCGGGCTTTTTTATATTTCTGGTATTTATGTGGTTATGCACGGTGATATCCAAGAGCATATATGCTTCGAAGCTTCCCATCGTATCGACCGAATCCATCGAGCAGAAATATGTGGAACATATTGTGAAGGTGGACGGCATTGTGATCGCCGGAGAAAAGAGTCCGGTCACAGCAATAAGTGGTCTTCGCGTTGAACATTTGTCTGTGCAGGTGGGCGATTCGGTGGAAGAAGGGGACGTGCTGTTTACAATAGATATGGAAGATTTGACGGATATCATAGAAGAAAAAGAAGCAGCCATATCCAAACTTCAGGCGCAGATTGACACGGTTTTGCAGAATGAAGAATTGGCAAGGCAGAAGAAGGAATTGGAAGAGCAGCGTGCCAGAGAGGATTATGACGCCTTGGCGAGAAGAGAAGATACGCTTGTGGGCAGGGGCGCTGAGGAGGTCAATCAGGCTGAAAAAGATTTGGAGAATGCCGGAGATGACGAGGCGTTACAGGATGCTTTGCAGCAGGCGGCGTACGCGGAGGCGGATGCCAAATGGCAGAGAGAGACCGCCATGAGAGATGCAGAGAGAAGAGTGGAGGATATCATTGCACCGGAAAGTGAGGATTCCACTTTAGAGGTCAATCGTCTGGAACTTGCCGGTCTGCAGGAGGATTTAGCGCCTTATCTGGATATCAGGGAGGAGGAAGGCAGGATTCTTTCGCCTATGAGCGGAATAATTACGGATATCTATGTAAGCACGGGCGGAAGGACTTCTGATTCGGCAGTTTTGCTGCTTGCAGACGATTCCGTACCATGTCAGTTTAAGACGACGCTTACACAGGAACAGAAGAAATACGTCGGCTTAAATGATGAAGTATCTCTGAAATTGGATGGAAGCAGTAAGGAGAAAGAAGCGACAGTGGATTATCTGTCCGAGAGCAGTACAATGCCCGGAAATTATGAAGTTTATATCAACCTTCCGGAAGGAATGGGCGTACCGGGACTTTCGGGTACGATGAGCCGCGCCGAGTCAGGTGAGAAACATTACTGTTGTGTCACACCTGCAGCCGTGCATGAAGAAGGTTCCAGACATTACGTCTATGTGGTGAAAGAGCGCGACGGCATTCTCGGCAAAGAGTATTATGCGGAGCAGGTTAATGTGATGGTACTGGATGAAAATGAAAACTGGGCTGCCTTGGAAGGCGCGCTTAACGACGATAGTGTCATCATCTCGTCCTCCACGAAGGAAGTGAAGAACGGAGATGTTGTCAGACTGTCGGAAGAGTAGACGGCGGATCCCCTTTGGACGATAGAATATTAAGGAAAGTCTTCAAGGGGATTTCCGTCGATTCCGAAAGAAGTTATGTAATATTCGTGTCCGATATCGTCCGTTGACAGTTCCTCCGCAGAGAGGTCATAGTAATATACCACATAGCGTTCGACGGGGAGGTCTATGCGGCGGAGTATTTCGCCGAGCGTTTCTTTCTGTGCTTTACATTCCTCAACGCTCTTGCCATCAGCGGCGATATAGACTTGCACAAACCTCGGACCGGCATAGTACGTCCCGTCCAGAACGGATTCCACGGTCAATAGAGCAGGGTCGTCATATTTTATGAGATACCAGTCATACCAGACGGAGGTGTTAAATCTGACAAACCCCGGAATGTCGTCAGCAATCTGTTCTTCCATGTATCGGAAGTAGGAGTCTTCCTGCAAATAGCCGTAGAGATTATCTTCTATGGCAGATCCCGGTGCGGGGTACAGATTCAATTTGTATTCTTTCTCATCGGCGGAAGCGGGCGATACGCTGAACACAAATCTTTTGATAGGAGGCGGCTTGGATCCGTCGCTGACGCCGGGAGTTTCTATATATAATCTGTTCACATGAAATAATCCTCCGGGGTATCTTGTTTCGATATCTTTTAGACCAATGCGGAGATTATCAAGGATGTATGCCTGACTGTCGGTTAACCGTCCGGCGGCGATTTTCTCTTTGTTCTTATCATCCCATGCAAATATCTGCATCAAAAGGATTTCTTCTTCGGTCATTTCATAGAACGGCAATTTTGCCGTGGCAATTTTATCCGATAGTTCCCTGATGGGTCCCGCCAGTTCGATTCTGAAATAGAAAAGAGTGCCGCAGCATAAATAAAGCAGAAAGAGGAGACGCCTTATGCAATATAATTTCGGATAGGGCATTGGTCCTTTCTCGGCAGCGTCGGTATCGGGCGTCTCTGCGTCAGGTTCATTTCCTTTTTTGTATTTTAATAGAATAAATGCCATGCTGATGCAGTCGCATACCGGTATCATTTGCAGAAAAAAATGGAATCGGGAAGGCTGCGGTCCTTCGTCTGAATGTTTTCTGATATGGCGGATATATTTAATGCCGATATATCCGTATGCGGCATTCATCGCCAGAGGAAGGATGATGGGAATCATGAGCGGAAGAGGAGGAAAGAGCAGTGAAATAATTGTCCAGATAAAGTGAAGAAATGGATGCTGAGTCGGCGCCGAGCCAATGCATTTCCAATAGAGCCATGCATTGAGCGGCAGGAAGGGAAGGAATGTTAGTTTGAGCGCAACCCAGATTCTTTTTATCTGCTCAATCAATCCACAGTCATATAAGGTCTGAACCGTAAACGGGGTGAGACCGGACAGAATACATATTGCCATGAATTCGCAAATAAAGAAAGTTACATAGTCAAGATATGAGAAACGGTCATGAAACCAAAAAAGGCGCACTGCGTTAGTTAACAGGTGCAGATACATACATGCGATGAGGGCAAGCGCAATACGCGGAAATTTATACTTTCTTGCCTTCGAAAGCCGCTGCAGGTCTTTGGCAGTTTGGGGTGCGCAAATAAAATCCGTGACGCCGATCCAGAAAAGGGAAAGCGTGATCAGATAGATAGGGAACATTATGAGTCCGTATGTGTTCATATCCACCTCCTTGCCGATGCACAGCGATGTTTCGGGCGCATGACTATTATCTAAAAAGAACAGGAACAAAGTCCTGTTCTAATTTGTCATGTATTATGGGATACCGGGGATTATCCGGCAAAACACTGCGTTGGTGTGCCGAAATAACGCATAAATATTATCAATGTAAAGCATATTTATTTGTGGCACAACTACATGATATAGTGTATCACAATGCAAAATTAAAGTCTAGTAATTTTTTGATTTCTTTTTACAATATTTATATAGCTAATATTTATATGTGGCAATGTCCATCGTGCAGTAAGACGGCAGGAAGCGTTTGTGAAGGCAGGAACAGGGGAGATTTCAGGAAACATCGGATACAGAAGGAGGTCATACATGGGCACAAGACAAAGAAAAGAGGATTGGGCGGTATCAAGACAGGCGGAGGAACGATACCTTGAACAGACGCTTGACGTCGTAAAGGATAACCTTACAAATTATGGGCGCGAGGTGTCGCGTATGCAGGAAGATATTGATGAGATGCTTGCTCATTATCATGATAATGACACGGAAGTACTCACGATTCTGAATAATACCGTGACCATGCATGAACATATGAAAAGAGCGCTTATCCGCAATGAAAAAGCGCTCACGAAGCCGTATTTCGGAAGGATTATTTTCCATGACGAGGCGCTTGACAAGGAGGAATCCATCTATATCGGCAGAGGTGGAATTGCCAAAGATACAACGCACTGGATGGTGGTGGACTGGCGCGCGCCTGTGGCAAATGCGTATTATGAGAATGGTCTTGGCAAATGCAGCTATGAAGCGCCGGGCGGCAAACAAATCAGAATTGATCTGGAATTGAAACGTACTTATGAAATCGAATCGGGCAAGCTGCTCGACTATTTTGACAGTGAGGTGATCGCCAACGATGATCTGCTGACAAAGTATCTTGCCAAGAATAAACAGGCGGTCTTGAGCGAGATTGTGGCAACCATTCAGAAAGAGCAGAATGAAATTATCCGCAAGTCTCCGTATCATAACATCATTGTTCAGGGGGTTGCAGGGTCCGGCAAGACGACCGTGGCGATGCATAGGATTTCTTATATTCTGTACAATTATGAGGAACGTTTCAAGCCGGACGATTTCTATATTGTAGGGAGTAACCGGATTCTGCTGAATTACATTACGGGCGTTCTTCCAGATCTGGATGTGTATGGGATCAGACAGATGACGATGGAACAGCTTTTTGTCAGACTCTTATATGAGGACTGGGATGACAAGAAGTACCGGATTAAGGCAGCGGATGCGGGCAAAAGGTATGGAAAAGGCGGGAAACGGGATGCAGATACAGGCGGAAAAAGGGAAGTCATAGATAATGGGCGACGAGACGAAAGTGTAAAAGGAAGCTCTATATGGTTCCGGGATTTGGAAGCATACTGTCGGGAATTGGAATGGAATGCGATATCGCGCCAATCTGTTTATCTGAATCCGAAGCAGTTTGTGGAAGGCATCCGGGACGGAAAAGCAGGCGTATTTGATGAGAGCGGCGGGGAGGATCCAGACAAGGCGGACCTTATCTGCCTGATGAATAGGGAAGCTGTAGAACGATATATCAGAGAAAATCCCATGGTGTCGGTGCAGAGTAAAATCAATATGTTAAATACCCGTCTGCGAGGTAAGGTGAAAGAAGAATTTCTGAAAAGAAGCATCCGTTACACGGAAGCCGAACGAAAAGCAATCCTCAAGGCGTATCGCGGGCACTATGGCGGCAAAATATGGAAGCAGTCTATTTTTGAACTGTATCAGGATTTCTTACGCAGGCAGACAGCAAAAGGATATGATGTCAACGTGCCGGATGAAGCGTTCGACGTGTATGATCTGGCGGCGCTTGCCTATCTGTATAAAAGAGTGAAAGAGACGGAAGTGATCAGCGAGGCGCATCATATCGTCATAGATGAGGCGCAGGATTTCGGAATGATGGCGTACCTTGTATTAAAGTTCTGTATCTACCGTTGCACGTATACGATTATGGGTGACGTTTCCCAGAACATTCATTTTGGGTACGGCTTGAACGATTGGGAGGAACTTAAGATACTGATGCTGGCGGATCCTATGGACAGCTTCGGGATTCTTAAGAAAAGTTACCGTAACACGGTGGAGATATCTGATTTTGCAACGAATATACTGCATCATGGGAAATTTTCCGTCTATCCAGTGGAACCGATTATCAGACATGGAAGTCCTGTGACGGTACGGCGGCTTGCGGACAGACAGACGATGATTCGCGAGGCGGCGGATATCTGCATTAAGTGGAAAAACAGTGGCAGCAGGCTGGAGACAATCGCTGTCGTCTGTCGTGACAGGGAAGAAGCGGCGGCGGCAGCAGGAGAATTGTCCGCATATGTAGAAGTGATGGAAAGCGATCCGGAGAAAATGCAATTTGGCAGCGGTATCATGGTACTTCCCGTAGAGTACACAAAGGGTCTGGAGTTTGACGCAGTTCTGATTCTGGATCCGACTAGGGAGAAATATCCTGCGGATGACGGTCATGCAAAGCTGCTCTATGTGGCGGCGACCCGCGCGCTTCATGAACTGTGTGTGATTCATACAGGGAATCTGACGGGGCTGATCGCCGACCCGGTTCCGGATACACATGTTGCGAGAGATGCGAGCGTACTGCAGGGCGGGACTGATAACGGCATTCATGATAATAGCGGACAAAGAATGAGAGATTTGTCGTCTACAGCAGGCGCAGACTCGGATAGACGGAGAAAGAAAGTTTCTATTGTGCGCAATCAGGTAACGGATGAGAGGGTTGTGGAGAAGAAAGCCGATGCGGGAACAAGAGCGGCGGCAGGCAGGGAGCATGGCGGAATGTCATACACGCTGCAGAGCGTTAATACAAGCGCACTTAACCGAAAGCCTGAAAAAACAAAACAGGAAAGCACGATACAATTCGGTGATATGCCGCTGACCGAGAAGCTGCGACCGGCAGGGCACGGGAAGATAGACCTTGCGGTGAAATGGGTGGTAAAACAGCAGGACGGGCTGTATCTGCACAGCCGATACGGCGTTCTGCGCTTAAGCCCGATTGGCAGCGCGATTGTAAGGGTGACTTTTGCAAAAGGCGGACAGATTCTGGATGGGATAAACGATAGGATTGCGGTGCATTCTGTTGACAAAAGATGGATGTATAAAGAATCCGGCAGCACGGTAGACCTTATGACGGACGAACTGTTTGTGCAGGCAGATAAAGGGACGGGTGCGATACGCTATATGACGCGGGACAAGAAGCTGCTGCTTGCGGAACAAAACAGAGAATGCAGGCAGCTTGAGAGCACTGCGGACGGAAGATTCAGAACGTGGCTCTATCTCGATTGGCCAAAGAAAGAGACGGTGTACGGCATGGGAGCAGGAGATGCCGCCGGACTGAATTTGAGAAAGACGGCAAGATATATTTCGCATATTGGCAGTAATGAAAAAGAGGACTTTGAATTGCCATTTATATTATCAGACCAAGGGTATGGAATCGTTCTTGCAGCTGACAGTCCGGTTCTGAGCTGCGATATACCAGCGTACGGTACTTATCTGTATGCAGAAAGCGAGCGGCAGATGGATTTCTATTTCATCACAGGAAAACGCCAGAATACGATTATGAACGCTTATGCCTATCTTTGCGGGAAGCTGTAAGGCTTCCCGGAGAACCTCCGATACGGAAGCCGATCGCGGAAGATACCGCGGCATTAGAAATAATACAAGAGTGATTTTCCATAGTATTAAGAAATATGACCTCAGGAAAGATAAAACATTTATAGGAGACTTTCAAGGCAACATATAGTAGAATGGTAATATCGGACAAGCTGATACATCGAACGCCGTCTTAGGCATTACCCATCCGGAAAATGAACTCTCTCAACGCGCGATTGGAAAGAGTATTTCTTTGGCGTACAATCTATTTATGGCATGGGAAATCAGGAGATTGGAGGGGGAGAAGAGAATGTACTTGGAAACAAAGCGGCTCATCATACGGGATTATGAGGGGAGTGACAGAGATAATTATTTTCGGTTAAAAAATGATGCAAAGACGATGTACTATCTGCAGGATATCAAGTTTTCCTCGAGACAGGAATCGGATGAGGAATTTGAACAGATATTGGAAGACGCTAAGAAAAAGGACAGAACGTTTTATTTTCTACATATAGAATTGAAGGATAGCCATGAACAGGTAGGCAGCATCGGATATACGGTGAAGGCGAGGACGCCGGTGGGCAAGCTTGTCCATGCGGGATATTTTACCTATCCGAAATTCTGGAACAACGGTTATGTGACGGAAGCTTTTCGCAAAGTACTGGAATTTGCTTTTCTGGAAGACGATGTATACCGGGTGACGACGGGATGCTTCGCGGAGAATGCGGGTTCTGAGAAAGTTATGCGCAAATGCGGGCTGATCAAGGAGGCGGAGCATATAGACTGGGAATGGCATGATGGTAAGATGAAGACCCGGTTGGAATACAGACTGTTGAAAAATGAGTGGAACAAAATACAGTTGTAAGGGGGCGGCGATGGCAGCAATTCATTTGAGGGTATATGACTTAAGAAAAGCGAGTCGGATCAGTCAGCGGCAGTTGGCGGATGAAGTCGGCGTTTCCGTACAGACTGTCAGCAAATGGGAGAACAATGTCTGTATGCCTGATATCGCTATGTTACCGGATATTGCGAAGTTTTTCCACGTAACGGTTGATGAACTTCTGGGACTGTCTCCTCTTGCGGGTGAGAAGTACATACCGGTCAATAGTGGTGAGAGGGATTACTGGGAGTCCAGACTGGATTACTTGAAAGCAAGCAGGAGGATTGAAAGCTACTGTCGTAAACAGCGGAAGGTACAGGCTTATGTGGCGGCAAATCGGGAGAATCTGAAATATCTCCACTACTGGGAGCTCTTGGTTAGTTATGGGTATAAATAAATATAAGAAAACGGAGGATTGAAAACATGGGAATCGTAATTAAGAATGCTCTGGCAATTCTGCCGCAGGGCGCAGAAGATGTAGTGCAGGAGACAAGCATCTACATTGAGAAGGACCGAATCACGGGAATCGGACAGGCTCCCGATGGATTCTGTGAGGACAAGGTGATTGACGGAAAGGACAAACTGGTGATTCCGGGACTGATTAACTGTCACACCCATTCGTATATGTCCTTTATGAGGAATGTGGCGGATGACCTTTCATTTATGGACTGGCTGTTCGGAACGATTGATCCCATCGAACAGCAGATGACGGATGAGGACACTTATTGGGGTGCTAATCTGGCGATTATTGAGATGATGAAGAGCGGAACGACCTGCTTTAACGATATGCAGATGAACATTCATCAGACGACCCGCGCTGTCAAGGAATCTGGAATGCGTGCGGTAATCAGCAGAGGGCTGGTGGGCAGCGGTAATGACGAAGCCGGACAGATGAGACTGAGGCAGGCATACGAGGAGCGGGACGCCGCCAAAGACTGCGACAGATTATCGTTTGTACTGGGCCCTCACGCACCTTTTACATGTGATGAGGAATTTATGAAGATTGTCGCAGCAGAGGCGAAGAAAAATGGCATGGGCATTCATATCCACTTATCGGAGAGCGAGAGCGAGATTGCACAGATTAGGGAAAAATACGGATGCAGCCCCATTGCGTTGGCCGACAGGTGCGGGCTGTTTGACGTGCCGGCGGTAGCGGCGCACTGTGTGCAGATTGACGAGGCGGACATGGATATTCTGAAAGCAAAAAATGTCAGCGTCGTGACGAATCCGGCGAGCAATATGAAGCTTGGTAACGGTTTTGCGCCTGTGGCGGGAATGCTTCAAAAGGGAATCAACGTATGTCTCGGGACGGACGGCGCCGCCAGCAACAATTGTCTGAACATGTTTCATGAACTCAGTCTGCTCACACTGATTCACAAGGGCATCGGTAGGACGCCCCAGTGTATCAGCGCCAAAGAAGGGTTCCGCATCGCGACCATAAACGGCGCCAAGGCGCTTGGTATGGAGAAGGAAATCGGAAGTATCGAGGTCGGCAAGAAGGCGGATTTGGCAATCCTTGACTTAAATACACCTTCGCTTACTCCCAGAAATAACCTGATTGCGGGCTTGTCCTATTCCGCCAACGGTTCAGAGGTCGATACGGTCATCATTAACGGACAGATTACGATGGAGAACAGAAAGCTTCTGACCATTGACGAGCAGCTCGTGTACGGTAAGATTCAAGAGATTATCGTAAGAATGGGACTGGATAAGAAAGTGTATTAAGAAGAACAGCAACGGAAAAGTTTATCGCAAAGAATAGAGCATATAGATTTCTATATGCTCTAACGCTGTTTTCTTACGACAAAAACGTCTGTCTTTACAATAAAATTTAAATTATATATCTTCTTTCATTTCGCTTTGTTCTGTTGCTTGCAATCGCCCCCTGCTTGCAACTGCTTACAGCTACTTTTTCTTAAGTGCAATTTATACCTTCAAAAGTGCAATCTATACCCAAATACTTACAAATTTCTCATAATTTTATTAAACTGATTACACCTCAGGTAGAGTGTGTTGACCACGGAATAAGAATGTATGGAGCAGGAAAGGATGTATATGGAACAAGTAAAACAGAGAATACTTTCATTTTATATAAAGACAGGGAAGAAGCACAGAGGGGTGTGGAACAGGCTTTGCCAGAGCACATTCCGTAAAAGGCTTGCCTGCGTATTGATGGTAGCTGTTATTTTTGCGACGCAGACAGATTTACTGCGGGTGTTTGCCGAAACAGATGAGGATACAAGCACGGGTGTTGTGCAGATTGCCGGGTTTCAGGAGCTGCCCGCTGAGGTTGCCGAACAGACAGTGGCGCTTGGTACGCCATACGAGGAACTGCTGCTACCGGAAGAACTGACAGCTTATGCGGCGTATCAGAAGACGGATTCTGAAGAAAACGACACGGAAGAAGACGGTAAGCAGGAAGACGACGCAGAAGAAGACGGCACAAAAGAAGACGGTAAGCAGGAAAATGGAACAGAAGAAGATAATTCACAGAGTGAAACGGAAGAAGACAGTGCGTCCGGCAAAATAGAAACAGATGACACTGTAGAAGATAATACAGACGGAAACAATACACAAGACGGGTCAAATCAAGAAAATGGAACAGAAGCAGACGACTCTGGAGCAGATGAAGCAGATATCAGTGAAGACGGAATAACAGGCGGCGCAGATACAGATGGTAATGTGACAGAGCAGATTCCGGACGTTGTTGCAATGCCGCAGACACCGGATATGGTGCCGTGGGAAGCAAAGACATCTACAGTTACTTTGCCGGAATACCAGTCAGAAAATGTAGTAACAGTAGAGACACTTTTGCAGAATCCGGGTAGCGAGACTATTACCGTTACCGGAGTTACATGGGAAAGTGAGACCGTATATGACAATGAAACGCCGGGACAGTACATATTTACGCCTGTTTTGCCGGACGGCTATAGTTTGGCGGGGGGTATTACGCTTCCGGAGATTACTGTGACGGTGGAACAGTCCGGTGAGAGACGTACAGCAGCGGTCAGAACGCTTAGAGCAGGCAGCCACAGTCATCCTTTATGTGGGACAGATTGTACTCATGGTCATGGCAGTCAGAATTATACGGCGTTAAGTACAACAGAAGGCGGTCTTAGCGCAGGAAGCTATTATTTGGAAACGGATTTTGAATTTACGAACGCTTTGACAATTAGTGGAACTGTGAATCTTTGTTTAAACGGTCATTCTATTTACAGTGAGGTTTCAGATGGTGTTATAAGGGTGCATAATAATAGCGTGCTGAATATCTGTGATTGTGGAAATGGGGGTAAGATATATTGCTTACAGAGTCATAATCCTATTCAATTAAGCAGTGGTGGTACACTGAATTTGTATGGTGGTACTATAGAGTCCGGAGGAGCAACTGCAATACCGGTAGGAACCGGTAAAAACGATTCTTCAGGAGGTTGTACCATCAATATTTATGGTGGAGCAGTGCAGGGAAAAGGGCAGGCGATTCTGATCAATCCCAGTATGAGCGGCACCGCCGTTAATGTCTATGGTGGAAGAATAAATGCGGTAAATTATGGTATCCGTGCTCAGAATGGTTCTGTAAATCTTGCAGGGGGCAATATATCTGCAACAAGTACAAACGGCATAGGGATTTCCGCAGAGAACAGCACCGGCGTAACACTGTCCGGCAACGCCGCTATTTCTGGAATAGCAGCGGCTCTCTCTATAGCTTCACCCATATGTGATAACGGATATACAGGAGGAAATGTAAGTATAGATATTACAAACGACGCTCTATTTGTAGTTAATACGGTACTTGTACAAAACGGTGCGGTCAACAGTGGAAAATATAGTCTGATAAAAAAATACACAGATAGCGGCTGGGGATTATTAAAGGGCGGAAACAAAGGTCGAGATTTGGTTTTGCATACGCATTTGTCACATACTTATGCAACGCCGGTCTGGAGCTGGACAGGTTATACCTCAGCAAGTGCGGAATTTACCTGTACAGTTGCGAGCTGCGGTTACAAAGAGAATGTAACGACAACCGCAGGCGGTATTACGAGCAAAGTGACACAGGAAGCTACCTGCACAGAAAAAGGCAGTAAAACTTATACGGCAAGTGTTGTTTTTGAAGGGAAAACTTATACAGATACAAAAATAGAAGAAATCTCTGTAAAGCCTTTTACTGTTACATTTGATGCAAATGGCGGTACAGGCAATATGGGTAACCAGACATTTACTTATGGTATGCCGCAGACCATTTCCATGAATCAATTTATCAGAAACGGATATACGTTCAATGGCTGGAATACAAAAAAGACAGGTGGAGGAGATGCATTTACCGATGGGGCTTCCCTTGTGAGTTATGCACCGGCAAGCGGAACAGCAATTACTTTATATGCTCAATGGAACCCGAATCAGTATGTCGTGACCTTCGATTATCAGGGTGCCACGGGCGGTAACACGACAAAGCGGATGGAGGTAAACTATGATAGTGCCTACGGGACACTGCCTCAGCCTGCAAAGAGCGGATATACTTTTTTAGGCTGGTACACACAGGCAGATGGTAAGGGGACGAAGGTTACAAGTTCGACGAAGGTTACGATAGATAAGGACCATAAACTGTATGCCTGCTGGAAGGACAATCGAATTAAAGTATTGTTCATAGCAAACAACGAGGAATATACGACTGTCTATACAAGCTATGGCGGCAGGATAACGGAGATTCCGACCGTGCCGGAAAAGCAGGATGCCGGAGACGATAATTATGTCGGGGAATGGTGTGATGCGCAGGGAAATCCGGCGGTCTTTACAAATATTACTGCTGATATGACGGTATATGCAGTCTATACAGTGGGTTATACCATTACTTTACAGGCAGGAGCCGGATATAGACTTAATCCATCATCTGACAGTTCCGGTCTTGTAAAAGAAGGAAACAGTTACAGTTTTGTCTTTACACTGGATAGCGGATACCGTAAGAACGCAGATTTCGCTGTTAAGATAAACGGAGTAAAGGTGGAACTGGCGAGCGGCGGAAGCTATACCATTACGGATGTCAGAGAAAATAAGAAGGTGACAGTGGAGGGTGTGGAGCAAATTCCTGCCGCTGGCGGAAATCAGGGAAGCAGTGGCGGCAATTCAACCGGTGGCAGCGGTGAAAACGGGGGGACACCATCCAGCGGCAGCGGTGAAACCGGCGGTACACCATCCGGCGGCGGCATTGGTGATACGTCAACTGGTGGTAACGGCAATAACAGCGGTACGCCATCCGGCAGCAGCGGTACAGGAAATGGTAAAACGACCGATGGTGAGAATAATCGGGAAGACGGCAACGGCAGGACGGATATAGGAACAACGTCGGATAACCGGAACAACGGCAGGGTTAATACCGGCAATCCGGTGGCGGACGATACACCGGCGGAACACACGGAAAACCGTGCAGATGAGCAAACGAAGGACAATTCTTCTGTGGGTGTCAGACAAGGTATACCGGAAGGAGAAGAAGTGCTGACAGTTCCGGTAGTCATAGATAACGGTAGAATCATCGTGAATGCAGACGACGGAATAACGGAGCAGGCGATACCTACAGGTAATGCGGCTGGTATGTCCAATACAAGCACTGTCTTAAAGCTGGGCGACGGTGCAGTTGTCGTGACGGTAATCTGTACGGAGCAGGATTATTCAGCAGGCGTGGAAGATACGGCGGCCGTGGCAAATGCGGTTCTGACGCAGACGCATATGGAACTTGTAAGCAATGGTGAAATTATAGAAATCAGAATTGATATGAAGGATATTTCATCGCAGGTGCCGGAACAGGATAAAGAAGTAATTGAAAATGGTGTTGAGGCATACAGCGAAGAGATTCCGGGGCTGACGCTGGGCATGTATGTTGATATTTCTATGTTTGTCAGGAATGGACAGGAGGACTGGAAGGCTGTTACTGAAACGACGGAACCTATCGCTGTGGTCATCGGAATCCCGGAAGGATTGCTGGAAGACGGCAGGGAATATTATATTATTCGTGCTCATGACGGCGAGTATACCTTAATGAACGATACGGATGATGCGTCGGATACTATCACAATCAATACGGACAGATTTTCGAGTTATGCAATCGCATGGCAGGAGACGGAAAATGCAGGAATTAAGTGCGGATTTTGTCATATCTGTCCGGCATTCTTAGGAATCTGCTGTTTTGTGTGGCTGGCGGCGGCAGCAGTAATTATTCTGATTGTTTTTGTAATCATTAGGGCAAGACAAAGAGAAGCGGAAGAAAGCAGATAGGATAATGTACAAACAAAGGTAGGAGCAATCTTAAAGATTGGCTCCTACTTCTTGATTAATACTTGACATATCGGTCTACTGATGATAGACTGATTGCGTGGTCTATCATCAGTAGACTGGCTTGGAGAATCTGATTGACGCGGAAACGGAGAATATCATGAAAGCAAATAAGCAGGAACAAAAGAAGGAATACAGACTGGCGGAGACGGAAGCCCGGTTTGCGGAATTAATCTGGCAGAGGGAACCGATTTCCTCACCGGAACTCGTGAAGTTATGTGAAAAAGAATTTGCATGGAAGAAATCGACGACATACACGGTCCTGAAGAAATTATGCGACAGAGGAATTTTTCAGAATAATAAGACGGAAGTAACTTCATTGATATCCAAAGAGGAATTTTACAGCCACAAGAGCAGAAAATTCGTAGAAGATTCTTTTGACGGTTCCATTCCGAAATTCCTGACGGCTTTTATGGGTGGGAAGAAATTAACAAAACAGCAGGCGCAGGAAATCAAGCAGTTGATTGATGATTTTACGATATAGGAGATTGCGGCGGTTTTTTACCGCGAAATAGAGAAACGTGCAATGGAAGGAAGATGACAGAATATGATGACTGAGATTTTTATAACTGTTCTAAATATGAGTTTGACGGCGAGCTATTGTATTGCTGTCGTTATTTTGCTGCGGTTTTTATTAAAAAAGCAGCCGAAGATTCTGTCGTACCTTCTGTGGAGTGTGGTGCTGTTCCGGATGCTGTGCCCGTTTTCCTTTACAAGCAGTTTCAGTCTGCTGCCAATGAACGCAGAAATAGCATTACAGGAACATCTGACAGAGCGGCAGACGGCAAAGGACGTTTTGGAGCATGATATGAATGCCGGCACGGTGCAGAAGCCGGAAGAGCAAAGTGGTGTGGGCGGCGCGGCGCCCGCGGAGCAAAGCGGACGGGGATTGGTATCCGGTGCACAGACCGTTCTTACAGCCTGTGCTTGGATATGGCTGGCAGGGGCAGGCATGTTTGTTTTTTACGGCGTCTTTTCGGCATTCCGGTTGAAAAAGTTTCTGCATAAGGCGGTCTGCGTGGAAACAAATATCTATGAAGCGGAGAAAATTCCCTCCCCCTTTGTGTTCGGTATCCTCCGTCCGCGCATCTATCTGCCCGCAGGTCTGACAGCACAGGAACGGGAGTACGTTGTGGAGCACGAGCGCGTTCATGCCGCCAGAAAAGATTATCTGGTGAAGATTCTGGCGTGGTTTGCAAGATGCATCCACTGGTTTAATCCACTGGCATGGCTGTTCTTTGCCCTGTTGGAAAATGACATGGAAATGTCTTGTGATGAGGCGGTTATAGGCAGGCTAGGCATGGAGGCAAAGGAGAATTATTCCCGCGCACTGCTTTCATTGTCCTGTGATAAAATAGGAGTTGGCGGCTGCCCGCCGGCTTTTGGGGAAGGCAGTGTCAAAGACCGTGTCCGTAATGTGCTGATTTACCGTAAGAGAGCGTCCGTTGTCGTAGCGGCGTTCGCTGTCATATTGATTGTCATGATTGCAGGACTTGCCTTGAATCCGGCAGGGCGAAAACTTGGCGATGAGGAAGCGGAGGAACTGCTCCGCCTTGGAGAGAAAGACCAGTTTGTGAATGATTATGCGAATGCGTGGTGTATCCGGAACGGAGAGAATCTGGTAAAGTTCTATATTGATGAAGATACCGCTCTGCGCTGTGTGCCGATGATGGAGAAGGAAGACGGCGTGTACACTTACGGTTTTTCAAGCCCATGGCCTTACGAGTTCTGGCGGACGATACCGACGGGAGAGGGGAAGGATGAGGGTACGTCAGAAATCCGCTATTATGCTTGGACTTCCGACCCGCATGTGAGTGTCTGGAAAGAGGAGATTACTTTTAGTAAAACAGATAGTGGGGCTTCGGATGGTGTGGAACCTCATTCCGGATACAGGGTAACGGACAGTAAGCTGACTTATTACGATAACATTGCGTCGGAGACGGAATATATGGACGCTTACTGGGGCGACGGAGCATACCATTTCGTGGATTATGTGGAAAATGGATTCGTGGAGGCAATCAATTTCCAGACGGCGGACGATATGGAGAACGGTGGGACAGACCGCAATGCGGTCTATCGGAGCCCGGAGACAGCGGCGGAATATATCATGAATCTGACCGGCGGTAAGGGTACGGCGCAGACGGCCTCGAACGGTACGGCAATCGTGGAATATACGTTTCCAGACGGCAGCAGCGTCCTGATTCCCATGATGGATGCCAATTTTGACGGCAGAACCGGCAGCCTGCAGCAGGATGAGATGGAAGAAGACGGGCAGACAGGTACGCAGCGTGCCGCCAATAATGAAGTGTGGATATTGGATTTGGATGTGTGGAATGCGGGGGCGCCGTAAGATTGTAGATGATTTTCTTTTTATGGCGGATTTTCTTTTCTGCTTGCACTTCTACCGAAATTTAGTATAATAAGAAATAAGTAAAGAAAGCGCCTACATTGTAGGTGCTTTTTCTTGGAAGATAATGGTAGGATGCGATGACAGAAGTGTCGCAGCGGAAATTTTGACGGTTTTCGCGGCGCGGGAGGATATAGAATAAAGATGGAAATAGAATTTGATGTAAAAATTACCCCGAATATTTTGTACGATTATATGATGCACCATACATACAGCAGTATGTCCGGCATTATGGGTTCCATTGTGGGAGCGTTAATGCTGGTGCTGTTTGCATCGAATAAACAGCCAATCTGTCTGATTATCGGGGTGGTCATACTGCTGTATCTGCCTTGGACCCTTTTCTTAAAATCAAGACAGCAGGCGCTTAATACGCCGGCATTCAAGAAGCCGCTGCACTACCGTCTGTCAGACGAAGGGATAGAAGTGTCGCAGGAGGACACCGTGGAACAGATGGGCTGGGACGGTATGGTGAAGGCAGTATCTACCATGAACAGCATCGCAGTGTATACGACACGCACCAGCGCATGCATTTTTCCGAAGAAGGACTTGGGAGAAAGCAGGTATAAGGTGATGGAGATTATTTCGACACACATGCCGCCGAAGAAAGTGAAAATCAGAGGTTGATGTGAGAAGTACTTCCAGCCACTCACAGCAGAGGCTGTTTTGTGGAGAAGTACTACGATTTGCGCGGCAAATCTTTCTCACATAGGAGAATGCCAAAATACGGGCATTCTCCGTGCGACTTCGAGAAAGCGGAATGTTGAGGAGCGACATGAAAGTAATAGAGACATACAGCGCAGAAGAAACTTATGAACTTGGCAGGCAGCTTGGACGGCAGGCGGAAGCGGGAGCAGTCTACACGCTGATTGGCGACTTGGGCGTGGGCAAAACCGTTCTGACGCAGGGTGTAGCGGCAGGACTCGGGATAGAAGAGCCGATTAACAGTCCGACTTTTACGATTGTACAGATTTATGAAGAAGGCAGGCTGCCATTTTATCATTTCGACGTGTACCGCATCGGTGATGTGGAGGAGATGGACGAAATCGGTTATGAGGACTATTTCTACGGTGACGGAATCTGTCTGATTGAATGGGCGAATCTGATTGAGGAGATATTACCGTCCGAATATACGAAGATTACAATAGAGAAGGATTTGGACAAGGGGTTTGACTACCGCAGAATTACGATAGAAGAGCGGTAGGAATGGAGAGTATTTATGAAAATATTGGCACTGGACAGTTCCGGGCTGGTGGCGTCCGTGGCGCTTTCAGAAGATAATAATTTAATTGCGGAATATACCATACAATATAAAAAGACCCATTCACAGACACTGCTTCCCATGCTGGAGGAAATCAGGAATATGGTAGAACTTGATTTGTCTACGGTGGATGCGATCGCGGTGGCGGCGGGACCGGGCTCTTTTACGGGGCTTAGGATTGGTTCGGCGACAGCGAAAGGTCTTGCTTTTGCCATGGAGAAGTCGATTATTCCGGTTCCGACATTAGAAGGACTCGCCTATCAGATGTATGGGACGGATGCGGTGGTATGTCCGATTATGGATGCCAGAAGGAGTCAGGTTTATACCGGCGTCTATGAGTTTGTCCCGGCAGCCGGGCAGCCGGGCAGCGAAACGGCAGCGTTGTCTGGAAGGGACGGCTTAGGTTCGGGGGAATACAGATATGACATGCATGTCATTAAGGAGCAGTGCGCCGTCTTTTTTGATGAAATTGCCGGGGAATTAAATCGAATCGGGCGGAAAGTGGTGTTTGTCGGGGACGGCATACCGGTGTTTCAGGAACGTATGAAAGAGGTTATGCAGGTGCCTTACCTGCTTGCACCGGCGCATCGAAACAGACAGTCGGCCGCTTGTATTGCCGCGCTGGGAAGCGTATACTATGCGAAGGGCAGGAGCGTTGACGGGGATAAGTTTGTGCCTGAATATTTGAGACTGTCCCAAGCGGAACGGGAGCGGGCGCAGGAACTTCTGAAGATAACGTACCGGCGGATGACGCCAGAGGATGTTCCTTTTATCAGTAAACTGGAGGAAGAGACATTTTCGATGCCGTGGTCGGCAAACGATTTTATGGAAATGATCAGTAAAGACGACGCCAGATATTATGTAGCGGAGAAAGACGGCAGGCTTTTGGGCGGCTGCGGCGTGCTGTTTGCTGTGGATGAGGGTAATATCACCAATGTAGTGATCGCGCCTGATGCAAGAAATCGAGGCATAGGAACAGGAATGCTGCGCCATTTGATGAAAGAGAGCGAACAGGAAGGAATCCGAGCTTTTACGCTGGAGGTCAGGGTGAGCAACGCCGCGGCTATTCACGTGTATGAGAAACTTGGATTTGTGTCAGAAGGAATCCGGCCGGGGTTCTATGAGAAACCGGACGAGGATGCCATGATTTTATGGAAGAGATAGGCAGTGCATGGAACAATTACCACTGTTGTTACACATTTTGTCTGATAAAATGAGACATAGCGGATAGTTGATTTGCAACGGATGAAGTAACAGTATGGGAGGATTGTTATGCGCATTTATTCAGAGGAAATTAAGACGGAATTAGTTCGGGTAGTTTGTAATTGCTGCGGCAAAAATTTATTGGTAGAAAATGGATTTCTTAAAGAGGAATGTATTCATGTGGATCATGATTTTGGTTTTTTCGGTCAAAAGGATGGAATGAGCCATAAATTCGATCTCTGTGAGGAATGCTACCGGAAAATTGTCGAGGGATTTTCGATTCCGGCAGAAGAATGGGAGCGTAAAGAATTGCTCTGATTGTCCAAACTGCTCCGAACCGTAACAGAAGGGGAACGCATATGTTAGATATCTGTTTATTGGGAACGGGAGGTATGATGCCGCTGCCTCATCGATGGCTTACATCTTTGATGGCAAGATATAACGGGACGAGCATATTGATTGACTGCGGAGAAGGTACGCAGATTGCGATGAAGGAAAAGGGCTGGAGCCCGAAGCCTATTGATATCATCTGTTTCACGCATTATCATGCGGACCATATCAGCGGGCTGCCGGGTATGCTTCTCACTATGGGCAATGCGGAAAGAACAGAACCGCTATTGCTCATCGGACCAAAAGGACTTACAAAGGTAGTAAGTTCTTTGAGAGTAATTGCACCGGAGCTGCCTTTTGAGATTCGATGCATGGAACTGACGGAGTCCGAACAGTCGATAACTTTTGACGGTTTTCGTATCGAGGCGTACAGAGTAAACCATAACGTTATATGTTATGGCTATAATATTGTAGTGGAGCGCATTGGTAAATTTGACGTGGCGAAAGCAGAAAAACTTAATATTCCAAGAAATTACTGGAATCGTTTGCAAAAAGGTGAGATAATAGAGACACAGGAACAGAGGTTTACACCGGATATGGTACTGGGGGAACCGCGTAAAGGAATTAAAGTCACCTATTGTACGGATACCAGACCAACGGAGAGCATCGTGCGGGGCGCGGCGAACGCTGACTTGTTTATATGCGAAGGTATGTACGGAGAGCCGGAGAAACAGCAGAAGGCGAAAGAATATAAACACATGACCTTCTATGAGGCGGCGGAGATTGCCAAGAAAGCCGGAGTGAAGGAAATGTGGCTGACGCATTACAGCCCGTCGCTCATTCGTCCGGAGGAATACATGCAGGATGTGCGCAAGATTTTTCCGAATGCCATAGCAGCCAAAGACGGGCGGAGCGTAGACCTTCTGTTCGAAGAAGATGCAGCAAATTAGCCAGACCCGCGAGGGTTCGGGTTGGGAAAGGGGCAGATGAATATGAAACGTTCCGGGATAATAAGTTTGGTGGTGCTTTTCGTGGTTCTTGCGGCAATCGTTGCGGGTTATGCTTTCCATATCAATCGTAAAGCAGCGCAGGATGCGGAAAAAGTAGTGGAATCAACAGCAGTGCAGAAGGTTCTGATGAAAGACTTGGAGAGAAATTATCCGCCGACGCCCAAGGAAGTGGTAAAGTATTTTGCCGAAATTACGAAATGTTTTTATAATGAAGACTATACGGAAGAAGAACTGGAACAGCTGGCTTTAAAGATTCAGGGTCTTTATGACACAGAGTTGATTGAGAACAAGTCGCAGGAAGATTATATGGCGGATCTCCGCAGTGAGATTGCCAGTATGAAAAACAGTGAATCTAAGATATCAAGTTATGTGCTGTCCTCCAGTGTTGATGTAGAAGAGTTTGTTGAGAACGGTTATTCCTGTGCCAGATTGTATTGTACTTTTAACGTGAAACAGGGGACGAGCGGTACAGTGCGCTCAATGGAGCAGTTTATACTTCGCAAGGATGATGACGGGCATTGGAAGATATTCGGCTGGGAACTTGTGGAAGAGTAAGACCAGATAAAAGAACCGAGATTATTATAGCAGATAGAGAGGCACGGTTATGAGTATGGTGAAAACGTGCGATAAAGAAGATGTTGTGATACTTGCCATAGAAAGTTCCTGCGATGAGACGGCGGCTTCGGTTGTCAGAAACGGCAGAGAAGTTCTTTCCAATATCATATCTTCGCAGATAGAGTTACATACATTGTATGGCGGGGTTGTTCCCGAAATCGCATCGCGCAAGCATACGGAAAGAATCAATCAGGTGATTGGTGAAGCGCTGCAGTCGGCAGGAATGACATTGGGAGAGATGGATGCCATAGCTGTGACATACGGGCCCGGGCTGGTCGGCGCGCTGCTCGTGGGTGTGTCCGCAGCCAAAGCAATCAGCTTTGCTTCAGGTATTCCGCTGATTGGAGTGCATCATATAGAAGGACATATCAGCGCTAATTATATAGAAAATAAAGACTTGGAACCGCCTTTTGTCTGTCTGGTCGTATCCGGCGGGCATTCCCATCTGGTAAGGGTAACGGACTACGGGGAATATGAGATTCTGGGAAGAACGAGGGACGATGCGGCAGGAGAAGCTTTTGACAAAGTGGCGAGGGCGATCGGCTTAGGATATCCCGGCGGACCGAAGGTTGATAAAGTATCTAAGGAAGGCAATCCGGAAGCAATTCCGTTTCCGAGAGCGAAAGTAGCCGATGCAGTATATGATTTCAGTTTTAGCGGGCTTAAGTCGGCAGTTCTGAATTATCTGAATTCCTGCGAGATGAAAGGAATCGAAATCTGTCAGGCGGATGTGGCGGCGTCATTTCAGAAAGCGGTAGTGGACGTATTGGTGGAGCATTCCATGCAGGCGGTCGAAGAGAGCGGTATCAATAAGTTTGCGATTGCGGGAGGAGTGGCTTCCAATTCGGCGCTCAGAAGCGCGCTTGAGAAAGAATGTGCGCTAAGAAACATTGAGTTCTATCATCCGTCGCCGGTTATGTGTACTGATAATGCGGCGATGATTGG
>ERZ808051.211-NODE-211-length-75186-cov-11.084917_pt1 | contig 75186 bp, 69 predicted proteins | sample MGYA00380199_ERZ808051 | MGnify/ENA primary metagenome ERZ808051 (study PRJEB31490, sample SAMN06133391) | mouse gut metagenome | isolation source: J11 | host: mice | place: China: Chengdu | collected 2015-05 ... | reverse complement strand
ATTTGCACACAAAATGCTAAAGTGCAAGCATTTTGGCGCACGCTTTTCACTACTTTTATTGACGAGTGAACAGTAACCATCCCAGTTGCAATTCACACCTACACCAGGTTTTATCAGATTATAAGTTATTAAGGTGTGAATCATAACAGATTTTGCACACAAAGTGCTAAAGAGAACGCATTTTGGCGCATGATTCCCACTACGTTGGCATGGGTGTGAAAAGCAACTCATCCCACACTGCCCCATAAAATGTTACGATTATATTAATGAAATATTAGAAGAATAGGCTAAAAAATCGATTTCTTGCCAACATGGACAACATAAGATATACTATGCATATACTTATGCTCCGCATATAACCGAGGTGACAATATATGAAGAAAACGACAATCAATGCGATACTGATATCTATCATAACACTTATGTCCGTATCGATCTGCTTCCTTTTATTCTGTATCATGACCAGACCGCGCTACGTGATCGTCAATGAGCCCGAGACAGCCGCCACGATCACAGAAGTGAGCGATCTCGCCGAGGAACCGCAGCAGCCTGAGAACCCGGTCGCCGACAGCGTCCCCGAGACAGCGCCGGTCGATGAGCAGCCCCAAAGCACCATGCACGGCAAGACATCGACCAGGGTAAATATCCGTGATGCGGCTTCCGAGAACGCAAAAGTGCTCAGCACAGTCGACGAAGGCACCACCTTTGAGATCATTGAGATCCAGGACAACGGTTGGACAAAAATCCTCTATGAAGGCTCCGAAGCATACATCTCTTCGAGCTTTGTGATCATCACAAACGAATAAAAAGTCCGCGGTCAACCCTCCTTATCCCGCTCTGCCGCCCTTCTCCTTGCCCTGAGTCTCACCGTGATCCCCTTCTGTCTCAAGAGTTCACCATGATATTTGTCCTTATAGTACTCGTAAGCCCTCCTGTAATTATACCCATATTCCGCAAATTTGCGAAGGACAACATTCATCTCCGCTCCCACAAAGATGATGTTCATCGTGCCATAGAGCCACAAAATAAATATCACGACAGTTGCAAGGCTCCCATATGTAACGGAATAGTTTGCAAAATTGCTGATGTAGAAGGAAAACGCCCAAGAGTACACCAGCCACGCGATCGCAGAAAAAAGGGAACCAAAAAACTCATAGCGGATCTTCGATCTTCTGTTCGGCACATTCATGTAGATCAGCAGGAAAAAGAGGATCAGAAGAACGATCATACACAGATATTTCCCATAGCGGAATAAGTTTGAGAAGACCGCCATGCCCGGCACAAACTGGAGCAGCCAGTTAAATATATTGTTTCCGAGCACGATCAGAACCATCATGAGTCCGATCACCGCAAAGAAGATCACCACATAGGAGACTGCAAGCGCGTACAGCAAAGGCGTTCCCCTCGTCTCCCGGATGCCGTACACTGCATTCATACCGATGATCACCGCATACACCCCCTTGGATGCACAAAAAAGCATGACGATGATCGAAAAGGACTGCATCATCGCAGTGCTCCCCGCGTATGCCTCCTCCAGGATCTGGTTCACAAGCGGCATCGATCCCTCCGGGATGATATTCATCAGATATTGCGTGAAACGCGCCGTGTCGATCTGCAGATAGCTGAAGACCGAGATGCAGTACATCGCCATCGGAAACAGTGACATCAGTAAAAATAAAGCCGCGTGCCCTGCGAACGAGGACACGTGGTCGTATTTTACCTTTGATACAAAACTGTATGCTATTTCATAGATCAATCTGATCTCTTTTCTTGTTATTCGCTTTTTATTTTTTCCATGCATTCTTACTGCTGTCCCTTTTCCTTTGCCTTCTTGATCAGGAACAGGTCACTGATCGCCTTTCCCAGGTCATGTGGATACAGCTGCACTACCGGACTGTCAATGATATCCCCGATCTTCAACTTAAATCCTACTTTTACAAACCGGTCATCATCGGGAAACTCACACGCCAGATACTCGCCATCCTCCATAAACTTCGCCTCCGGCGTCGATATATCCGTCTTTCGCTCCAGCATGACACTCATGGAAGTCGCCGCCGCCCCCATCATCTGGTTCATCGCCTCCGAGACCGCGCTCACGTGCAGTTCGCCCAGCTCCATCCTGGCAAAATCGCCCCTCCCGTCACTTCCCATCATCAGGTCGGCGATCGCCTTGGCATCCTGCTCTTCCAGTATCAGTATACTGCACCCTTTGACACCCTCCACATAATTGACCTTCACAAAAACCTTCTTGGAGGACACATTTTTCGTGTACTCGCTCTTCTCGATGATCTCCACCCGCGGCGGCGTGATGTCAACCGTCTGCCGCACCAGCATGCTGAGTGTCGATGCCGAGTTGCCCAGGCATATATTTGATATCTCTCCGATCGCATCTATTTCCAACTCTGTAAAAAAACAGCTGCCCATTCACATACCTCCCTATTTACTGCATCAGTGTCTCTGGCTCACATTCCAGCGCCCTTGCCAGTTTGTGCACAAGCTTCTCGGGCTGTCTGGTCAGATCACAGACAGACGCCTCACAGTTCCGCACGGCAGATACACTGTACCCCATGCGTTCCGCGATCTGCTGCCTCGACTTGCCCAGCTCAAGACGGCGCATCTTCACCGGAGATATCCTGGCAAACCGGATATACATATTCCTGCCGTCATAGTTGACCGTGTTGACCAGCTGAACGATCTCTCCCGAATCTCCCATGGTGTCCTTGTCAACCTTGTAGATCGACGAGATCGCCGTCATCAGCTTTCTCATCAAAGTCTCATCATCATAGTGCCCCAGATTTTCCATTGGTATGTACAAATCAATATAAAGCGCTTTGAGTTCCCGAATCTGCTCCTCGTCAAGCTTTAGGATATAATTGTTCTCCTTCGCTTCATTGTACATGGACAGTATCTTCGACCAAAACGCATCCTTATCAAATCCTGCCATTTCTACTCTCAATCCCCCAATACAATTCGTTTATTTTCATCAGCTGACTATCCCTTCTCATTATACGCCTCCGGCAAATCACTGTCAATCAATATATCCTTTACGGTCATTGTCGCAAAATTGTCAGAATTTTAGTTATTGACGCATTGATCGTATATTGTTATAATAGAAGTGTTCTGTTTTAATATACATTTTCAGAATTGTGAAGGGGGATTTTTATGAGTATCTTTAAAGACGATCGTTCCACATTAAACGAGGCTGCAGCCGCACTGGACACTGATCTTTCCGGCACCGGCTTTGACACCGCGCTCCAGAAAGCGTTTGATTCCGGCATGAACCTCGACGAGATCCTGTACATAGTCACCGCGCACACCGACAGGGTCGTAAAGAGATATGTTGTCCAGTATCAGTTAAAGAAAGCTGCAAATAGGGACAAATAATTTTCAATTTTTTCAAAATTATACTTGATTTTTTATCCTGTTTTGTGATATACTATTATTCGTCAGTGAGCGAATGATTTCCGTTGACTGACTGAAGGGGCATAGTTCAACGGTAGAACAGCGGTCTCCAAAACCGTCAATGCGAGTTCGATTCTTGCTGCCCCTGCTATCTGCAGGACAAAACCATCGGTGAACCCGGTGGTTTTTGTTTTGCCGCCAGTACGCGCATGCATCGCATCTGTGAGTCAGTTCCTCCTGCTATCACGCCTGCGACGGGCGGGCGATGTGCAGCTATGCAACTGTCAGTTGAGAAAAACACGAAGTTTGAGTGCTTGCATCAGACAGGTTTTGCGTTTATCATGAACACATACCGGTACGAAAAGCGCGCATTGATCAATAAACAAAGCAACGGCAGATTTCCGCACGGCACATTAATACCCCAGCGGAAGATGCCAACTCAGACAGGAGGTTTCGCATGTATCATACGATCGGACAGACAATCAAACAACTGCGCAAAGCCAGGGGCGTGACGCAGGAAGAGTTAGCAAAAGCACTCAATCTGACTTATCAGGCAGTTTCCAAGTGGGAGAACGACACGACGCAGCCGGATATCATGATGATGCCATCACTGGCAACTTATTTTGGCGTGACGATCGACGAGCTGTTCGGCTTTAAGCTGGATGTGATGACAAACAAAGAACGGCTGATCCGCTACATGGACAAGAACAAAATACTGGTCCGCGGGGATGTGTCCCTGAAACATGGCGGTCCGAGCAGCTACTATATCAACACGGAGAATTTCTCCACCAATGCCCAGCTGTCGAGGATCGGAGAGGTATTCGCAGACTGCATCCAGGAAAACCACCTGGCGTTTGACGCGCTGGTGGGTCTGGCGTACCACGGCATCGCCTTCGCCGTGGCTGCCGCTACGGCACTGTATACCAAATACGGCAAAACCTGCAGCTACTGCTATGACAGACGTGTCGCGGACAGCCGGGGGCGTATGCTCTGCGGGCACACCCTGTCAGCCGGGGAGCGGGTGGTGATCGTGGACGATGTGATGACTTCCGGTTCGTCCGTGATCGAGCGCGTAGAACGGCTGCGCAGCCAGGCAGACATACAGGTGACAGCTGTGATCGTCATCATAAACCGCCGGAACCAGATGCCAGAGGGCACTCCATCCGGCGAGGAGCGGATTCTGGAAAAATACGGCGCAAAGGTGTACTCCCTGATCACAGACGAAGACATCGATGCCGCACTCCAAAAATAATCGAGCAGGGGAATGACCTTCTCCACTACTCGCCGCGCGCCCCGTGTAGCGCTTTGCGGCGCACGGGGCTGCGCATAAAACAGTTCTGTGACTTCATCACAGAACAAAAGACTTTTTGCCTGTATACTATAAAGAAAACAGTCTCTCGGAGTCTATAAAATAGCAAAAGGAGTTTTATCATGACAAGAAAAAAAGCAGTTGTCAGTATCCAGGATTGTGTCGCCTGCGGATGCTGTATGAAAGTCTGTCCGCGGAACGCGATCACCATCCCAAACGGCATCCATGCAGTCATCGACAGGGAACGCTGTGTCGGGTGCGGAATATGTACTAAAGAATGCCCTGCCAGCATCATCACTCTGGAGGTGGCGGAAAAATGACAAAAAAGGAAATGGCCAAAAAGAACATAACAAAAAAGAACATGACGATAAAGAACATGACGATAAAGAAATGGTACGATTATCTCTGGGTCGTCTCGCTCGCTTACCTGATCCTTGGATTTTTCAATATCCTGTTTGCATGGCTGGGACTTCTCTGCTTCTTTATACCGCTTCTCATAGCGGTCGCAAAAGGCAACAAGGCTTACTGCAACAAGTACTGCGGCAGGGGACAGCTCTTTTCCCTGGTCGGCGGCAGGTTCGGGCTGTCCCGTCGAAAGGACATACCAGGATGGATGAAGTCAAAGTTCTTCCGCTATGGATTTCTGATCTTTTTCTTCGCAATGTTTTTCCTCATGCTGTGGAACACCTGGCTGGTATTCGCCGGCGCCAAGGATCTCGGCATGGTCGTGACACTGCTGTGGACGTTCAAGCTCCCGTGGCACTGGGCTTATCACGGCACCCTGTTTTCCGACGGCGTCGCACAGTTTGCCTTTGGCTTCTACAGTGTGATGCTCACATCCACCGTGCTGGGATTCCTTACCATGGTCTTATTCAAACCCCGCTCCTGGTGCGTGTACTGTCCTATGGGCACGATGACACAGCTGATCTGCCGGGCAAAGAAGTCCTTGTCCCGTTAGCGGGTCAATTCCCGGAGGCGCTTTCTGTCCAGGATCGTAACGCCTCCCCTTGAGACTTCCACGATACCCTCGCCGGCAAAATATTTCAGCATCCTGGACACAACCTCACGGGCAGAACCCATATACCGGGCGATCTGCCCGTGTGTCAATGCGATCGTATCTGAACCAAGCCTCGCCGATTCGTCGGAGAGGAAGATCGCCAGCCGCCGGTCCATGCTCATGAACAGGATCTGCTGCATCACCCACATTACATCGGAAAAGCGGCTGACCGCCGTTTCCAGCGCAAATATCCGGATGTCGGGATTCCGATCCGATACCGCCGCAAACGCAGTTCCCCTGACCACGCAGCACTCGCTGTCCTCCTCCGCATCCACGAACACATCAAACGTGACCGCCTGCAGCACGCAGGAGGCAGACAGCATACACATGTCCCCCCTGTGCAGACGGTACAGGGTAATGTCCTTCCCCTCATCCGACATCATATAGAGCCGCAGGCTCCCTGAGCGGACAAGGATCACTCCGGAACATTCCTCGCCATTGTGGATATTCTTTCCTTTCGGATATGTGAGCATATACGAATTCTGACAGATATAATCCCTGTCCGCACCAGATATCTTCTCCCAGAAAGGAAAGCTTTCTGCATAAATATGTTCAAACACTTCATCCGGCATTTACCGTCGCCCTCCCTGCGCATTTGTACTACCTATAAATTTCGTTCTTCTTCCTCAGCAGCTGCAGTTTTTCTTGCAGATCCATATATATCAACTCTCCGATAACATTATATATGTTTTTTGCGAGAAAAACCACCATGGAAAGCAGGAAATTGTGCCACCCTCAATATGCAAAAGTGCAAGTTTCCCCCCTCTACACCTTAACCCTCCTTGACCATTTCCTCACGGCAAACGGCATACACCCCACACCGATCAGCACCGGAACGGTGATCAACAGATATGGCGACCACACATAGTTCCCAAAGATATGAAACGTATATGTCCGAAAAATGTCAGTCCCACTTCCCACCAGTGGAATGAAACCCAGCGCTTTCTGCAGTCCGAAGGGAAGATACGGATCGACTGCTGTTGGAACATAGACAACTGCCAGACTGAGGATCAACGCCAGTACATTACTTTTTACAGCCGAGGATATCAGCATGACAATCCCGGCAAAGCCGATCATCCCAAGCAGTGTGAACGCCCACTCATAGATTTCTGCCTGCAGCATATTCATCGGTGCGATCGCAGTCAGCTTGATCAGCTGAACCGGCATATCCCATCCTGTGGTTCCCAAAAAGAAAAGCTGCAAAGCAATATCACAAGCCGCGATCATTGCAAACAATTCCACTGTGAAAGCCAGACCGGTAAGAACTTTTGCAAGAGCAACCGTTCTCCAGCCGTTTTTTGTTGTCAACACGAAGGAACTTGTATTGTCATGCCATTCTCCGGCAAACAACGCGGACAAGACGATCGCCAGAAACAGTGCCATAGACTCCGCCGATGTGTCGATCATAAAACTCAAAACTGTCTGCCAGCCTCGGATCCATCCGTAATGAAACGGTTTGATCACCTTCTCATCTATTTGCAGTAAATACGCCTTTTCCGCTCCTGTCTGATTATTATTTTCCAGATATTTTTCAAGAACCTGCTGCCTTCTTCCATAAAAATCCGTCAATTTTTCCGGGTCAAAATAGCTGATATCCACCTGATAACTTCCGGTCTCATGAAGTTCAGGCCACAGATCTCCCAGCCATCCATTGATGATCACCCAATCCGTCAAGTCCCACGCCCTTTTTGCGTCGACCGATTCCAGCCTCTGATAATCCCGAATGATTTGCTGCATGGACTCGTCAGTCAGATCTCCCCCAAAGGAGAGCGCATACGCCTGCCTGTCCCTTACAGCGGCATACCCGTCGAAATTTCTTCCGAAATCGGATCTTGTAAAATCAACCTTGCTGCCAAAATTAAACCACTGAAAAGAAAGAATGCCCCCGAATCCTACCAGGTACAGAAAACAGACCAAAACGCTTACTTTTGTGCCTGCTCTCCGCCATAATTTTTTGTGTTCCAGCCAAAATAGTTCCATCGTCACGACACTCCTTCCTGCTCTGTCGGGAAATAATATAGATATAAGTCCTCCAATGTCGCTTCACATGGAACAGCCGTCTCGCCCGGCATATGTTCCGAAATGATGCGAAGCACCACCTGACTGCCCTCATGTCTCAAATTTGCAACCGTTGATCCCACCTGCCACTTTCTTGTATCTTCCTGCGGCACCGCCAGTTCCCATACTTTTCCCTCCGCTTTTTTGATCAGATCAGGAACGCTGCCCTGCAATACAAATTTCCCCTTTTTCATAAGCAGGACTTCATCCGCGACCGCCTCAATGTCAGAGACAATATGTGTGGACAGAACAATGATCTTATCACCGGCACAATCGGAAAGCAGATTGCGGAAGCGCACCCGCTCTTTCGGGTCCAATCCGGCTGTCGGCTCGTCCAGGATCAGAATTTCCGGGTTATTGAGCAATGCCTGCGCGATCCCTACCCTCTGCTTCATGCCGCCGGAAAAAGTCTTTACTTTCTGATTCGCAGCTTCCCCTAAGCCCACTTCCTCCAATAGTTCTGCCGCCCGTTTTTTGGCAATGTTCTTTGGTATTCCTTTGAGGGCGGATATATACAGCAAAAATTCCATCGCAGTATAACCCGGATAATATCCAAAATCCTGCGGAAGATACCCCAATACATTTCTGTAATCCGCCCCCATCGCAACGATGTCCTTCCCGTTCAGAAACACTTCGCCGGAGGTTGACTCCAGAATAGCACACAGCATCCGCATCAGCGTCGTCTTTCCCGCACCGTTGGCTCCCAAAAGACCATAGACGCCCGGCTTTAGGGTCGCGCTGACGCAATCCACTGCTATTTTACTTCCGTAATGCTTTGTCAGACGGTCAATTGATAATTCCATATAGTTTCCCTTCCTTTCCTGTTGTCACAATAAAGTAGATTTCCTTTACAAAAAACACTGCAAAGAACAAAAAAGCAATGATCCATATGCCAAAAGCAGACGCTTCATACAGCCACGGCATCGTCCTTGCCAGCACCCCCCAGCACACACAGGAACCAAACACTACTGCCGCGCATATCTGCATGTTTTCTTTCCTGCGCAGTCGGATCAGGCGCAGCATACTGACCATACAGACTAAATAGGGAACCAGACAGTATAAAATCATCCGACCTATCTCCCTGCATGAATCTTGAAGATGTGACCCCAGAACAATAAGGACTGTCATGCATACAAGATCTGCCGCTCCGACCAGAATAAGCTTTGCTAATATGATCTGTGAGCCGGAGGCCCTCGTAACTGCTTCGATCTCACTCATCCCATAATACTGGCATCTGAACATGACCGGCATGACTGCCAGCACAAACAGGGGCATGCAAACCGGCATATATTGTGGAACAGCTTCTATTGTAGAAAGTTTCAGACACACGATACATAATACAAGCGCCTGCAATCCAAATATTGAAGTCCCCTCAAAACGGAAAATATCTGATAAATACTGCACAAAATCTGTTCTTGGTTCTTGCCGGGATTTGTGTGCTGATCTCTGCTCCCGCATTATCCCAGTACACAAATCTATGGTCTCTTGCAATCTGGCGCTTTTTTTGTCACGTTCCCTTTCAAGCGCTGTCCCTTGCCGCAAAGACTGCTGCAAATAGTTCTCCAGTTCCCTATCTCCCATTTTCCCGCTCCTTTCTCAGGATCTTCAAAGCATTCCGGACTCGGCTCTGCGCTGTCCGTACATTGCATCCCATTACTTTTGCGATCTCCCCAAACGCAAGCTGCTCTCCAAACCGCAGAATGACCGCCTCTCTTTGCTCCGGCGACAAAACCCTCAGGAGATCCTCTATCTCTGACCGATCCTCTACCTGGCGCATCTCGTCGCCTGCAGCGCTGATCTCTTCCTCATGTTCCAACGGGTAGACTTCTATTTTCCGGCTTTCATCAACACACAAATGATTTGCTATCGTGTACAGATATGCCTTAAATTTTCTTTTCCCTTTGTAACCTGACAAATTTTTAAAAAGTTTCAGAAAAGTCTCCTGCGTCAGATCTTCTGCTCTCTCCAAATGAAAGCAATGTCTCTTACAATAAAACAGAATGGACGTATAGTAGCGTTTTATCAGTTCCTCAGCCGCCTTTTCATCACCAAGCCTGATCCGCTCCACCAAATCATCATCGGAAGGTTTCTTGTCCATGTTCAAACGCTGTCACCTCCTCGTTCGTACATGTTAAAAATATGCCTAAAAAAACTGTATATAAAAACTGTATATAAATAATAACGAGTCATTGCCCCCAAATGATCAATACTTTCTAACATTTTATCACAAAACAGCAAAAGAGAACCAGCCTGTCTCCGCCAGTTCCCTTTTGTTGTTGTTTTAAGTATGCTCCTCATGCCCCCGCATTTTGATGCAAAGTGCCCTGCGCTCTCATCGCGGCACCAGAATCCATCTCCAGACTTGCCGTGCGGAACGCATCATAGCAGGCTTCCTCCACGCCCTTCTACAAACGAATGTCGACCGGTCTGTAGGGTGTCGACCGCTGTGGTGTGCTCTCGGCTGCCGCCGCACCGTCGGAAACGGAAACATCCGCTTGTGCATTGGCACCTTCGCCCTGGAATGCGCCTCTTTCATTTGCGTCTGTATCGGACACATGCTCATCCGCATCTTTTTTATGAATAGTCTTTGTGTCCTTGTCATCCCTTTCTTCCCTGCTGTCCGCCTTTGCCGCTTCCTCCAATGTCCTGCCCGCGTCCGCCAGCGCAGAAAGCTGTGATGATGATGCTGCCTGTGCTTTCTGTTCTACCTCGGCAAGTTCTCCTTCCTTTTTCTGCGTATCGCCGCCTCTTGCCTGATCCAGCTTGATCTCAGATTTCAGGATACCGGATCTTCCCTCCATTTTTGTTGCCACGCTGCCATGTGCCTTCGCCTGTTTTATGGAGCTGTCCGCGGAGATCATTGCTGTCATGCTCGCCTGTGAAAGCCCGGCGCTTTTGTTTCCCGCTTTTGCATTTGCGCCGCCTCCCATATCGTCCATAGCAGAACCTTTTGCCTGCTGCTCAGCACTGTTCATGGCAGCTCTGCGCTGCTCCATCTGGTGCTGCCTCAGCTGCATATTCAGGTCACTGATCTGCTGCTGTATTTCCTGCCGCCTCTTCATCTTTTCTTCCTGTGGTATATCCCCATTGGAAGAAAGCTCCTGCAGCTGCTTCTGTGCATTGGCGATCTGGCTCTGAATGTTCCGGCTGTAAGAATCTGTTGCCTGGTTCATTCCCATCTGCGCCGTTTGTGTGTTTGTTCCGTTAATACCATTGATTGTCATCTTCCTTTTCCTCCTGATCCATTTTTGTTTTTTACCAGCGGCTCTTTTGTCACTCGCTGCCTCAACTATTGTTTCGGCGTCAGATCCCACAAACTAAACAGATATGCGGTGAACCGACCTTTTTCTGCGGTGAACCCCTGACAGTACGCCCACACAGACCTATTTGGAGAAAATATCTTTTTCATTCCATCATCAGCATGATACTGAGGCGGAATTCATCATCTTTCAGGTCAATGGCTATATCCCCGGAATATTTTTTCGCCACCATGCGGATATTTGCCAACCCATATCCATGGGTTTGACCATATCCATGGGTTTGACCATATCCATGCCCCTCTGTTTTTTCTTTTGATGTGACCGGCAGCCCACGTTCTTCATCCCATTGCAGGTTTCCGGTAAAGCTGTTGGCAATCTCGATCATGTAGGCATTATTCCTGTGGTAGGAAAGGACGGATATATACGGCGCCTTGCGCTCTGCCGCATTTTCCGCCGGAACATGCAGCACATGTTCCATTGCGTTCTGCAGGGCATTGTTCAATATCACGCTGACATCAAAAGCGTTGATGTTCGTGCCGGTGGGATAATAAAAGTCGGATCGGAATCGTACCTTTCTTTGCTCCGCTTCATTTTTTATGTCCTGCAGGATCACATCCGTTACGGGGTTTCCGCTTTTTATCTCCCCTGTTATCCGGGACAGGGCGGACTTTAGTTCCTCGCCGTAATCCATTGCTTCCTGCACATTGTTTCCGGCATAAAGCCTTTCCAGCGTAAGGATATGGTTTGTCATGTCGTGCCTGATGCTGCGTATGTTCTGGTACAGACTCTCCACCTGCCCGATATGTCTCTTTATACTGTCAACCTGTGTGGCAAGCAGTTCATTCTGCAGCTTTTCTTCCTGCCTTGCCTTGATGTTCTGGAACAGTACGGTCATCACCACTATCGTGACAATAGATATGCCAAAATGCAGGAATGCCAGTCCATTGTACAGACCGTAAATAGGCTCCATCCAACTCATTCCCGAGCTGGTCTGGTACTGTATCAGGATTCCGTATCCTGTTATTCCCGTGATGGAGGGGACGATCAGCATGAACATTTCCTTGATGCTCATATCCTCCCTTTTGTAAACGTAATTTTTTACGATATATCTCACACTGATCCCCAATAATGCGAAGCCGATCGCCATGTCCAGCAATTCCACTCCCCCAAATATCAAGATCTTTGCCGTCGGATGTCTTCCTGATACATAAAAAACATCATACACAATCTTTACATTGTATATGGCATCTGACAGGATCCTCGTCATATACTCAGAAAGCCAGCGCAGGGAAAAGAATGTTGCCGCTATAAACGTCTTCTGTTTATAATTCCTGCGGTCTATCCTGCACATGACAATAAACGCCGACAAGATCCCCAGACTGTATGCCGCAAATGTGTTGATCTCCATCGGCGCGAGATACAGGATCAGCATCGTGGCAGCATAAGCGATCCCTATGCAGACTGCACCCTTTTTATTCTCCATGAATGGCATTGCAAAACGAAACAGGATATACCCTGTTCCGGACATTGCCATGATGGTGTAGACCGCAGATATTGCCATCAATGCTTTATCCATGTATTCCATCTATCTTCTCCCTTTCCTCTGATTATATCTCAGATACTGTCTCACAAAATCCTGATAATTCTGTTTTGCCATGGGCACCTGTCCCTTTTTCAGATAGACGGTTGTCGCATTATATTTTTTGATAAAACCAAAATTGACAAGAAACGACCTGTGGGTACGGAAAAATTCATCACCTGCTTTTTCTTCCAGCTCTTTCATTTTCCCATAGTATTCGATATCTGCATCCATCGTATGCAGGATCACTTTTCGGTCAAACACCTCCGCATATACGATATCCTCCAGACTGACGGTGACATGTTTTCCCCCAGTGGTTATCAGCAGACTCGGCATTTCCACTCTCCTGCCTGCGCCCTCCAGCTTCTTTCTGTCCTCATACTGTTCTACCGCACTCTGCAATACCTCTGCGAACTTTGCATCATGAAAGGGCTTTACCAGATAGTGGAACGCCCCTACATCGAACGCCTGAAACACAAAATCATCCAGAGCCGTCACAAAGATAATGATCACCTTTTTATTTGTTCTGCGCAGTTCCCTTGCCGTTTCCATGCCGTTCCTGCCCGGCATCTGAATGTCAAGCAGCACGATATCCGGCTCTTTGGCTGACGACAGCAGCTCCTCCCCCGACCGGTACAGTGACAGGTCTGCTTTCGGATAGAGCTTTCCAATCTTTTCCGCAAACATTTCCCTGATCTCTCTTTCATCGTCGCATACTGCTATCTGCATTTTTTCACTCCCTCTGTATTTTCTAAAGAGTATATCGGATTTTTATTGTTGCTGCGATAATCAAAATGGCGTGGAAAGGATATTTTTTGTTGCGAACCGCGCAGTACTATGATCATATAGTCGTATAATTTCTGCCGCCTCCCACAATGACAGGGATATAGTCAGCACTTCTTCCGACCTGCCAGTGCGCAGTTCCTTAGTTTGCGAGACTGCTCTCCAGGTCAAGGTTTAACTGTTCAAGAATTGTTTCGTACATCTCCGCCCAGTCAGGAAACCCGTTGTTCCTGAACAAAACGATAACATTCTGGATCTGCTGCAGCAATTGTTCCTGCGTTATGGTAATCCAATAGTTATCGCTTTGATAAAAATCATTCTCGAGCCATTCATAGCGTTCATATGCTTGTTTGTTCGCATCTATGCCCCATTCATAGACCTCTACTGGTCCAAAACATCCTTTTGAGATGAGAATGATATTTCCGTCCTGATTTGGCATAAGTTTGGGTTTGTTATAAACCCATTTTTCTATATACACGTTTTTTTTCAAATGCATTCTAAATTCTTCTCCTTTTGATATAATTCGTTAAAATAAGCGTTCTCTTCCAACAGCTCAGAAAAAGTTCCACTGCCGACAATACTTCCCTCCCGAAAGACATAGATTTTGTCAAAATCACAAATGGAAGTTAGGCGGTGGGCAATTGCAATCACGGCTGCATCTTTTACCTGTGCCAAAACATTTTTCATAACAATGTGCTCTGTGACATTGTCGAGCGCGGATGTCGCTTCATCCAAAACGACAATCTCTGCATGGTCAAACCATAGTCTAGCCAGTGCAAGCCGCTGCTTCTCACCGCCAGACAGACAAGCTCCCTTCTCACCGATTCTCGTGTCAAGACCACTGTCCAAAGCTGCAAGCAGTGGCAGCAGTTGTGTATTTTCGAGACTCGTATAGAGTTCGTCCTCCAGGACTTCCTTCTCAAAAACCAGATTTTCTCTGATTGTACCATCAAATACGGGCGTGTCCTGAGAGAGATAAGACACCTTTTCATACAGCGATTCCAGCGAGAACCTTTTTAATGGTTTATCATCAATCAGAATTTCGCCAGACTCATACTTGAGCAAGCCGATTAATATTTTTGCCAATGTTGATTTTCCAGAACCGGACTCCCCGACAAATGCCACCTTTTGCCCCTTCTGAATTGTCAGACTCACATTGTTTAGTATTTTCTTGTTATTTTCTGCGATATTTTCATAACTATAAGAAAATGAAACGTTTTCAACACGAATTTCATTAGAGAACGCATCAAAAAGTTCTCCTTCCTGCAGCTGCCTGTCCTCCTTCAAATCCAGCAGTCCTTCAAACCGTACCCATGCGGCTTTGTCCAATTTGTACTGAATATATATGACATTTAATATGGCAATGGGCGTGTATGCGTTGTCAATCAGCGTGATGAGCGCAACGACAGAACCAACGGACAACTGGCGGTTGTTCCACGCATAGACCATAAGCCCGATATCCAGGCAGGCAACCAACAAGGCAAATATGGTAAAAAAGGCTTCATGTATCATGGTCATTTTGACTTTTGATGCCACGATGCTTCGCTTGGCACGGGACGCCCTATGAAGCTCGGTTGGAAATTGATACTTCATGCGAAAAACAGGCATTTCCATAAAGCCCCGCACGAGGAAATGATTGAGCTGCTCCTCGTTGTTCAATATCTTTTCTTTAATCTGATACAGTCCCTTCAGCAGTAAATTGGTCACAATAAAAACTACGACATACCCTGCAATCAGGGAATATGTTATCTTGGAGTCGATTTTCCAGATAAAAAATAAGCTGAACAAAATCGTTGGAAGTATTTGTCTGACAACGCAGAACCAAAAGTTATAGAGGACTCCTTTCCCTGCATTGGCGCCGTTTTCAATCTGCTGTACCAATTTCCCTGTGCCGAGCTTTTGGTATTCCGCATAATCCATTCTGCCAATTTTTTGCAATGCCAGCAGTTTAAAATCCAGATAAATCTCATTGGACAGTTTTGCCGTCGGGTACTCATCCAGATAATTCATTCCATAATTGATAACAAGCACCGCACCGTACAACAGTATTCCAGAAATGGTTATTGTTCGTTCTGTCAGACCGTCTACAATCCTTTGAAAATAATCCGCCTTATAATTTGCCATAAATGCATTCAACAATCCAATTGCCAGATATACAAGAACCCAAATTTTATTTTTTCTTACAATTTCTTTCATATAGCGCATAACTGTACTCCTTTACTAAATTCAATCATTCTGCCACCTATTTGTGTCTTTGAATCAGTACAGTTGCGACTGTCAGCAAGTTCAAAGTTCCTCAGCACAATCTGCTAACAGTTTTAATCAACTGTACTGAGTAGTTATCTCGGATTAATTTCTTCAAGTGAATTCACCTCCAATGCTGTTTGAATCTATATTGTATTTCTTCTTAACCATTAAGACATCGCCTGAAAAACGTCTATACTATCGGCATGATATCCACACTGCTGTTCATATTCCTCAGAGTGAAAGGCTGTGACAATAATGTCACTTTTGAAGCTATGACTAAAGGTACAACAGCAAATAAAATCATCTCCTAGCAAAGCTTTTGGATTATTATGCAAAACTATGTAATAATAAAATCTTTTTAACAATACATTTCCAATCTTCAAATTGTCACAATAACACGGATATCCCATGAAGGTATTTCCTGATGCTGATGTAAATTTCTTCGGTTTTAATCTGCCCTCTTGTATATTCTTCAAAAGTACAGAAGTCTGCACATCATCAAATCCTAGCGCACCAGTAGTAATTATAGTATTCGTTGCCCCTGTATCAAATTTTATAGATACAAAATCTTTTTCATTCTTCTGTATATCCAAAGAGGTTCTATAACTTCTGGTTGTCTTGTTGTATCTAAAATGAATCAATGCTGCAAACCTCCTCTTCAGGAATACCTCTGTACAAACTTGTATCCTGTCTGTTTTTATTAATCTCATTTAACTTTGCATTAAAACGTTTATCTTTTGCATATGCCAGGACATAGATTACATCATTGTCTAGTGCTTGTCTGTTTCTGACAAACAATGTATCTAGCCCTATATGTGTATCCAGCCATGCCCATAAATCTGTTTTGTATGGCTCTTCAAAATAAATAATTCCTTCCTCTTCATATGTTTCTGCCACAGACACCCCTGCCTTTCCCATAATTATATACAACAATATTTTAATATTCTATCTAATTCCTTGCCAGCACATTACTTCACCGCAACAATCACAGAAAACTTTTGACAGGTATAGACGCATTTGACAAGGTCAAATCCGCTGTGTATAAGCCACTGTGTCTCCTGTTCTACAGAGCATTCTCTGTCTAATTTTCTGCGTTCCCTCCACAGTGCGATATCCTTGTCTGTCAGGCCGCGGTCTGACAACTGGTTTTCCCAATAGGCGTCAAACCATCGATTCAGTTCAGGCTGGCCTGCACAGAACTGGTCATAGTTTACGAACACGCCTCCCTGCGGCAGTCGGTCATATAGTTCTGAAAATAAGTTCTTTTTCTCCTTATCTTCCAAATGATGAATAGACAGTGCTGAAATCACTGCATCAAACGCTGCGTCGGGCAACTTATGGCTATAATTACCAACTTCATAAGAAATGGTTTCTATGTGGTCAAAGCGTTTGCGGGCTATGTCCAGCATATCATCAGCGATATCGACAAGGATATACTCAGCGCTGGGAAAATGCTGATACCAATAAGAAGTCAGCAATCCCGTTCCCGCCCCCAAATCAATAACCCTGTTTGGTGCGTTTATATTTGACGTGATGAACGCTGTTGTTTTCAGGTAAAATTCGTCAAAACAGGGAATAAATTTCCTGCGGTTTACATCGTATTCTCTTGCGATTTTGTTAAATTGTTCTTGTATATCCACACGCATATCCATTTGTAATACCTCTTATTTTGTATTCCTCTTTCTGTACTTCTTTTCGATGACGAGTACATAAACCATCATGGCAGCAATGCTTTCGATCATGACCCCCACTATGGAGAGCATTGCCCATGCGGAATTTTGCCCTGCAAGCAGCGGAAAGCCTAAGACCATCAGCACAACGCCAAATGTGCCAAACAGCTTCGACATCGCATGGTTATACTTTTTAATATCCGTAACTTCAAACATCTCCGCGTTTACCCAAAATCCCATTGGTCTTGGTTTCTTTGAAAACCATGCATAAACAGCCCAGCAAAGAAATGCCACCCCAATCATACAGACTACTATAAAACCCAATATCCGCCCCTCCATGTTCACACCTCCATAAAATGAGAAATTATCACGTCTGTTATTTTGTCAATGGACGCGCCCAGATTGCTTTCGCCCCAGCCTAATTCCCAGCGGTTCTCATCAAACACATCTGAAATCACATAGATTGCTGACGCTGCGCATTTTCTATAGTTTGCGATGGTAAATAGCCCTACGCCTTCCATCTCCACGCATAAAGCGCCTTTTTCCCTGTAGTCTATAATCTGCCCCCATGTCTCGTGGTATCCCGCGTCGGTGGTCCAGTGTTTTCCCTTTCGAAATGAAATGGCATTTTGGGTGAGAAGCCTGTCAAGCCCGTCTGTCAGCGCTTTCGTGGCGTCGATGATATCCTCATCAAATCCATACAGTCTTGCAACCGCTGTGTCATTGTATGCACCGTCTGTCAGCACGATATCTCCCGGCTTCAAATCGGTCTGCAAACCGCCCGCAAAACCTATGTGAATCAATTCCTCAACGCCGCCCGCAATCAAATCCTCCGCCTGCGTTGCAATTGCGGGCGAACACATATGCCCTTTGATAAATCCGACTTCTTCATTTTCATAAAATACGTAGAGTTCTCCGCCCAACGGATATCTATATTCCCCGCAATTTCTGGAAAGCATAGTATCATAAAAGCTGTCTGCCAGCAGAAATACTCTTTTGGGGATATGGATAGTATCCATATCATAGCCAGCATTTTCCAGCTCCAGACGGACTATTTGGGCAGGGTCTGTCAGTACGTCATTCTTGTTTATAGTGTTATTTTTATTCATATGTATCTTCTTTCTTAAGTGAACGATTGTCCGGCTCTCAGTTCTAATATATAAAAAATTCGACTAGAACACAACCTGTTTTCATGAATTTACCTTGTCATTTGTATAGAAATCCTTTATTTTTTAATTTGAGGCGGTTGGATGCCGACGGAAAAATTGAGTTGCATCCCTTATTTTCCTACAGTTCCTAAATAAAAATAGTGCACCATCCGATTCCTAACCGGATGGTGCACTATACAAAACGAATTCTTCAAATCAATTTGAATACTGCTCCAACGCGGAAAACGTCACGCTGTTGTTCCTGGCAAACAGCTTAACCGGCTTTCCGCTCACGCCGTACAGCCTGACTGTCAATACCGCCATGCCGTCAATATAAAACACGCCCACAGACCCCTCCTGTATGTACGTAAAAGAATAGTCTTTTCCTGGCTCAAGGTGAATCTCTGTCTCCGCAATCGGCGTGATTCCTTCATTAAATGAGAGCTGAAGGATGTTGTCATCCGGACAGATTGAGATCAGCTTGTATTTGTCAGCCTCGCCATTGTAGTCAAAGCAGAGCCCAAAGGAGCCGCTTCCCGAATATGTAAAGTTTCCTTTGAGCAGGAACCTTTCATAACAGGTGCACACATCGGCGTACTGATACGCATCCCCCGCCTCGACAGACATCTGCGTGTCGCCAGACAGCAGCTTGCGCTTGTTCTGAAACTGCTGCATAACCGTGTCTGCCGGAGCCAGCGCCAGGTCCCCGTTTTCTTTCTGGATGATCTTTTGTACGACCAGATTCCCCGCCCATGCCGAAACACTCCGTGTGGAGGCAGGAGATTCTGACCTTCTTGCCCAGCCCGCCATATACGCGCTTTCGCCATCCTCCACATGCTTTGCCGCGTAAAACAGCTTTCCATCCAGGCGCTTTGCCTCGGAATAAGGTCCAAACTGTTCATCGGCGGAAGCGTACCAGAGCGTATCATCCTGCGCCGAATATGTCAGATACCACTTATCACCTATTTTGAATGTATCGCTGCATTCCAGATTCCAGAAATCCCCTACAGTGTTGGTGAAAATAATGCCGTCATACTGTGTTTCCTGCAGGTCCGCGCTGACCGTATACTTCAAAATCCTTGCCACATTGTCCTTCGACGCTGTTATTGTCAGGGATATCGTGTCTGTATCCGGATCATAATAGGCCTGCGGGTCCCTGAAATCGTTTTTTTGCCCCAGTTCGTCAGGCGGCGTGATCTCCCATCCCGAAATCTTATGAAACGCTGTCAGATCATCGCCCTCGGCAACCATTATCTTTTCTTTGTATTCCACGTCTGCCGAGTCTGCATGACCGGTATAAAAGAAATAATACTTTCCTCCTGCCTTCACGACAGACCCCGTACCGATCCAGGCATCCTGCCCGGTGTCGGAAGCTTCGAGCACGACCTCGTCCTGTTCCGTGTAGGTCACAAAATCCTTTGTAGTCGTAAGATATATGGAATGGTTATAGGAGTCGCCGCCTTCTTTCAGATAGTAAATATAATACACCCCGTCCTCGTAATACGGCATTGTATCCCCGACATACGGCTGAATCGGCCCATCCTTGGCAGGCAGAAAAAATGTGCGGTACTCATACGCCTCCTCCTGACTCCCCGGTGTTGTCAGTTCGGAAAAGTCTTTATCCTTCACACCGGACTGCCCGCAGCTGCAGAGCAGAAAACTCATAGACAGGCATAGAATACTATATAATCTTTTCCGTATTCTTTTCATAGACTCATCAACGCCTCCACTTCCTCCTCCGATGGCATCACACGCAGCGCCACCACGTCAAACTGTTTTTCCATAGTCCCATTCTCCATTCCATACCCTCCATCTGATGTTTGCTGCTCCTTAATCGCGCCAGCCGCATCCGCAATGCGGCATGTTTCCTTACGCGGCTGTGCGCATCATATCAATCAGCCAGCTCATACCTGGTAATATCCATCCGCACAGCACCGTCCGCCGAGAAGGAAATGCCGTCTGCCTCCTGTTCTGTATAAATGGTCGCAGTCATCACCTGTTCTCCGTCGTTGACAAAGATCTCCGCACTGAAACGGTCTAAAATTACCCTGAGTTTCAGCGCGCCGTTTTTACTGTTGACAAGGCTTCTGCGCTGGTGTATGATCGCCCTCCTCGAACCGGAAAACTTTCTGTCGATCTTGAGAATCGAATTTCTGGTATGAAAGCTGAGTGTTGTATGGTATTTATCATTCTGTGCAAAATTCAGTATAAACTCATGGTAGATCTCCTGCCCGTCCTCCGGCCTGATTGCAAGCTCCATATCTACCCTCCGGCCGCGGATGCCCTCCAGATGAATCTGCTCGGAAACCAGCACATTCTGGTAATCCACCCGGTTGCGCCGCAGCTGGTCGAGTTCCCGTATTGGAGTCTGGTACAGCCTTCCGTCCCTGACATGCAGCTCCCTCGGAAGGCTCATCTGCCCAAACCATGACACATTCTGCGAACGGAAATTGCAGGTGTCCCAGTTCTGCATCCAGCCGATCATAATACGGCGCCCGTCCGGCGCAAGCACTGTCTGGGGTGCATAGAAGTCAATGCCATAATCAACCGACTGATTATGCCGTTCCGTGAAGGTATCTGTCTTTTCGTCATAATCACCAATCAGGCAGAGCGTCCCATTGCCGTTATGATACTCAAATCCCTCGGGAAGCATATCCTGCGGGCTGACAAGCAGTACCGCGCTGCCATCGAGCAGAAAGAAATCCGGGCATTCCCACATGAGCCCAAAGCGGTTGTTGTTGGCCGCAAACACCTTCTCATATTTCCATGAAAAACAGTCCGGGCTGGAAAACAGCAGGATCTGTCCGCTCCCGTCCGCAGGCCTGTTTCCGACAATGCAGCGGTACGTTCCATCGGATTTGCGCCACAGTTTCGGATCGCGGAAATCCTGTCTGCTGAATCCCTCCGGCAGATCCTTCGCATCAATCACAGGATTGTTCTCATATTTCTCATAATCCACGCCGTCCCCCACTGCGATGCACTGATTCTGCCAGTCAACGACCGCTTTATTTTTCTGCCGCTCCTGGACGACGCCGGTATACATCAACAGCTGCCTGCCGTCAGGCAGTGTCATTGCATTTCCTGAGAAACATCCGTCCCTGTCATACGACTCGTCCGGTGCAAGCGCCGCCGGAAGGTAGTCCCAATGCAGCAGGTCATCGCTCACCGCATGCCCCCAATGCATGGAATCCCAGTGGGAATCATAGGGATAATACTGATAAAACATATGGTATCTTCCCTTGTAATAAGAAAAACCATTCGGGTCATTCATCCACCCGGTACGCACAGACAAATGCAATGACGGTCTGTGGTCGGCAGGTATCATTTTTTCCGAAGCTTCCTCGTACTTGCGCGCTTCGCGCAATGTCTGACTGTTCATAACGAATCACCTGTTTAGAAATTATTCCTTACCTTTCATATTCATATTTTATTTTCTAAAAAGAGCTGGCTGTACAGCCAGCTCTTTTTATCCTCAGCGCTTATTCAATGTTATTCATAGTAAGCATCAAGATACTTCTGGAAGATTGCAAGCATATCCTCGAGGCCGTATGCATCAAGGCTCTTGATATACTCGTCCCAGTCCGCATCCGTAAAACCGTTCATGATCCAGTCAGACCGCTTTGCGTTGATTGTCTTTGTAATGTCCGTCTGCAGATTGGAAAGCTCCTCTGTATCCTCCTGGCTCATAAACACATTCGGATAGACATATTTGGTGTTCATGTCCGGCGTGTAGTAATCCTTGATCCAGTCCAGTCTGTACTGCGCGTCGTCCGGACATGTGACATACACGCCGTAGTATTCGTCCAGGATTGCCAGCGGCCCGTTTACACTCTCAGCCTCCCTTACTTCTACAGGAGAAGCGTCCCCAAGCGGCGCATGCTGCAGCATATCGTCTCCGTTTTCATTCTTTCCAAGCACGAAGATATCAAAGTCATCATCCTCGCCATACGTACCCCAGTTATTCTGCGGGGACTGGAACGGGTCGTACATCTGGTCGAGCCATGCGCACACAAGCGCGGGATTCTTTGCGACAGCCGTCACAACACAGCGTCCGCGGTCATAGCCGCTGGTAAAGGAACCGTTCTCAGGCGTAATGTTTCTGACATCGGCAGTCAGCGCCGGAAGCGGCACCCATCCGTTGAAATCATCAATAATATTGGCATTATCCCAGCTAAAGCACACACCGTAACGCCCTGATTTACCCTTTGACACATAGGTAGACCACTCCTGCGTAAATGCTTCCGGATCAATCAGGCCTTCCTCGTACAGCTTATGCAGCCATGCGATTCCATCCTTAAAACCTTCCTGTGTCGCTGTACAGATTACCTTCTTGTCGTCTGTAACCGCAATATGCCTGCCCTGGTCGCAGTCCCCATAGCCTTCGCCAAATCCGTTAATTAAAATAGCGGGATCCTGGTTTCCGTCATTGACAATGCATGACATCGGAATAATGCTTCCGTCAATATTGAATTCTTTCTGCAGTTCAGAGGCGTGGTCGCGGAACGCGATCAAAACCTGCTCAAACTCGTCAACAGTTGTCGGAATATCCAGTCCAAGAAAATCAAGCCATTTTTTATTGATAAAGCTCATATCGCCCACTGCCTGGATTGCCGTCTTCTCAGAGCCGAGTTGCTCAATCCACGGGAGCGCCCAGATATGGCCGTTCGTATCCGTACTCATTTTCCTGTATTCAGGGTACTTGTCGAATACAGCTTTCAGGTTCGGCATGTAAGCGTCAATATAATCCTCCAACGGAATAATGACGCCCTGGTCAGCGTACCGCAGCAGATCATTATCGCCAAAACCTGCTGAGAAAATGAAATCTGTCAATGTGTTCGTATCCGCCATTGCCAGCGTGATTTTTTCACCCCACTGATCCCCCTGAATCGCCTTCCACTCAATCTCCACATTGGTTTTTTCCTGCAGCCGCTTAAAGATGGTGCGGTTGTTTGGATCCGACTCCGTATTTGCCGGATACTGGGTCATTCCGGTCAGGGTCGCTTTCTCAGCCAGCGGGAATTGCAGGTCCGCCACATCCACTTCCTGCATTTCCGCACTACCCAGTGTATTATCAGACTTGTTTCCGCCGCATGCTGCCAGGGAAGCGAGCATACTTGCCGCCAGTGCAAGAACTATTATTCGTTTTGCCAACTTATTTTTCATAACTGCTCTCCTTTTCTTTTATCAATTCCTTTTTATTTATCTAGCCTTTTACAGAACCTGCCATAATTCCGCTGTCAAAATACTTCTGGAAGAACGGGTACATGACAAGCAGCGGGAGGCTCGAAATAATAATGGTTGCATATTTGAGCAGCTCACTGAGCTGTGCGCGCTCCGCGGTACTCTGCATGTCCGAAATCATTCCCTCGTCAGGTTTGCTCTGAATCAGGATTGCGCGGAGTACGAGCTGCAAGGGCTGTTTGGATGACTCATCCAGGTAAATCATTGCATCAAAATAGCTGTTCCACATGCCTACAAACTGCCACAGGGACAGTGTCGCAATGATCGGCGTACATACCGGGAGCAGAATCCTGAAGAAAAAGGTCAGCTCATTTGCGCCGTCCACATCAGCGGCTTCCCTGAGTTCTCCCGGAATCCCCTGATAATAAGTCCTTGCGATAATCATGTTCCAGACGCTGAACGCTCCCGGAAGGATGATCGCCCACATACTGTTTTTCAAACCCATATCGCTGATCAACAGGTAAGTCGGTATCAGACCGCCGCCAAAGAACATGGTAATCACAAAGATGACGTTAAAGAACTTCTTTCCCCTGAAATCCGGCCTTGACATGGGATAGGCAGCCAGCATGGTAATCAGTACCGAAACAAAAGTAAATACCACGGAATAGATGACTGCATTTTTAAAGCCAATCCATATCTGGTCATTGGTCATGACACGCTCGTAGGCAGTCAGCGTCCATTTGCTGAAATCAAAGGTAATTCCCTTGTTCTGCAAGGTAACAGGGTCAATAAAGGATGCAACGATAATATAAATCATGGGAACAATGATTGCAACGACAAACAATCCAAGCAGTATATAGCCTACTGTCAGCAATGCCTTATCCTGCAAAGAATATCTGGCAAATTTACTTTTCTTTTTCATAGATACCTCCATTCTTCCAATATCCGCAAATTTGTATCCCTGCACAAATTTGCCGTCTGAAAAAACTTTCGCATATGGTTTTTTCAGACTATATTCCCTGACCGTCATTCATTTTTGCAACAATCTTGTTCACGGCAACCAGCAGGATGACATTGATGACTGTGTTAAATAATCCCACCGCGGTCGAAAAGCTGTAGTCGCCGCTGATAAGACCTTTCTTATACACATAAGTCGCAATGATTTCTGATGATGCAAGGTTCAAATCGGTCTGCAGTGCATAAGCCTTCTCAAAACCGACGCTCATAATGTTGCCGGCCTGCATGATAAACTGGATGACTACCGTGCTCTTGATGGCAGGCCACTCCACCGCCTTGATCTGCTGGAAGATGTTTGCCCCGTCGATTACTGCGGCTTCTTTTAATTCCGTGCTTGCGTTTGACAGCGCCGCTGTATAAATGATAGACCCCCAGCCTGCGCCCTGCCAGATTCCGCTGGCGATGTAGATTGTGCGCCATGCCTCCGGCATGGTCATAAAGTTAATCTGTGTGCCAAGCAGCATGTTTACAGGACCTGTGACAGATAAGAAAATCCTGACGATACCGCAAAGTACAATGACGGAAATAAAGTTCGGCATGTACAGCGCCAGCTGGATTTTCTTCTTGACGCCTGTGCGCTCAATCCTGTTCAGCAGAAATGCCAGAAGGATTGGAATCGGAAATCCCCAAAGCATACCGAATACACTCAGCTTAATGGTATTTCCCAGATAGCTCAGGAAATCGGGCGATGACAGGAAACGCTGAAAGTGCTTAAACCCTACCCACTCGCTTCCCAGTATGCCCTTGATTGGATTATACTTCTCAAAAGCAATCAGGATACCGCCCATTGGTATGTACCGAAAGATAATTGTCAATGCCAACGCCGGGAGCAGGAAGAATACATACAGCTGCCAGTGTTGGACAACATAGACAAGCGAGTTGTGCAGTCCTGCATCTTTCTGATTTGCAGTGACAGTTTTTGTTTTGCCCATCGTTTTGCTCCTTTCTTGATTTTGATTCTTGTTAAAATGTTATATTTGTTTCCTTTCATTTGTGCATTTGTAAAAATCGCGATTTAACTCTGTAAATATAAGTTACCATATTTTTTACATTTGGTCAATAGTTTTTTTATAAATCTGCCTAAAAAATTTTCATGTTTTTTACATTTAATGTTTTATTTCACGATTCAAAACGTTATTTTTTATAAATTTTAGGAAATTATTATTTTATGTATTTTGCATTTGACACATTTGTATTTTTACACTATAATATCATTAAGCGCACCAAAAATACAAAACATTCTTTTTCCGTAAGTGCATACCTGAAATCAAATCGATGCATATGCAAATCAAATGTATAAATCGAAGCGGCTCATTCAGGGAGATAAAGTACAGAAAACCATTGCAAAAAAACGTTATATTACATTATATTATAAGAAAGGATGTGATCTTTCATGGCAGACCGCGTTACGATTCAGGATATTGCGGATGAACTGGGCGTTTCCCGCAATACGGTATCCAAAGCAATCAACAATACAGGAATTCTTGCCGACGCCACAAGGGAACGTGTTTTGAAAAAGGCGATCGAGATGGGCTATAAACAGATTTCCTATGACAATATCTATGGCTCCGGCAGAACCGGAACCAGTCTCCCGTCCGAGACGGACAAAAGGGAAATTTCCCTGTTTACATCCAATTCCATTGGAAGTTCCCATTTTGCCTCCACCATGTTGGACAAATTCCAGCGGGAACTCTCCGGAATGGGACACAGCTTCACCATGCACCGGCTCCGGGAACACGAAATCGAAAGCCTGTCCCTTCCCAGTTTTTATAATGAAAAAAGGACTGCCGGAATCATCTGTGTCGAAATGTTCAACAAAGACTACTGTCACATGCTCTGCGGACTTGACGTTCCCACGCTCTTTGTAGATTCGCCGGTGGCAGACTTCGACATGCCGTTAAAGTCAGACTGCCTCTATATGGATAACCAGACGGACATCGGCTGCTTCGTACACGAGATGATCCGCAGGGGCAAGAAGCGCATCGGGTTTATCGGCGATATTTCGCACTGCCAGTCCTTCTATGAGCGTTTCCTCGGCTATCGGAATGCCATGTATCTCTCCGGGCTCTCCTGCCCCAGTGACTACTGCATCACCGGCAACCGGAAAAACGCCAGAATCCCAGGGTATGAACCATACCGTGAATACATAAAGGAAGAAATCAAAAAACGGCGGGAGCTTCCAGACGTGTTTATCTGCGCAAACGACTTCGTCGCGCTCGATACCATGCATGTGTTTAAGGAGTTAGGTATCAATGTCCCCAAAGATGTCTGGCTGTGCGGTTTTGACGATTCCCCGGAATCAAGAGTCACTTCGCCCACGCTGACTACGGTTCATATCCACAGCCAGATCATGGGGCTTTCCGCAGTGCACCTGCTCATGTCAAGAATCAAGGAACCCACCCTGAACTTCCGCAGGATTTATACGGAGACCAGCTTGATTTACAGGGAGTCTACCGAAGATTAAAGCATGCAAAGATTTTCTAAGCCCGCAAAGTACGCGGACTAAGAAAATCTAAATTGCACGCAGGAAGAATGCCAAGAGCAGGCATTCTTCTCATGAATTGTTTGTGCTGCTGACGCGGCAAGGGCAGCGTTCTTCATAGATTGTTTGTGCTGCTGACGCGGCAAGGGCAGCGTTCTTCATAGATTGTTTGTGCTGCTGGCGCGGCATGACGGGAAGTGTGTAAAGAATGAAGTTTTATATATAGAAGGGAGAAGTTTTATGCACGGTATCTTAAACCCCGAAGGTCCGGTTATGTCTTTCATTACCAAGATCACTTACAGCGCCTACCTGAATCTGTTATGGCTGGTCTGCTGCCTGCCCATTGTCACAGCCGGCGCGTCCACTACCGCCTTGTTTTATGTGACCCTGAAGGTTGCCAAAAACGAGGAGGGCAGCCTGACGAAATCATTTTTCCACTCATTTCGGGAAAATTTCAGACAGGCCACTGTCATCTGGCTGATCCTTCTCGCCGTGGGGATCGTTCTCGGAGTTGACGGCTACATCTTTTATCATATGCGGTTTGAGAATGCCTTCTGGACTGTTGCCACAGCAGTTTTTCTCGTCGCCGCGGCCGCCTATGCCATCATACTGATGTACATATTCCCGCTGCTTGCGCGATTTGACAACACCACCGCGGCAATGTTCAAGAACGCCATCATGCTCGGCATGCGCTTTTTGCTCTGCACGGCGGTCATGGCCGTCATATACTTTGCCATGGCATTTGTCATTATCAACGTCTTTACGCCGATGATTGTCTTCGGGGAGGGACTCTGCGCACTGCTGTGCTCCTACCTGCTCTCCAACATCCTGCTGCTCTGCCAGGAAAAACAGGAAGAACCCGCCTCAAACAGCGAACCCGCTGGGACAGAAGAACCTGCCGGAATCATTGAATCCTCCGAAATAGAAATAAAGGAGCGCGAACTCCCATGAAAGCAATCCGCGATGACAATCTCAAAACACTGAAAGGCAGGACAAAAATACAGTATATCTGGGATTACTACAAGCTTCCGCTCGCTATCCTTGGCATCCTGCTGTATGTACTCGCCTATATCCTGTACGGCCATTTTACAGCCAGGGAGCCCGTACTGTATGTCGCGCTCGTCAATGTGAACGTCGGCGGAAATCTAAAAAAAGGACTCGGGGAAGATTTTCTCGGCCACAGGAACCTGAATCCGTCCAAAAACAAGCTAGAACTGTACACCGGACTGTACCTGACCGATGACGAGCTGAACGAAAACCACCAGTACACCTACGCGTCACGCATGAAAATCCTCGCTGTCATCGACGGGGAACTGCTCGATGTTGTCCTGATGAACAGAGAAGCGTTTGATGCGTTTTCCCAGAACGGCTACCTGTATGATCTCGAGGACTTTCTTCCGCAGGCGGACTCCGGCTTATATAACGCCGTAAAGCCGGATCTTGCCGCCAATATTGTCATTCTCGAGGACAATCAGGAAGAACTGATGTTTGACGCATCCGCATCCTATCATGCGGTGACCGAGGAGCACTATTACGGCATCGACCTGTCGCGCACGACGCTGATCGACAGTGCCGGGTTTCATGAACCCGTCTACTTTGGCATCATTGCAAATACACCGCGCACGGACAACGCCGTGGAATATTTAAAATACCTATACAACTACGAATCGTCAGGAAGTGATATCCAATGAAACCAGAAATCTCCAATCCGACAATGAAAGACGTGGCAAGGGAGGCTGGCGTTGCCCTTGGCACCGTATCCAAGGTAGTCAACGGCATACCGGTCGGCGAATCTTACAGAACCCGCGTGGAAGATGCCATAAACAAGCTCGGCTACCAGGTTAACAGTTATGCCCAGGGACTCCGGGCAGACAAGACCCATACCGTCGTTTTCCTGATTCCCAATACAACGGAGCCTTTTTACGCCTCCCTCACCTACCATGTCAATCTGGTGCTGTTACGGCAGGGATACCGGATGCTGCTCTGCTGCACCGACTACGATTCGGGCCTGGAACAGGAATATATCGCGATGGCACAGCAGAACAAGGTTGACGGCATCATCGGGCTGACCTACAACCCGGATCTGAGCGTTCATAAAAATACGCCTTTCGTCTCCATTGACCGCTGCATGGGACCGGGTATCCCCTGTGTGGCGAGCGACAATTTCGCAGGTGGACAGCTGGCCGCCGAAAAACTGGCCGATTTGGGATGTAAGAATGTTGCCTTTCTGTGCAAAAGCTCCTCCATCAACAATGAACCGAACAAGCGCAAAGCCGGCTTTGAGAACGGCTGCCTCGCCCGCGGACTCCATTGTGAGCTGAAAATAGTGGGCGACAACGAACCCTATGACACATTCGAACAGTTCCTTGCGGACCACGCCCCCGGCGGAAAAATGTCCCTGGACGGAATTTTCTGCGTGACAGACGGGCTCGCATATTTTATAATGAAAATGCTGCGCAGGCTTGGCCTGGACATCCCACAGGACATCCAGCTGATCGGGTAACACAGGAAACATTAAAGTATTAAAACCAAACCAGGCTGACCATGACCGCCCCTATGTATATATGACCACAATCGATGTCGTGGCCGCACTCTATCTATGCAACGCCGTGGACAGGCCCTATTACTGGTTTCCTTATGGTTTTGAGGGCGGCAGCGATATCCCGGTCTACCACGAACTGTACCCGGATGCGCTGAGAGAAGTATCGGACGGCGTCAGCGGATATATCTACGAAGTCCATGCAGAAGAAAACCAGGTCATTCCATTCAAAAATATCCCCTGTGCGAGGCTGGCGACAGAACCTGTTGAAGTAACGAAGTATGTCCGGGTAGAAAATGCATACGATCTATTTATGGAATATGTGAAACAGGGAAAAATGAAGGTAAGCCATTTTGAAGACAAATCGGAGCAGCAGCTGGAATGGTGGTATTCATGCCTTGTCGACTATTTAAAGGAAAAACAAGTGTGGGAAAGATATACTGCTGAATAAATATTTCTGTTGATCGGAAAATTACATAAGAAAAATAACATTTAGAATATTGACAATATGAAATTCGCAAAGGAAGGGAGCCATCCATGGAAACAAAAGATTTGATATTGCGAAACTGGCGTGACAGTGATGCAAAGGCTTTATATGAAATGTGTCTTGACGAAGCCTTGAGAAAAAGCGGGATTGATTTCTACAATTCGATTACTGACAGCCAGAGTGCTATCCAATGTTGGATGAATGACAGTGGATTTAAAGTGATTGCCGACAAAAGAAATGATAACTTTATAGGATTTATCAGCCTGGGTGGCATGAACCGATATGATGGCTATATGGAAATAGAGTACGCTATCGCTGCCCCATACCGGAACAACGGCTACGCAATACAGGCAGTGAAAAGGATGCTTGATTATGGATTCAAAGAGATGAATTTATCAGTCATCGCCGCATGGGTGAGGTCACACAATCGGGCGAGCATAAGCGTTTTAGATAAATGTTCCTTTACCTTTGAAGGAAGATTAAGAAAGCACGCGCGTGATAAAAGCGATACACTGTGCTACTCTATTTTAAAAGAAGATTGGGAAAGGAAAATCTGCAAGGCAGACGGCGACGAGAGCCAGAAGAATATCGCCTATTTAAAACGGCAGCTGGATAACTAGTACAGCATTGCTGGCATTGCACAACGGTACTGCCGCAGGATATGTATTTTTGTAATAAAATATATCTGGATGTCTGCTTAAACAGCGACTACGGTCCTGCACAGAGATTCTATATAAAAAGAGGCTACATTCCTGATGGAAAAGGAGTTTATTATGAAGAAAAAATATGTGAAACAGATGCTGTCTGCCGGAATAATGATGAATTGACATTATGTCTGGTAAAAGAACTGTGAATCGTATCCAAAGGAAACGATGCCGTGAGGGGAGCAACTGGCTGTCATCCCTTCACAGCATCCCCTGCTCACGACAATGCCTGTATCATATTATCAAATTCTTCCATACTGCGGACAGCATCAAAATCCTCTGCTGCCAGCCACTTATCCCGCACAATCTCGCAAAGTGTTCTGGAATCAGATGTTTCAAAATCCGTTCTCTCCTTTTTCATTTCGCCGAGAAGCACCGACGAAACACTGTATTTCCCTGGACGCATATCAAACTCCCTCGCAGTCTTTACAACAGTCTTTAACTCGTCGTACATCGAATCATACTGCTTTAACCGGGCTAACAACGCCGCCATAGTGCAATGGTTTCTTACAGTCCCCCATTCGACAGGTTCTTTTGCGTCAAAAACAAGTTCCTGCAAGGCAAACAATTTGCGGCATACCTTCAACAACTCTTCATCCGGAAGAAGCCTTTCCCCAAGCAGCAGGTAAATTCCATGATGCATCGCTGCATACCCCTCCTGGATTCTGGTGCGGATAAACGGAAGTTTCTCTTCTTCGTCCAGCGCCCACCAAATCTGTGTTTCTTTACAATATTTCTGGGACGGTAATGTTTCAAAAATTGCCCTGCCTACTGCTCTACGTCCCATTTCACAATGGTTAAACGCAAGCCTTGCCGCCGCTTCCAGCCTGATATCCTGATCAGGGCAATACTTCATGATCCGCTCGCCGATCATTGTGATTTCCGAATCATATTTTTTCATATTCTCCTGCCACTCTGGTATGTTTCCATCACTATCGCCTGCCAGAAACAACGCATACATAAGCTTGTTCAGCAGCATATAACTATTGGGGTATTCCGCAATGCCATTTCTCGCGACAGCAATACAGTCGTCAATTCTTCCCTGACTGACTGCCTCCTGAAACTGTTCCAGATACTTCGCAATCCTCTCTTTCCTGACTGTTTCGTTTATCCCCATCAGACAGTCAACAGTAACTCCGAAAAACTCCGCGATGTCCGGCAGCAGCTCTATATCAGGATAGCAGATACCATTCTCCCAACGTGATACAGATTGACAGGATACCCCAAGGATTGCCGCAAACTCTTCCTGCGTAATATCCTTTTCATGCCGCAGACACCTGATTTTATCTCCAACATTCAGATTCATTTTTATACTTCCTCCAATCACTCAAACTTATTCTTATTGTTTACTGAAAGGTGCGCCTCTTTCTACTGTTCAATTTATCAGATTTTCATGACAGGATCAACCACGCATTGAGTGAGGTTTCCTCACGCAGCAATTGAAATACAAGCTGCATATTTTTTTCATTTTTTACATTTGACACATTTTATTTTTTACATTATAATGATATAAAACTCAAGAAATTCTCGCATATCATGCAGATATGAGAGAAAAACCATCTGGGGAAAATATCAAAATACACTATATTGAGAAAGGATGTGACTTCCATGGCTGACCGTGTCACCATTCAGGACATCGCGGATGAACTGGGCGTCTCGCGCAACACTGTATCCAAAGCAATCAACAATACAGGGCTGCTCGCCGACGCCACCAGGGAACGCGTTTTGAAAAAGGCGATCGAAATGGGATATAAACAATTCTCCTATATAAATATCTATGGTTCCGGCAAGCCCGAAACCGACCTTACTCCCGCGACAAACAAACGGGAGATTTCGCTGTTTACGTCCAATTTTATAGGAAGCTCCCACTTTGCCTCCACGATGCTGGACAAATTTCAGCGGGAACTTTCCAGCATGGGTTACAGTTTCACCATGCACAGACTTCAGGAACATGAGATCGAAAGCCTGTCCCTTCCCGGCTCTTACAATGAAGAACGGACTGCAGGAATCATCTGCATTGAAATGTTTCACAAGGACTATTGCCATATGCTCTGCGGGCTCGACATTCCTACACTATTTGTTGATTCACCGGTAGCGGATCTTGATAACCCGATTAAATCGGACTGCCTCTACATGGATAACCAGACAGACATAGGCTGTTTTGTGCGCGAGATGATCCGCAGGGGTAAGAAACGAATCGGATTTATCGGCGACATCTCGCACTGCCAGTCTTTTCATGAGCGCTTTCTGGGGTACCGGAATGCCATGTATCTGTCCGGGCTCTCCTGTCCTGAGGAATACTGCATCACCAAAAACAAAACAGGCGTAAAGGTGCCCGGATATAATCTATACCGCGAATATATAATGGAGGAGATTCAGAAACGAAAAGAACTGCCAGACGTGTTCATCTGCGCAAACGACTTTATTGCCGTGGACGTCATGTCTGTGTTCAAACAGCTGGGAATCCGTGTGCCGCAGGATGTCTACCTGTGCGGGTTTGACGATTCCCCCGAATCGCATGTGACCTCGCCCACACTGACCACGATCCATATCCACAGCCAGATTATGGGATTCTCCGCAGTGCACCTGCTTATGTCGCGAATCAAGGAACCGTCACTGAACTTCCGCAGGATTTACACAGAAACCAGTCTGATTTACAGAGAGTCAACCGAAGATTAAAATTTTATAGTTCCACATTGCTAAGCCGGTCTGCGCCTCCGCGGGACAGGCACGTTTCAACAGGGGCACGGTTTTTGCCAGCAGGATTTCCGCATTATATGGCTTTGTGACAAAGGATCACCGCCCAACGTAATACTGTTCAGCTCATCCATGTCTGTGGTGCAGCCTGTCACAAAGATAATCGGTACATTGAAAAAACTGCAAATTTGCGAACAAATGGTAAAACCGTTTGTTCGCGGCAGCTTTATATCCAGCAAAATCAGATGCAGCTGCACAGATTTCATGGTTTGAATCGTAGCAGAAAAGTCCGTGACTGCCGCTGCCTCATAGTCGATTCCATTCAGAAGCGCTATAAGCTCTGCCTGTATTACAGGGGCATCTTCAATTATAAGTTTTTTTGACTTCATCGCACCGCCTTCATTACCGGATGTTGCAGCAATAGTACAGTCTCAAAAACCTCTCAACGCAAGAGAAAGAATGCTGGTGACTGGTACGATTACGGAGTCACAGCAGACATAACGGATGACCGAAATTTTTTTCATCAGTGTAAAAGTATAGTTTACAAGGGACTACACAGGGGAACGGCGGTAATCATCAAGTCCACCACCCGCCGCTTGTCGTCAAAGGATACATTCTCCCATGTGTCGAGATAGCCGGAAATCTGGCTGACCTGTTCCGGGCTGATGGCTTCCACCGTCAACTCCGCTATCCGGGTAAGAAGTTCCTGCTTGCGCCCGTCCAGTTCGGCTATCTTTTATAATTCTCCAGAGCAAAATCCCGCCATCAGGCTCTATTTTGCACCCAAAGAGTTCTACTGTTATTATTACTCCATTCTGCCCTGTCGAAATTTATTCTGCTGCCAGCCTTCCCCCTGCCTCAAATGCCTTCCGGCATTGCTCTGGGAAGACTGTTTCCCGTCTCACTTTTCTGTCCTCCGCATTGAACATTGTCCAGTTGAACTGGCCATAATCAGAAACCTGCATTGTTTCCCCAACCGCCAGTATTTCTGTCGGCCCCTAGGTTACTACCATCTGGTGTATTGCTTGTCATGATAAGCAGCACTGGAATTCTATGGTCATTGTAGCTTTGTGCCTCCCCGCACTGATATGGAACAAGGGAACCGAACATGAAGTGTTACTATGAATCACGCCTTGACAATCTTCCATGATCCATTTCATACACCTCGTCACATAAAATTTCTATATCTTCTTTATTATGGCTTGCCAGTATTATTGTTTTTCCCTCATCCCGCAGGCCTGTCAAAATTCCCCGTACCTCGTCTACGCCCTGATTGTCCAGACTATTCATCGGCTCGTCCAGAATCAGTATCTCCGGATTTTCCATGATGGCCTGGGCTATGCCCAGACGCTGTTTCATTCCCAGCGAATATTTCCCAACCTTTTTACGGCTGTCCGGGTCAAGTCCTACTTTCACCATGCTCTCCCTGATTTCCTCTTTGCCGATTACATTGCGTATACCTGCCAGATATGCGAGGTTCTTAAATCCTGTATATCCCTTTAAGAATCCGGGATTTTCTATGATAATCCCTATATTTTCCGCAAAGTCCGTATCCTTTCCGATTTCTTTTCCGCTTACGATGACTCTCCCGGCAGTGGGTTTTAAATAACCCGTTATAAGTTTGAACAAAACAGTCTTTCCAGAACCGTTTCTCCCGACAATTCCATAAATTTTCCCTCTCCCAATGCTCAGATTCACATTTTCAAGAGCGGTAACATCTCCGAATTTTTTCGTTAAATTTTCTATTTCGATAATCTCTGCCATGCGAAAGACCTTTCCTTTCTGATTATAGTTTCAAAAATACACCGTTTCAGATTGCCAACCGTCTTTCCGTTTTAAAAGCATACGATTGATTTTTGTACGGCTTTCTTTAACAAAATCCCCCCTGCCAGATAGGCAAGCATAATCAATACCCCCTCTGTTATCAGGGAAGGCAGCACGGAAACTCCCCCCTCACCATAATACCATTTGCTCTGGAAATACATCCCCCACATTCCAAACATGAACCGGGCTGCTCTCATAGATGCAAACCCCGCCAGAAACGTACCTCCTTCCAGCAATATCAGGATTGCCGGCGCAGACTTTCCAAGGCCGGACACATCCAGCAAAAGCAGAAAAGATAAAATAGTAGTCATATGAGCAATCCATAGAACGAACACCTTCCAAACCTCATCGAGGATTCCACCTGCATTCACAATATCAACAGCCACTGCAATGAGGAACAAAACTGCCGCCAACGCTATGCCGTATAGCAGACTTCTGCCAAATTTATATCTCCACCATATTCTCATAGCTTCATAGCGGTAACACGAAAGCCGCTCTATGTTCCTCCGTTTTTCAAGCCGGACTCCCTCCGCCAGCAGACAGATGCCAATGGGCAAAAACCATCTTGCAAGCTCATACAACACTTTATCATAATCAACCGCCCAGCTTAAGCCGTCCTGTGAAACGCCGCCAAAAAACTGAAAAACAATGCTCTGATCCATCAATACACCTCCCTATGCTCTCATACCGCCGCCGGAATCCCACCGCCCCTGTGCTCCCGTGAATTTTCCCGGTGCCTATCTGACCTGAATGTCCACTCTCTCTATAGCGGCCAGGGAGACCAGCCCCATAGCGAAAATGAACCCGCACATCATGCCGGGATACCGCCAATGACTGCCTGCACCGTCCACATAATATACCGGATTCTGATGCAGTCCGGCAGTAAAGGACAAGACAGCGCCTCCTAAATGCACTGCCGCCACTGCCATAAGTCCCCAGAAACCACCAAGTACCAGGTTGCAGACATACAGAAGGACTCCAAGGAAAGCAATATAGCAGAACAGGTACAAAAAAGTAATACCAAACGCCTGTAACACTGTCATGTGCTTCATCATCGCCGCACCTTCAAAGAAAACGCGATATTTTTCCGCGATGGCGCCGGAGGCATTGGCCGCCAGCAAATAGACAGGACTGCTCCAAAGCCTTCCGAAAAAGCCACAGGGAATCCCGGCTGCAACGGAACCTACCGCAAGACAGCCTGAATACGCAAATGCCTGAGTCAAAACATATAACAACATTCCCATATTCCAACCCCGTCTCCCGCTGCGATACAGGAGCATATAAGTATTTCTCCTGATAAAAGGCGCATCCGCAATGATGAGCAGATACCCCAGCACCCAGAATCTGCCTGCGATGCCCTGATTCTCCATGACAATAAATGCCTCAAAGATGTTGACAGGTTCTTTGATATCCATTGCATATCCGAAAAAATCGTTTAACGCCAGCGCCAGAAATGTCATTCCCAGCAGGTATCCCATTATCACCCTGATGCTGCCCATTTCCTGCCGTAAAGTGCCAAAGGCAATTCTGACCGCCATGGGAATCCTTCTCACTTTACACATCCCGGCACCTCCTCTTAAATCCCGCCATGGATGCGGCTGCGGCTGCCAGAAGCCAGACACACTCCAGTGCCGCTGACAGCAAATGCCCTGCATCATCCCCGCGCACTAACACGGCAGGATTCAGACCGTTTGGCATCAAAATATAAAGGGATTCGTACAGGACAAAAGGCGCGACCAACGCCACATACTGATTTGGCATCCATACTGCAAATGCCAGTCCCACCAATGCCCATGCGGCTCCGAACAGAAATCCCAGCAGTACCTTGAGAGCCACCATCACACCAATCCCATAGGTCATACCGATCTTTGCCATTTCAATATCCTCCGGAATCTTCAAAACGTTCACCCCTGAAGCATCCAGTCCCAATGAATTCATATCAGCCAGTCCCGGCATCTCTAAAGCAACAGCCAAAAGGCATATAAAAAGATAGGGCAATGCAACGACCGTCCCGCCCGACATCGCCACACTGATAATCCTCACCCTTGCAAATTTCCGCGGTTTCATCCGGGCAAGAATCAGTCTGTAATATCCGCTTTCATACTCGCTGCAAAATCGGGACGCATACCCCAGCACCGGGAACACAGGCAGAAACACAGTAAAGCCTGATACCGCCAGTATATTCACAATGGCATAATAGGGACTCCCCGAATGGAGCGATTCCGTAACAAAATTATAGGTAAGCAGCGCCCCAAGTCCGAAACATCCTGCAAAAAATCCCGGATTGGAAAAGCTTCTCTTCATATCCTCCCTTAAAAACTTCATATCCATGCCCTCTGCGCCTTCCATTCATACTTCCACTATATCCTAATCAGTCACTATCAGCTCTCCCGTGACAGCATTTACACAGATGTGTGACGGTCCCGCTGCATCATAATAGCCTCCGTCTACATATTCGTCTATCGGCATATAAATATGCCATATGGGCGTAAGCGTAAGCTCGGACTTATACTCAATCGCATCCGAGTCAGGCGCAGGATTGGGTACCGGATAATAGTTCAGCTCCACCCTGTCGTAAATGATCGTCCCATCCGACACTATCATGCCATTGTCCAGATACTGTTCCAGTATCTTCAAAACCTGTTCAAAAGAAATTACCGTAACAGGCTCCTTCTCTGCCGCCTTTCCGCAAAAGTCTATAAGGTTTACATCCGCAACGCCTTCCCCGGTAACAAACCCGGACCCGTTTGGAAAAACTTGTCCCAAAGTATAACTGTCGCTCCCGATATCTACAGCAATCCCGTCATAAACAGGTACGAACTGCATCTCATAATAGCTGTAGCCGTCACCCTCAACATAACAGATTTCTTTCATGGCAATGTCGTCCACTCCCACAGCCCTCAGCTTGTCTAAAAGGATTTCCTTTGCCCTTTCTGCGGAAAAGCTGCCTTCGCCCATCTGGTCCTGCGTGATATACGTTTCGCTGTAATTCCCGCTGTAAATCCCATGGCACTTATCCAATAAATCATGGTCAACATAATACGCGCTTGTGTGGAACGTAAACAGCGCTTCCTTTTTTCCGTCGCCAAGCCGCAGCGCGCTGTGATCACCGAACCTGGAATATAGAAATCTGTCACCGTTTTCCTGAAGCGTGGCATTCTCTTTGTCATTTTCCCCGATCTGCCTCAAAAGCTCCTGCGAAGTGTCCTCAACAGTGCCGCTTTCGCTGTCAAGAAAAACACGCAGGGCGTCCATGTCAAGCCCATCGTCCGGCTTCAGCGTGATGACGGACAGGTTATCGGGTATCGCAGGAATTTCGGCGTTGATATTGATGATGCTGCCGCCCGTGCCTACCGTGCCCTGATACCCACCCGCCGCCTGCGGCTGCGTCCTGTTTTCTGCCTGCGTCTGTCCGCGGTCATCTGACGCGGCAATGTCCTGCACCTGCCTTTCCATATCGCCCTGCGCATGCAGGATGCCGTTACTTTCCGCCACATCCGGCGCCTTCTGGCAGCCGGTAAGGGCAGCTGCGCAAACTACCGCCGCCATTGTCAGGTAAACTGTTTTTTTCATTCTGATACCTCCCACTGATACACATCTGTATTGGACATGCAGAAAAGCCGTCTTTCTCTCCCGCCAGACGATTTTCGCCTGCATGTCTTTGAAAGCATACCACAAATACAGAAGTATTTTGAAATTTGGCGAAATCAGACCATATTTTTGCCGAAAATGACCGAAGGAGCCGTCCTCAAACCTGCAGGCGGCTCCTTGTCTCACATTTCTTTTATATACATGATAATGTCCGTCTCCATGCTTCCGTCTTTACAGAGCAGATCCATCTCTCCCTGATATTTTTCAACAATCCTCCGCACATTGCCCAGACCAATACCATGATTTGACGCGTCTTCCTTTGTCGTTTCCAGACCCCGCTGCTTTCCGTCCGCAATTCCCTGACAGCTGTTTCGGATATTGATAAACAGGACTCCCTTCTCAAGCTTGATCATCACCCTCAGCCTTTTCTCCTGCGTCCGGCTCGCCGCCTCTGTTGCATTGTCAAGCAGATTCCCCAATACCACATTTAGGTCAAAGGTATGCAGCATCAGCTTTTCCGGTATGCTAATCCTCGCCTCCACCATTTCCAGAATCTCATTCGCCCTCTGCAGCTTATAATTTAACAGACTGTCCACAGACTCGTTTCCTGATGCGATATACTCTGACGGATTTACCATAAAATCCTGCATAGAGTCCACATATCTGCAGGCTTCCGCCCAATCCTTTTTCTGTAAAAGCACCTGAAGCGCCAATATATGGTTCTTCATATCATGTCTTAACGCCCGGATACGCCCCTGAGACTCCATAATCACATCCAGCTGGTTCCGGTATGCATAGGTCTGCTGCCTGTAAATGTCATTTTCCCTCAAATTTCTGTAATTCTCCGCCATCATATGGTAAAGGTAAAAGATGCTCAGGTTGATTATGAGTGTGGAAACACAAATCAGCGTTGCCGCCATACCCTGATATCCCCCATACAGCAAAACGCTTAAAATAAGTATGCCAGCCGCCGGGATTGCGATCAGAACACCTGTCTGCCTTTTGCCGAAAGCGATTTCCCTGTCGGCTGCCGTATCAGAGGTACGGCTGATTATGGTAACGCAGATCAGAAGCAAAAGCGTCTGGACTGCCTGCAGATTCACGATGAACTGATGCGGAAAGGCAAAATACACTGCCAGGCTGCACGCCAGTTCCGTAGCAAATACCGCCATTGATACCCAGATCCGTTTTTTCCATGTTCCCTGGTAAAAAGAAGTAAGCCCTGCGATTCCCAGATAATTACAAATCCCATAAAGCGCCGATATATTAAAAGTACGGAACAAAATCGTGACCAACAGATAATAACACACATATCCAATCCGTATCTTTTTTATTTTATCTTCCTCCGCCGGAAGAAACAGTTCCATCAGTTTTCTGATCAGCAGCACTCTCAGAATATTTACAATCATCAGCTCAAATATCGCTCTATCATTCACCATGTATTTCCGCTCTCCGATATTGCTTTATTTTACCCCTTATTTCTTTCCTATATGGCCTACTGATGCTAAAAACAGTTCCGTCAGACATTTTTATGCAGTCATAGGCATACTCGCTGACATACAACTGATTGACAATATAAGACTGGTGTATCATCATAAAATCGTCAGGAAGTTCTTTCATGACATTTTTCAGCTTTCCATAAAATTCCTCTTCGCCGTCCTTTGTGGTGAACCTGATTTTTTTATTCACACTCACAAAATAGGCAATGTCCTTTGTTGGGATTCTGAACACCCCGCTCCCCTTCCGGTACTCGAAGCAGCTTTTCAGACTCTGCTTCTGCCTGATGCTTCTGGCAAGAACTTCCCTGATCTGCTCATTAGATATGGGTTTTACCAGAAAATCAAGGGGCTGGATCTTGAATAGCTGCATGGCATAACTTTGTCTGGCGGAAATATATACGATATGAGTCTGTATATCCTCCATCTCGCCACGAATGAACTTTCCTACCGATATACCGTTTTCCCGAACCAGTTCAATATCCAGAAATAACAGATCCAACCGCGTGCCATTCCCAATATCCTTTCGTATACCTTCACCAGAATACCAGACTTCCACATCAGCCTTCACTTTCAAGTCTTTCGTAATCTGATAAATTTGTTCTTCTAATCCGGAGCATAGCTCCTTGTCGTCATCACAAATTCCTATCCTGTACATCCGTCAATACCTCTCTGCGAATCATGGTCCGCAACCGCAGTTTTTCTGTTACTGTTCACTCGTCAATAAAAGTAGTGAAAAGCGTGCTGCAAATGGGTTGCTGTTTACGCCTTCATTACATAAAAATGTGTCAGAATTAGTTGGGGCGTGAACAGTAACACAGTTCGTTGCTGGAACGGAGTGAACAAAAAAGTGGCGCAGCGGCATAAGAACGTCAAGGAGGCAGGAAATGGGATTAAGGTTTTACATCGGCGCATCAGGTTCCGGCAAGAGTTATCAGCTCTACGATCATATCATCAGCGAGTCAGAAGCGAATCCCCACGTCAATTATCTGATCGTCGTTCCGGATCAGTTCACGATGCAGACACAGCTTGAGATGGTCAGGAAACATCCCAATAAAGGGATCATGAATATCGATGTGCTCAGCTTCGGCAGGCTGTCGCACCGCATCTTTGAGGAGGTGGGCGGCAACGACAAGCCGGTGCTCGACGACACCGGAAAAAGCCTGGTGCTGCGGCGTGTCGCGGCGGGCGTCGAGGATTCGCTTGGCGTCATGCGGCGCAACATCAGAAAGCCCGGCTATATCAGCGAGGTGAAATCGGCGCTGTCCGAGTTTATGCAGTACGGTCTCGGCACAAAGGATGTGGAAAAACTGTGCGCGTACGCCTCCAGGAGAAATGCGCTCGCCTACAAGCTAAAGGACCTGCACCTGCTGTATCAGGGGTTTTTGGATTTCATCAGGGAGCGGTACATCACGACGGAGGAGACGCTCGACCTGCTCAGAAAGGTGCTGTCCAGGTCGCGCATCGTGAAGAACAGCGTGATCGCCTTTGACGGGTTTACAGGCTTTACGCCGATACAGTACAATGTCATACAGGAACTTATGCAGCAGGCGCAGGAGGTGATCGTCACAGTGACGATGGATGTGCGGGAGGACATCTACGTGCAGGACGGGGAGCAGAAACTGTTCCATCTGAGCAAGAAGACCATACATGATCTGGAAAGGCGCTGTAAGGAGGCGGGTGCAAAACGGGAGAAGGACGTGATGATAGCGGACGAGGTGGTCAGGCGCTGCAAGGACAATCCCGGACTGTCGCATCTGGAGCGGGAGCTGTTCCGCTATCCCTACCAGGTGTACCAGGGCAGGCAGGAGAGCATCCATGTCTTTGAGGCGTCCAATCCCAAGGAGGAGCTCAGGCAGGTCTGTCTTGAGATCCGAAGGCTTGTGCGGGAGAGAGCGTACTGCTACCGGGATATCGCGGTGGTGACGGGGGATCTGGAGCGGTACGGATTTCTGGCGCGCGAGATGTTCAGGCGTTTTGAGATCCCCTTTTTTGTGGATCAGACGAACAAGCTGGTCTTGAATCCGTTCATTGAGTTTATACGGAGTGCGCTGCTGGTGGTGATACAGGAGTACTCGTACGAGGCGGTGTTTCATTTTCTGCGCTGCGGCATGGCAGGCGTGACGCCCGATGAGACGGACAGACTGGAGAACTACTGTCTGGCAATGGGGATCCGCGGCAAAAAGGCGTGGAACAACAAGTTCACCAGACGTCTCAGGAGACAGGAGGATGAGGCGGAAGAACTCGGGCAGCTGAACGCGGTCCGCGAGAAAGTCGTTTCGATGCTCGCGCCCCTCATGCAGCGCAAGGAGGAGAAAAAGGCGACCGGCAGGGAACTCGTGTGCTCGCTGTATGCGTTTATCGTGAATGCCTCCATCGAGGAAAAGCTGGCGGAGTATGAGCGGTACTTCACGGAGCAGGGGGATCTCGTGCGGGCAAAAGAGTACGCGCAGATCTACAGGCTCGTCATGGAGCTGCTCGAGCAGATCTGTGGTCTTCTGGGCGAGGAGGAGCTGGAGATCAGGGAGTTTGCGGATATCCTGGACGCGGGTTTTGCCGAGATCAAGGTCGGAACGATCCCGCAGAATGTGGATAAGGTGGTGATCGGTGATATCGAGCGGACGCGTCTGTGCGAGATCAAGGCGCTGTTTTTTATCGGTGTGAACGACGGCATCATACCAAAGAGCGGCGGGACAGGCGGCATCATCTCCGATATCGACAGGGAATTTCTGCAGGAGTCGGAGTATGAGCTTGCACCGACACCGAGGCAGCAGATGTATATCCAGCGGCTCTATCTGTATCTGATGATGACGAAGCCGACAGAGCTCCTGTATTTGTCCTATGCGAAGGTGGACAATGAGGGGAAGAGTATCCGCCCGGCATATCTGGTCAACACCGTCACCAGGCTGTTTCCGGATATTGAGATCGGCCAGCCGCAGCTGCGTCCCATGGAGGAGCAGATCGAGTCATCGGCGGACACACTCGCCTATCTGGTCACACTGCTGCGGCGGTATGCAGCCGACGAGATCGGGGAACAGCGGCGGCTCTTCATCACGCTCTATGACACGTTTGTCAGAAATGAGCGCTATGCCCCGGTCCTGGAGCAGATGAAAAGAGCGGCTTTCTCGTATTTGTCCAACGCGGACACGAACAGGCTGCCAAGAGAGCTCGCCCATCTCCTGTACGGGCAGATCTTAAAAAACAGTATCAGCCGCCTGGAAAAGTTCGCCTCCTGCGCCTATGCCCATTTCCTGCAGTACGGGCTGAGCCTTGAGGAGCGCGGCAAGTACAGCTTCGAGAGCGTGGATATGGGAAATGTGTTTCACGCTGTGCTCGAGAACTTTTCCGACAAGATTGCCGGGGAGGGCTACACATGGTTTGATTTTCCGGCGGAAGCGGGGGAGCGGATCGTCGGGGAGTGCCTTGAGGACTACGCGGCTGCCTATGGGGAGACGATCCTGTACAGCAGTAAGCGCAACGAGTACATGATCACGAGAATGCGCCGGATCCTGAACAGGACAGTGCAGACCTTGCAGTACCAGCTTCGGAAAGGGGCGTTCACACCGGAGAATTTTGAGCTGTCGTTCCAGATGACATCCGATCTCGACGCGGTGAACATCTCGCTGTCGGAGGAGGAGCGCATGCAGCTGATCGGGCGCATTGACCGCGTGGACACCTGTCGCAGGGAGGATAAACTGTACGTCAAGATCATCGACTACAAGTCGGGGAACCGGAAGTTTGACCTTGCCGCATTGTATTACGGACTGCAGCTGCAGCTGGTCGTCTATATGAACGCCGCGATGGAAGGGCTGAAAAAGAAGGAGCAGGAGCAGAAAAATGACACGCGCGTCATTCCGGCTGCGATGCTCTACTACCATGTCAGTGATCCGATGACAGAGACGGATAAGGGACAGCCGGATATCTCCGAGATCAATGCCGCGATACTTGACGAGCTGAAGATGACGGGGATGGTCAGCGATGACGAGGAAGTGATAAAACTTTTGGATAAGGATTTCGAGGCAAAGTCTTCCGTGATCCCGGTGGCGAGGAAAAAGGACGGAAGCTTTACGCAGGCGTCGTCCGTGCTGTCTTCTGAGGATTTCAAGACGGTTTCCGACTACGTGAACCACAAGATCAAAGAGCTTGGCGTCTCGATACTCGATGGCGATATCGGGCTGAACCCCTATGAGCAGAAGGGCGGGGAGGCCTGTACATACTGCGACTACAGGAGCGTGTGCGGCTTTGACAAAAAGCTGGGAGCAGGTCTGGTGAGGCACTTGGAAGACCTGGACCAGGAGTCGGCGATGGAGTGCATCCGAAAAAGCCTTGGCATTGAGAATCATGGAGAACAGGAAGGGGGAGAGCGGTGATGGCGATGCAGTTTACACCTGACCAGCAGCGCGTCATTGATACCAGAGATTGTAACATCCTTGTGTCCGCGGCGGCAGGGAGCGGCAAGACGGCGGTTCTGGTAGAGCGCATCATCCGGATGATCACGGATGAAAAGAAGCCTGTCGACATTGACCGGCTCCTGATCGTGACATTCACATCCGCGGCGGCGGCACAGATGCGGGAGCGCATCAGCAGGGCAGTGTCCCAGAAACTCGAGGAGGACCCGGAAAGTGAGCATTTACAGAAGCAGGCGTCGCTCATACACAACGCGCAGATCACCACGATCGACTCCTTCTGCCTGTTCGTGATCCGCAACAACTTTAACGAGATCGGTCTGGATCCGGCGTTTCGCGTGGCGGACGAGAGCGAGGTGAAGATGCTCGAGGCGGACGTGATGGGCAGGCTTTTGGAGCAGGCGCACACAGAGCCGACAGAGCGTTTCCTGTATTTTGTCGAGAGCTACAGCACAGGGACAAACGAGAAAAAGATCGAGGAGGCGATCCTCAGGCTGTATCACTTTTCCATGAGTTATCCGTTTCCGGAAGAGTGGCTCGCCAACAGGATGGAGGACTACAGGATCAGCGATGTCGGTGAGCTTTCCGACAAAAAGTGGTTTCAGTGCGCACGCACTTACATCCGCACGATCCTGCAGGAGTGCGGGGACAGACTGCGCCAGGCACTGGAGATCGCGAACAGTGCGGGCGGCCCGGTGCAGTACTCGGAAAACCTTGTGGCGGATATCGGGCTGGTCGAGAGACTGCAGTGCGCGTCAGACTATGATGAACTGTATGACTTGTTCACGTACTCCTCCTTTGGCAGACTCTCCTCGAAGAAGACGGAAGGGGTGGATCCCGTTCTGAAAGATATGGTGAAGGCGATACGGGACGAGGTGAAGAAAAGTATCGCGGATCTCAAAAAGTTTCTGTTTCAGATATCGGTGGAGGACACCCTGAATGATATGGCAGCCTGTCAGGAGGCGGTGGAGGAGCTGGTGTCGCTCACACTCTCTTTCAAAGAGATGCTTGACAAGTCCAAGCGCGACAAGAATGTGATCGACTTTTCCGATATGGAACATTTTGCGCTGCAGATATTATTGAAAAAAGATGAGGACGGCAACATAGTCCCGGGAAACACGGCGCTGGAACTGCAGGACTATTTCGAGGAGATCATGATCGATGAATACCAGGATTCGAACGAAGTGCAGGAGCTGCTGCTCAAGTGCATATCCGGCGAGGACAAGGGGCGGTTCAACCGGTTTATGGTGGGCGATGTCAAGCAGAGCATCTACAAATTCCGCCTTGCAAGACCGGAGATCTTTATGGAAAAATATGACACCTATGTCATAAATGACGACGCTGCCCGAAACGTCAGGATAGACCTGAGCATGAATTTCAGGAGCCGCAGGGAAGTGACGGATGCCACGAACTTCATGTGCAGCCAGCTGATGACGGCGAAGGTTGGAAATGTTGAGTACGACGACAGGGCGGCGCTGTATGTGGGGGCATCTTATCCGGAACCGGATGGGAAGGGAGAGGACGATATTTACCGGACAGAGCTTTTGATCGCAACGCCCGATTCCCTCCCGGTACAGCGCGCGGCGGAAAATGAGGAGGCTTCCCACGCCGGGACGCCAAAGTATTCCGAGAAGGAGATCGAGGCGGTGATGGTGGCGGAGCGCATCCGGCAGATGGTGGGCAGCTTTCCGGTTACAGACGCGGAGACGGGAGCGATCAGACCCGCAAGATACTCGGATATCGTGCTCCTCTTCCGGGCGACTGCAGGCTGGGACGAGGATTTCAGGCGGATCCTGTCCGAGCGGGGGATTCCGGTGCATGTCACCAGCAGGACAGGGTATTTCGAGACGCTCGAAATCCAGGGGATCGTGAACTTCCTGCGCGTGCTTGACAATCCGCTGCAGGATGTGCCTCTGTTTGGCGTGCTGAAACTGCCGTATTTTGACTTTTCGGAGACGGAGATCACGGAGATCAGATGTTTTGCGAGGGACTTTGCCGAGAGGCAGGCGCAGGAGAAGAAGGAAAAAAAGAAGTTGTTTCTGTATGAGCAGGTAAAACTGTATTATAACACGGTCTGCTGCATGGAGCCGTCCGACAATGCGGGGGAGACCAGGACAGACCACAGCAAGACGGAAAGTGCGCCGAGAGATTGCGGGGTGCTCTGCACAAAGCTGGAACGGTTTCTGACGACGATCACAAAATACCGCCGGAAGGTTGCGTATATCCCGATCAAGGAACTGCTGCACCAGCTGATCGCAGAGACGTCGTACGATGCCTGTGTGGGATCCATGCCAGGGGGCGACCAGCGGATCGCCAACATCGAACTGCTGCTCGAGAAGGCAGGCGCATTCCAGAATACCAGCTTTTACGGGCTGTTCCACTTTATCCGGTATCTGGAAACCATACAGGAGCAGGAAGTCGATTTCGGGGAGGCGAACATCCTCGACGAGAACGCGGATGTTGTGCGCATCATGACGATCCATAAGAGCAAGGGGCTGGAATTTCCGATCTGCTTTGTCTGCGGGCTGTCCAAACAGTTCAACCAGATGGATATGCGGCAGAGCATACTCATGGACGTGGAGCTTGGCATCGGCGTGGATTATATAGATCCAGATCTTCGTCTGAAACGAAAAACCATGCGCAAGAATGTGGTGGCGCAGCGCATGAAGGAGGACACGCGCGGCGAGGATCTGCGCGTGCTCTATGTGGCGCTCACAAGGGCGAAGGAAAAGCTGATCCTCACGGGATATGTCAGCGACATTGACAGGAAACTCGCCGGCAATATCTATCTGACGATGGAATCCTCGAAAAAGCTGCCCTACTCTGTGATGATGGGCGCGTCCTCCTACATGGATATGATACTGGCTGCGATGATACGCCACGCCGGTATGCAGGCGCTGCTGGAGGAGAGGGGATTTGACCACACGATACACCAGCTGCCATATATGGACGTCCCGATCGGGATCGAACTGTACCAGGAGGCGGAAAACCTGGCAGAAAAGCTGAAAATGCAGGTGAAGGAGCAGGGCAGGGCAGTTGTCCTGGAGAAGGAACTTGACAGGATCGCGTTGTCCCGGGATCATGCGGATCAGGAGGCACAGAGGTCAGATACCGGGGCAGGAGGAGCGGGGATCCCCGCACTGCACTTTCTATATCCTCATAAAGATCTGGAGGGTCTGACGGTAAAGACGACGGTGTCGGAGCTCAAAAAGGCGTCCTACGAGGAGGCGTTTGCGGAGTCCGAGGAATTGATCATGATGCCAAAGGAGCACTATATACCTGCTTTTGCTGCCGAACTGCAGGAAAATATGACAGATGTGTCAGAAAATGCGGCGGTCGGGCATCTTGCGAGAGCGCAGTCGGGGATCCAGTACGGCACGGCGGTCCACAAGGTTATGGAGCTGCTGTCCTTCTCCGAGAAGCTCCGCGTCGAAAAAGCGGACGGTGCGGTGCGTGCAGATGAGGAGCGAACCAGAAAGCGTCTGTATGCGATACTGAAAAGCGAGCAGGAGCAGTGGCTTGCGGAGGGAAATGCGACCAGGGAGGAGCTTGCGTGTGTCAGCATGAACAAGATGATATGCTTTTTCCAGTCCGGCCTGTCACAGCGGATGATCGCGGCAAACCAGAGAAAGGAACTCTTTAAGGAGCAGCCCTTTGTGCTCGGGATCAGTGCGGATCAGTTAAAGCCGAGTTTCCCGCCGACGGAGACGGTGCTGATCCAGGGGGTCATCGATGTGTTTTTTTATGAGAAGGATGAGATTGTGCTTGCAGATTACAAGACGGATAAGGTAAGCTGCAGGGAGGAACTGATCAGACGATATCGGACACAGCTGGACTATTACCAGATGGCACTCGAACAGATCACGGGGAAAAAGGTGAAGGAGCGGTATCTGTATTCGTTTTATCTGCAGGAGGAGATCAGAATCTGACCTGAGTACTGCATGGAAAAGTGAAATGGGTTGAACGCCGGTTGTTTGACGGCGTGGAATAGATAGGGAGGAAGTATGTTTCAGTACATTTTATTTGATTTGGACGGCACACTGACAGACCCCAAGATCGGGATCACGAGCTCGGTGCAGTACGCGCTGCGGGCGCTCGGCATCGAGGAGCCCTCGCTCGACAAGCTGGAGCCTTTCATCGGGCCGCCGCTGGCAGACAGTTTCCGGGAATTTTACGGTCTGGATGAGGAGCAGACCGCGGCGGCGGTCGAAAAGTACCGCGAGCGGTTTAAAGATCAGGGAATCTACGAAAATGAGATCTACCCGGGGATTGCAGAAATGCTTGCGGCGCTGAAAGCGGGCGGGAAGACGCTCGCGATCGCGTCGAGCAAGCCGACGCCGTTTGTGGAGCGGATTCTTGACTATTTTGAGATCAGGACGTATTTTGATCACATCGCGGGAAGCAATCTGGACGGAACGCACAGCAGGAAGGAAGAGGTCGTCGAGGAGGCATTGCGGCGGATGCTCCCGGCAACCATGGCGCCTGATGAAAAAAGGACGGCAGTGGTGATGGTCGGCGACCGCAGATTTGATATCGAGGGTGCCAAAGAACACGGGATCACTTCGGTCGGGGTGTCCTTCGGCTACGCGCCGGATGGAGAGCTGGAGCAGGCGGGGGCGGATCATATCGTCGACACGGTGGAGGCGCTGGAAAAACTGTTGATGCGGACAGGAGACTGACAGATGTCAGCGCGGGCAGGAAAGCAGTGGTCGTCTGCCTGCGTTTGAGTTGACAAATCGGAAATGACAAATTAGGATAGGAATGGATAGGAAAGGCGGAGACAGATTGGGTGGATTAATGGACAGGACAAAAAGCACAAGGCGGCAGGCAAAGATCACCCCGAAGCGGACGACGCTTCTGCAGAAGCTGGCTTATATCGCAAGACCGTTTGTCCTCTACATGCTGGTGAAGACGGCGGCGATGTTCGTTCTGGCGATCGCAGTCCCGGCGCTTCCCATAGCGGGGATCACGGTGTGGGTGGAGGAACATGCGCGCCAGCTCAGCGCAGCCGTGAACGGTGCGGCAAGCCTGATCGCGGTGAGTTTCCTGCTCAAAGATTTTCTGATTGAAGTGAGCACGGACGGGGAGATCGACATCGACCAAAGCGCTCCGGCGCAGCTTGTGAGTTTTGTGAAAACTGGATTTTGGGGGGAGAGGACGGCGCGGAAGGCTGCGGGACTGGCACTGTGCATGCTGCTTGGCATCACTGTAGCGCTGGCGCTGAACATAGGGATCGAGCTATTGTCGGAAGTGATGTCGGCGGCTGGCAATCCGGTGCTTGATTCCGAAAAATATGAGACCGTGGAGACGATACAGTACTCCGTGCCGATATGGCTTGGGATCGTGTTGTACGGAATCGTTTCTCCCACAGTGGAGGAGATGGTATTTCGCGGCGTGATCTACAATCGGATCAAAAAGTTTTACAGCGTGCCCAGGGCAGTCGTGGCTTCCGCACTCTTGTTTGGGATCTTTCACGGGAACCTGCCGCAGTTTCTCTACGGAACGGCGATGGGGATCCTCATGGCGCTCTGTTATGAGTGTTCCGGCTGTTTTGCGGCGCCTGTGCTGATGCATATGGCAGTCAATGGTTTCGTGTTCCTGATGTCACAGTCTGTGGCATGGGGAGTGCTGGTAACGCCGGTGTGGGGAGCGCTGTTTACAGTGCTGTCGGCGGGCGTATTCTGGGTATATCGAAAAAATTGCCGCAGGGATCATTAAACGGAGTATGCCGCAGGTGCCAGGTCGTATCGTATCGCCTGTCACTTGCGGCATACATTTTTTTCGCGTTATCGCGCCATCAGGTCGATGATCTCAGCGATATACATCGTGTGCATATCCCCGTCTGTGTACCATTTTGCGATTTCCGGCGACTGGAAAGAATCTTTTGTCAGTTTTGTGGCGGAGAGCTTGTGGCACAGCAGAATGAAACTGCCCTCGTCGATGAACGGAATAGCGAGCTTGTAATTCCAGGTGAGACCGGCGTTGGCAACCTTGTCGGTGTCGCGTCCGGAGTGGGAACCGCAGTAGTTGAGAGCCTCCCTGTATTCCTTTCCCATAAAGGAAATGGAGAAGAACTCCTGGGCATCAATGATTTCCTTGGTGTACCGCGAGTCGCGGATGAAGATGAAGGCGACATTCTTTCCCCAGAGAACGCCTACGCCGCCCCAGCTGACGGTCATGGTGTTTGCCTTCTTTTTGGATCCGGCTGATACGAGCGCCCAGTCTTTTCCGAACGATTCGAAAGGATTGAACTCCAGGGTATCAACAGGAATTGGTTGAAATACATGCATGATACATTCTCCTTTTACAGTGTATTTATTTAGGAACAGCAGATAAGGAACTGTTCCTATTTATAACATTAGTATACTATTGCGGAGTAGAATTGACAATAAATTTTATTGTCCTTTATCAAGTTGTTGTTTTTTGAAGGTTACTGTTCACTCGCCCGTTAAAGCAGTAAAACACATGCGCAGTTCCACATATCTATCGGGATTTCACCAGCAGGCAAATGCTCTATAACATCTTCACTTCCGGCGGCAATCGCCGTATCATCATACCAGCAAACTGAAAAGGGTCTGATCATGATGATCAAGCAGAACAATCCAAAATAAATTTGAGTGTCTGCGTTGAGTTTTTATTTGTATATTTTTAATCTAGATTCGCACAGAGTTATGATATAATCAAGGAGATTCGTTCCATAAATCCTGATGCAACGCAAATTTTCGTAACTGCAACGGTTAGTTGACACCAATTAAATAGCTGTTGGTGGTATGCAACTAGCGAATTAACTTATTATGTCCACAAGGAGGTAATGAACATGGACATAATGGAAAATATACAAACGGAGGTGATGAACATGGATATATCCGAAAGGCTTCAAGAGCTGCGTAAAAGAGAAGGCTATTCACAGGAGCAAGTTGCCGAGATGCTAGGACTTTCCAGGCAGGCAATTTCTAAATGGGAAAGCGGACAGGGAAAGCCGGAAATTGACAATCTCATTAAATTAACAGAAATTTACCATGTAAGTGCAGATTATATTCTGTTAGGCACTGAAAAAGTATCAGTTCCAGTGCCAGAAAAGAAGGAATTGAGCCACGAATACAAAACAGCAATAGGTATAATTGCTATAATAGCGGCAACAGCAACAGTTACAGTGCTATTTATTACTGCGTTAGGCTTACTTTCGCGATTAGGGATTTAGGAGGGAAAATTATGGAGCGAACAGGAAGGACTTCAAAGTTGTTTCTCATTATTCTTTTGTTGAGCATGACCGCTATGACAATGAGTGGTTGTGTCTATGTTAATAACAGGGATTGGGACGATATGATACCCGAGGAACAGGAAGAAGTGCGGCAAAATTTTGAGGAGGAACGCAGAGAACTGGAAGAAGATTTTCCGAGTGATCGTGCGGCGGGTAGATTTACATCATATATCCTTGATAAGGTTGAAGAAGGTATTGATGATTAAGTGGTTCTAACGAATCAGAAAAACTGAATATTGTTTGCTTTTTGGCAGCGATTATCTTAACAGACAATCAGCTGCCTTTTTTTTCAGCAACCACCAAGCATGGCAAAAATGAATTGCAGACATTGGAACAGGCAAAACAGCATGTAATTAATGAGCAGAAAAGGCGGAAATTTAATGGACAGTTGATAGAAATATGCTTCTGATCGTGGTAGTCTGAAATAGAAATGCAAATTGGTATTGACAAAGCGAAGCGAGGGATATTTCCTAAACCAGCCCAGGACTCCGCACTGCGCTGCGAAGTCCGTGAGAAAGCATAGTGGTTGAGATGCATCAGGCCAGCCGCGAAGCGGTTTTTGCATGACTTGACCTCTGTAACAGGAAGCCGAAGGCTGAACTGTCACAGATTTTGATAGAGATACAGGAGAATTTATAGCTTTTTTGAACAAACTATGCTAGAATAAATCTGTACACTTTATAACATATGAACAAAAAGGGGGGACAGGTTTATGAAAAGCAAAAAGAATATCAGTTTAAAAAGGGTATTTCTTCGCAATCTGCTGGTTGGAATGCTACTGCCGTTTGTCATCATACTGATGGTGATCGCGCTGCAGGTATTTACGGGAGTCCAAAAAGATAAAGAGGATACTTATCTGACAATGGCGCAGATGCTTGCCGACAATATCCACGAGTCGGTGCAGAAATATGTCGCGGTGGTGGAGACTGCGGCATATAATGAAGATGTGACCGGCATGGATGCCGACAGGGCGGAGGCTTATCTGAATCAGATCATCACAGACAGCGGCAATGTGTGGTCGCATTTTCTGATCACAGACAGCGATGGGATCGAGATCGCGCACACAGACGGTGCCGAGCATCACGGGACATCCATCGCCGACCGCGAGTATTATCTGTCTCCATGGAAAAACAGCGAGACCGTCGTCTGCGAGCCAATGTTCTCGAAGAGCACGGGAAGGAGGATCCTGGCGATCGGGACACCTGTCATGCAGAATGGACAGAAAACCGGTGTGCTGGTGGGATTTGTCCGTCTGGAATACATATCGGAAATGCTCGATGACTATTCCATCACACCCAGCAATTATGTGTTTATGCTGAACTCCGATGGAATGCTGGCGGCGCATCCCGACAGGGATATCGTGCTGCTGCAGAACTGGCTGACTGGGGAATGTGACCCGTCTGTCTCATCGGACAAAATAGACACAATGACTGAGAACCTCAAAACGACAGCAGCCAATATGACGAAGGGAACTGGCGGGATCGTGTCGGGATATGATTATATATATGCGTATGAACCGGTGGGGGTCGGCGGAATGTCAGTCTGTGTGGCGGCGCCGTTCGACGAGGCGTGCGGGATCATCAGGACCCTGTTTGTCATGCTGTGCTGTGCGCTGGTGATCGCGGTCGCGATCGGAATCTTCATAGCGGTCATTATGGCAAACGGTATCGCGGTGCCGTTTGCGTGGATCGTAAAACAGACGCAGGCGTTGTCGCGCGGTGAGACGAAACTGATCGACCAAAGATCCGGCGGCTATACTGCGACAAAGGAAATGGCAGAGCTGAGGGAGGCGGTCGCATTTCTGGCAGATACACTTGAGATCATGCTGTCCAAGATGGACACGGAGTCACAGAATCTGCTGAAAACGGTTGACTCGATCACAGTCAGTGTCAGCGACTCGAACGGAAATGCGAACGATACGTCCGCGACAATGGAGGAGCTGGCAGCCAGCATGGAGGAAGTGTCGGTAACGACGGACAATATCAATCAGCTCACGGAGGCGACGGCGCAGACAGTCATGGAGATCGCGGACAAGTCCGTGAGCAGCGCCGCTTTCGCGAAAGAGTCCAGCATAAGGGCATACGAGAGTGAGAAGACGGCGTCTGAGGGCAGGAGATCCACGAATTCCATGGTGGATGGGATCCGCTCTGCAATGAAGGAATCCATCGAGAACAGCAAGCAGGTGGATCGGATCGCAAATCTCACGGAGGATATCCTGGGGATTGCGAGCCAGACGAATCTCCTGGCGCTCAATGCGTCGATCGAGGCGGCGAGAGCCGGGGAAGTGGGCAAGGGATTTGCTGTTGTGGCGGAGGAGATCCGCATCCTGGCAGGGCGTTCCAGGACGATCGCCAATGACATTCAGGAGATCAGTCTGAATGTCATCAAAGCTGTGGGACGCCTCTCATCGGACGCAGGAGCGATGCTGGAGTTTGTGGACGCGACGGTTCTGAAGGACTACGACCAGTTTGTGGAAATAGCGAGGTATTACAAGAAGGATCTGGATTATCTCGAGAAAATCCTTGACACATTTGCAGTGCAGGCAGAGGAAGTGAAAGGGAACACGGCAGACTTAAAGGAGGGGATGGGAGGTATCGCGACGGCGGTTGAGGAGAGTGCGCGGGGGATCGTCATGGCTGCGGACGCGGCATCCGAGCTGGTGGACAACCTTGCCTCGATACAGGCGGAGATGACGGACAATCATCGCATTGCCAATGAGCTGAGGCAGGAAGTGAACAAATTCCGCTGAGATGATGTCTGAGCAGCTTAGGTTCGATACAAAACGTGTTACATCAATTTTTTTTCATAAATGAGCGGCAAAAGGTTTACAAAACAGAAAAAATCTCATATAATGTGAAAAGTACAGGATAATATTGGAACTTAGAGCAACCAAAGGCGGTTAACAGCTGTTTTTTGGTTACTTTTTTATGCGCAGCCCCGTGCAGAGGAACTAAGCCGCAAGGCGGCGCACGGGGCGCGCGGCGAGTAGAGGAGAAGAAAGATGTTTGATGCAAAGATGAATGTCCCCCAGGCACCGCTTTACAGGGCGGAATTTGAACACGACAACTGCGGGATCGGTGCGGTTGTCAATATCAAGGGCACAAAGACGCGCGGAACCGTCGAGAATGCCCTGAGGATTGTGGAGAACCTCGAACACAGAGCCGGCAAGGACGCGGAGGGAAAGACGGGCGACGGTGTCGGCATCCTGGTCCAGATCTGCCATGACTTTTTTGTCAAGGTGACAAAACCGCTCGGGATCGAGCTGGGCGGTGAGCGGGAGTACGGTGTCGGCATGTTCTTCTTTCCGCAGGATGAGCTCAAGAGGAATCAGGCGAAAAAGATGTTTGAGATCATTGTCGAGAAGGAAGGGCTTGTGTTCTTAGGATGGCGCGAGGTGCCGTGCGTGCCGGCGGTGCTGGGACACAAGGCGGTGGAGTGCATGCCCAATATCATGCAGGCGTTTGTGAGGAAGCCGGCAAATGTGGAGCGGGGGCTTGCCTTTGACAGAAAGCTGTATATCGCAAGGCGTGTGTTTGAGCAGAGCTCCGACAATACGTACGTCGTGTCGCTCAGCAGCAGGACGATCGTGTACAAGGGCATGTTCCTCGTCACGCAGCTGCGGACATTTTTCAGGGATCTGCAGAGCAGTGACTATGTGTCAGCAATCGCGATCGTGCACTCCCGTTTCTCGACCAACACGAATCCGAGCTGGGAGCGGGCGCACCCGAACCGCTTTATCGTACATAACGGCGAGATCAACACGATCCGCGGCAACGTCGACAAGATGCTCGCGCGCGAGGAAAATATGGAGTCTGAATTTTTGAGTCACGAGTTTCACAAGATACTGCCAGTGGTCAACGCGCAGGGTTCCGACTCGGCGATGCTCGACAACACGCTGGAATTTCTGGTGATGAGCGGCATGGAGCTTCCGCTCGCGGTCATGATCACGATACCGGAGCCGTGGGCGAACAACAAGACGATGTCGCAGTCCAAGAAAGATTTTTATCAGTATTACGCGACGATGATGGAGCCGTGGGACGGTCCGGCGTCCATTCTCTTCTCGGACGGCGATATCATGGGGGCTGTGCTCGACAGAAACGGACTCAGACCGTCGCGCTATTACATCACGTCCGATGACCAGCTGATCCTGTCGTCGGAGGTCGGCGTGCTCCCGGTCGACGCGTCAAAGATCGTGAAAAAAGACAGACTCCGCCCCGGAAAAATGCTCCTGGTGGACACGGTAAAAGGTGAGGTGGTCGATGACGACACGCTGAAAGAAAAATATGCAAAGAGCCACCCTTACGGGGCGTGGCTCGACTCCAACCTTGTCACCCTGAGCGAGTTGAAGATACCGAACGTGCGGGTGCCGGCATTCTCCGACGAGGAGCGGCAGCGCATGCAGAAGGCGTTTGGCTATACTTACGATGAGCTCCAGACCAGTATCCTGCCGATGGCGAGGAATGGCGGGGAGAGCATCGGCGCGATGGGTGTCGACACGCCGATCCCGGTGCTGTCCAGGACACACCACCAGCTGTCGCACTATTTCAAACAGCAGTTTGCCCAGGTGACAAATCCGCCGATCGACGCGATCCGCGAGGAGGTTGTCACCTCGACGACCGTGTATATCGGAAAGGACGGAAACCTTCTGCACGACACGGAGAAGAACTGCAATGTGCTGAAAGTCAACAATCCGATCCTCACGATAACGGACCTGTTAAAGATCAAGAATATGAAGCGCGAGGGCTTCAAAGTCGAGGTCATTCCGATCATTTATTACAAGAACACCAGCCTCGAGCGCGCGATCGACCGTCTGTATGTGGAGGCGGACCGCGCCTACCGCGAGGGCGTGAACATCATGATCCTCTCGGACCGCGGCGTGGATGAGAACCATGTGGCGATCCCCTCGCTGCTCGCCGTGTCGGCGATGCAGAAGCATCTGATCCGCACGAAGAAGAGAACGAGTGTGGCGCTCATCATCGAGTCCGCGGAGCCGAGGGAGGTGCACGACTTTGCGGCGCTCATCGGCTATGGCGCCTGCGCGGTGAACCCCTATCTGGCGCAGGAGTCCATCAAGGAGCTGATCGACAACAACATGCTCGACAAGGATTACCATGCGGCGGTGGACGACTACAACGGCGCGGTACTGCACGGTATTGTTAAAATTGCGTCAAAGATGGGGATCTCTACGATCCAGTCGTACCAGGGTTCCCAGATCTTTGAGGCGATCGGGATCGACGCCGGCGTGGTCGAACGATATTTTACCAATACGGTCTGCAGGGTGGGCGGCATCACACTGCAGGACATCGCAAAGGAAGTGGACGATCTGCATTCTCTGGCGTTTGATCCGCTGGGACTTGCGACGGACTTGACGCTCGACAGCCCGGGACAGCACAAGTCGAGAGGCGGTGCGGAGGAGCATCTGTACAATCCCGCCACGATCCACATGCTGCAGCAGTCCACCCAGAGGGGGGACTACGAGATGTTCAGGCAGTACACAGGCATGATCGACGATGAGAACAGTGTCCGCAATATCCGGGGACTGTTGGACTTCAACTATCCCAGGAAAAGTATTCCGATCGACGAGGTTGAGCGTGTGGACAGCATCGTCACCCGTTTCAAGACAGGCGCGATGTCCTACGGTTCGATCTCGAAGGAAGCGCACGAGACGCTTGCGATCGCGATGAACCGGCTCCACGGAAAGTCCAACTCCGGCGAGGGTGGCGAGGATCTCGACCGCATGACGACAGGAGCGGACGGGCTCGACCGCTGCTCGGCGATCAAGCAGGTGGCGAGCGGGCGGTTCGGTGTCACCAGCAAGTATCTGGTGAGCGCAAAGGAGATCCAGATCAAGATGGCGCAGGGTGCAAAGCCCGGCGAGGGCGGACATCTGCCTGCCGGGAAGGTCTACCCGTGGGTGGCAAAGACGAGGCATTCCACACCCGGCGTCGGTCTGATCTCACCGCCGCCCCACCACGATATCTATTCGATCGAGGATCTGGCGCAGCTGATCTACGATCTGAAAAATTCAAACAAAGATGCCAGGATCAGCGTCAAGCTCGTCTCCGAGGCGGGCGTCGGCACGGTCGCGGCGGGGGTTGCCAAGGCGGGGGCGCAGGTTGTGCTGATCTCCGGCTACGACGGCGGCACGGGTGCAGCGCCGAAGAGCTCGATCCACAACGCCGGGCTCCCGTGGGAGCTGGGACTCGCGGAGACGCACCAGACATTGATCCAGAACGGGCTGCGAAACAAAGTGCGCATCGAGACGGACGGCAAGCTGATGACAGGGCGGGACGTCGCCATCGCGGCGATCCTCGGCGCGGAGGAGTTTGGCTTTGCGACGGCGCCGCTCGTGACGATGGGCTGCGTGATGATGCGCGTATGCAACCTCGACACATGTCCGGTGGGTATTGCCACACAGAACCCGGAGCTCAGGAAGCGCTTTAGGGGCAAACCGGAATACGTCATGAATTTCATGCGGTTCATCGCGCAGGAGCTCCGCGAGTACATGGCAAGGCTCGGTGTGCGGACAGTCGACGAGCTGGTCGGACGCACGGATCTGCTAAAGATGCGGGACGAACTGCCCAGAGGAACCGTGAAGCTCGATCTGAGCCTGATCCTGAACAATCCGTATCAGACAGAAAAGGCGGTGTTCGATCCCAGACAGGTATATGATTTTGAACTGGAAAAGACGCTGGATGAGAAAGTGCTGTTAAGACAGCTCGGCGGCGCGCTGGAAGCAGGCAAGGAGCATAAGGCTCCCAGGAAGAAAAGCATCGCGGTGGACGTCACCAACACGGACCGCTCGTTTGGCACGATCTTCGGATCCGAGATCACGAAACGGTATCACGACACACTCGGGGAGGACACGTTCCATGTGCGCTGCAACGGCGCCGGCGGACAGAGTTTTGGCGCTTTTATACCAAACGGTCTCACGCTGGAACTTGCCGGCGACTCCAACGATTATTTTGGCAAGGGCTTATCCGGCGGCAAGCTGATCGTGTACCCGCCGGAGGGCAGCCGCTTCAAGCCGGATGAGAACATCATCGTGGGCAACGTGGCACTGTACGGCGCCACGAGCGGCAAGGCGTTCATAGGCGGTGTGGCGGGCGAGCGCTTCTGCGTCAGAAATTCAGGCGCGTCGGCTGTTGTCGAGGGCGTTGGCGACCACGGCTGCGAGTACATGACAGGCGGGCGCGTCGTCGTGCTCGGCGGCACAGGCAAGAACTTTGCAGCCGGCATGAGCGGCGGGATCGCGTATGTGCTCGACGAGGAGAATGATCTGTACATGAGAGTGAACAAGGAAATGATCTCCATGAGCGAGATCACGAATAAATACGACGTGATCGAGTTGAAGGAGATGATCGAAGAGCATGTGGCGTGCACCCACTCCGAGAAGGGCAGGAAGATTCTGGATCATTTCGGTGCATATCTGCCGAAGTTCAAGAAGATCATACCGTATGATTACGAGCGCATGTTAAAGACGATCGTTCAGATGGAGGAGAAGGGACTCAGCGCGGAGCAGGCGCAGATCGAGGCATTTTACGCGAACACGCATAAATGATGCGGAAGGAGTTTCACCTGGGAAGAATGTCAGCAAAAGCTGACGGGTGCCCGGCGCGCAAGTAGTGGAGAAGGTCATTCCCCTACTTGATTATCGAGATGTTATATATAGAAAAAAGGGAGATAGAAGATGGGAAAACCAACAGGATTCATAGAGTATGAGAGAAAAACCTCGGCAGCGCAGACGCCGGAGGAGCGGGTAAGGCATTTTAATGAATTCCATGAGCATCTTCCGACGGAGGAGCAGCAGAAACAGGGCGCCCGGTGCATGGAGTGCGGCGTGCCGTTCTGCCAGTCGGGAATGACGATCGCGGGCATGACCTCCGGCTGTCCGCTGCACAATCTGGTGCCGGAGTGGAATGACCTGGTGTACACGGGCAACTGGGAGCGCGCCTACAACAGACTGAAAAAGACGAACAACTTCCCGGAGTTCACTTCCAGGGTGTGTCCGGCACTCTGCGAGAACGCCTGCACCTGCGGGCTGAACGGTGACGCGGTGGCGACGAAGGAGAACGAGTATGCGATTATCGAGAATGCGTACAGGACAGGGCTTGCGGACGCGAGACCGCCCAAGGTGCGCACGAACAAGACCGTCGCGGTGGTCGGGAGCGGACCTGCCGGGCTTGCCGTGGCGGACCAGCTGAACAAGCGGGGGCACAACGTCACCGTGTTTGAGCGCAGTGACCGCCTCGGCGGACTTCTGATGTACGGGATTCCGAACATGAAGCTCGAGAAGCACATCATCGACCGCAAGATCAGGATCATGGAGGAAGAAGGTGTGAAATTTTTCACAAACACCGATATCGGCATAGATGTCAAATCGAAGAAGCTCGTGGAGGGTTTTGACCGGATCGTGTTCGCGTGCGGCGCCTCCAATCCGAGGGACATCAATGCGCCGGGAAGGGATGCAAAGGGGATTTATTTCGCAGTGGATTTTCTGAAAGGCGTGACAAAGAGCCTGCTCGATTCCGATCTTGCGGACAACGCCTATGTGTCCGCAAAGGGAAAAGATGTGGTGATCATCGGCGGCGGCGACACCGGAAACGACTGCGTGGGAACTTCGATCCGGCTCGGCGCGAAGTCCGTGACACAGATTGAGATGATGCCCAAAGCGCCGGACACCAGGGCGGAGAACAATCCATGGCCGGAGTGGCCGAAGATCTGCAAGACCGATTACGGCCAGGAGGAGGCGATTGCGCTGTTTGGGCACGATCCGCGCATCTATGAGTCCACGGTCAAGGAGTTCATCAAGGACAAGAGCGGCAGTCTCTGCGGTGTCAGGATCGTGAAGCTTGCCTGGGAAAAAGATGCGGAGAGCGGCAGGATGAACATGAAGGAGATCGCAGGGAGCGAGCAGGTGCTGGAGGCGCAGCTTGTGCTGGTCGCGGCGGGCTTCCTCGGCAGCCAGAAGTATGTCACGGACGCGTTTGGGCTGGAGCTGGACGCGCGCACCAACGTAAAGACCGAGCCCGGCAGATTCAGGACCAGCGCGGACAATATCTTTGTCGCGGGAGACATGCATACCGGGCAGTCGCTCGTCGTCAAGGCGATCCGCCAGGGGCGCGAGTGCGCGCGCGAAGTCGATGAGAGCCTGATGGGGTACTCGAATATGTTTGTGCAGTAATTTAATACTTTGTGTATGCTTTTGTCACGCTCGCATGGTAATTGTTTGCTGTTCGGTTACAATTTTGCACACAAAATGCGAAGGGGCAAGCATTTTGGCGCAAGATTCCCACTACAATGTCACGGGTGTGAAAGTAACGCTGTTTGCCCTGCAGTATTGAAAGCATCGAACTTTTGTTGCATTAGCCTGCATACTCTGCTATAATGAAATCATTACATAACGCGGTCAGGGCACTTGCAGACAGGCTTCAGGACACAAAAGGGACTGTGTGCATGTGAAAGGGATATCTGGATCGTGAAAAATGGGAAAGGGAAGGCGGAGGGTTATATGGATCGCGATAATTGTATGATCGACGAAGTATTAAGACATCTCGACAGCGAGCTGGCACTTGGCGCTGTCCGCATGAGTGTTGTTTTCGATGACAAGGCGGAGGACGAAAAGTCCGTGTCGCACAAATGCTGTCACAGCTACGGCAGACCAGCCACAGAGACCGTGGGACTGCTCGACATGTACACCGACATCAGCGCGGGCGTTTCGGATCGGGGATAATGAAAATATGAAAGGATCGGCTGGATGATTTTACGTGAATGGAGACGAGGATTTGCCAGGAAATGGAAGGGAAGTATACAACATGGAAACTGCGGAGAATCTTGCGTGGCAGGAAGTAAACTGTGAGCATATTGTGCGTGACGAATGGATCGATTTCCGGAAAAGTACTTACAAAATGCCAAACGGAAAAATATCCGGTCCCTATTATAGTTATTCGCGCAAAAACTATGCCATCATTGTTGCGATGACTGAGGATGATCACTATATCTGTGTCAGACAATTCAGGCAGGGGATCCGGCAGGTAACTACTGAATTCTGTGCCGGATGTATCGAGTGTGTCGACGGTGTCCCGGAGGAAGTCCTGTCCGCCGCCAAACGAGAACTTTTGGAGGAAACCGGCTATGGCTCCGATGATTGGTGCCACATGTTGACGGTTCCCTCTAATGCAACTTTGGCAGATAATTACATGAGTATCTTTGTGGCAAAAAACTGTCAAAAGATGAACAGCCAGCAGGATCTGGATGATGACGAATTTCTTAATGTGTGTCTGTATTCCAGAAGTGAACTCGATGAAATGATCAAAAACGGCGCGTTTTTGCAGGCTTCCCATATATTGGCTTTACTGATGGCTGATCAGTGCGGTTGATTTTCTGTTTTTTGGATTCGATATCCTCTGAAAATGAGGACACTTTTATCGACAATGGTTGTTTTGGACTTCTTGGTTATCATATGAGCAGGGCAGATGCACTTGTCAATGGAATATATCATATGCTGATGGATGTATACAGTTTCATCTTAAAGCAACTCCTATTAACCGAGATGAAAACGGAAAACCTCTGCCAAATGCCTCCAGACCAAACGATGATTAGTTATCTAAATTAAAAGAATAATTTTTGCCTACATAAAGTTCAATTAACAAATGAAGTAAGGAATGAATACCCGTAAAACAAGGGGAACTGCATAAGTATTGCAGTTCCCCGTTTCTGTTTCATTTATTTGATTAAATACACAATCTAGCCCATGACGATCTCTACATTCACATCAGACTTCCCGGCCTCAAACGGGATCACGCAGCCGTCTGCCTTCACACCGTCGACAGTCATGGAAGCGACGCCCTTCTGGACGTTGTTCGGATTCTTGACTGTGATGTGATATACCACATCGCGGAACCGTCTGGTAAGCTTGAAATCCCCAAAACCTGCGGGCACGCATGGATCGACGCTTAACCCCTTGTGTGTCGGGTACACGCCGAGGATATACTGCGAGATGTTTGTGAACGTCCATGCGGCAGTGCCGGTGAGCCAGCTGTTCTTCGCCTCGCCGTGATACTTCGCGTCGCGCCCTGCGACCATCTGGGAGTACACATAGGGCTCTGTCCGGTGGATCTCGCTGATCTCCTCCACATATGCAGGGCAGGTCTTCTGATAGATCTCAAATGCCCTGTCGCCGCGCCCGATGACAGTCTCGGCGATGGAAACCCACGGGTTGTTGTGGCAGAAGATACCTGCATTCTCCTTGTACCCGGGCGGATAGGAGGAGATCTCGCCCAGCTCGACATGATATTTTGTGTAGGCAGGCTGTAATATCATCACACCGTACTTCGTGTCAAGTCTTTCCTTCACGGAGTCCAGCGCCTTTTCTGCCAGTCCCTCCTTCACGCCGATGCCGGCAAGCACGCAGAAGCCCTGCGGCTCGATGTAGATCTGACCTTCCTCACACTCTTTGGAGCCGACTTTGCGGCTGTATGCGTCGTAGGCCCTCACGAACCAGTCACCGTCCCAGCCGTCCTTGAGGACGGCGTCGTACATGACTGCGACCTCGTCCCGCGCGCGCTTTGCTTCGGCATCATCGCCGAGCAGCTCCGCGAGCTGTGCGTACTCCTCGCCGTACTTGACGAACATTCCGGCGATAAATACGGACTCTGCGACAGGACCTTCGCTCGGTCCGAAAGTCTGGAAGGATTCGCCCGGGTGCTCGGAGAAGCAGTTGAGGTTCAGGCAGTCATTCCAGTCGGCACGCCCGATGAGCGGCAGCTTGTGCGGTCCCTTGTGGTTCACGATATAGTCAAACGAGCGCTTCAAGTGCTCCATCAGTGATGTGGCGACGCTCATGTCGTTGTCGTAGGGCACCATTTCCTGCAGGATGGACAGGTCGCCAGTCTCGCGGATGTAGGCGCTCGTGCCGGCGATCAGCCACAGCGGATCGTCGTTGAAGCCGCTTCCGATATCGGAGTTGCCCTTCTTGGTGAGCGGCTGGTACTGATGGTAGGCGCTTCCGTCCTGGAACTGCGTCGAGGCGATGTCGATGATGCGTTCGCGCGCGCGGTCAGGGATCAGGTGCACGAAACCGAGCAGATCCTGGCAGGAATCCCGAAAGCCCATGCCGCGGCCAATGCCGGACTCATAGTAGGAGGCAGAGCGGCTCATGTTGAACGTCACCATGCACTGGTACTGATTCCAGATATTGACCATTCGGTTGACCTTCTCGTTGGAGGATTCGACGACATAGCGGCCAAGCAGGTCTTTCCAGTAGTCATTCAGCTCCGCAAATGCCCGCTCGACAGCGGCGTCGGAGTTGTACTTTGCGATCATCGCGTCCGCAGGTTTCTTGTTCACCACGTTCGGTGCCTCGAATTTCTCCTCGACAGGGTTCTCCAGATAGCCCAGAAGAAATACATACGCTTTCTCCTCGCCGGGCGCGAGTGTGATGTCGATCTGGTGCGCGGCGATCGGGGACCAGCCGCTTGCCATCGAGTTTGTACATTTGCCGGCCAGAACAGCCTCAGGCTTGTCCGCGCCGTTGTAAGTGCCGATAAAGTTGTCGCGGATCGTGTCAAAGCCGTCAACGTCCGTGTTTACCGTATAGACTGCATAGTGGTTTCTGCGCTCGCGGTACTCTGTCTTGTGGTAGATGGCAGAGCCGATCACTTCCACTTCGCCGGTGCTCAGATTCCGCTGGAAATTTCTGGAGTCGTCATCGGCGTTCCACAGGCACCATTCCACATAGGAGAAGAGAGAGATCTTCTTTTCCGCAGCGGAGTTATTCCTGATCTTCACATGTGAGAGCTCGCAGTTGTCGTTCATCGGGACAAACGTGAGAACGGAAGCCTGCACATCGTTCCTGGAGGCGGTGAAGCGGCTGTAGCCGATCCCGTGGCGGCACTCGTAGGCGTCAAGCTCCGTCCTGGTCGGCTGCCAGCCCGGATTCCAGATGGTATCACCGTCCTTTATGTAGAAATATTTGCCGTTGGTATCGTAGGGAACGTCGTTGTAGCGGTAGCGTGTCAGCCTTAAAAGCTTTGCGTCCTTGCAGAAGGTGTAGCCGCCGCAGGTGTTGGAGATCAGTGTGAAGAATTCCTTGCAGCCCAGATAGTTGATCCACGGGAGCGGTGTCTTGGGGGTGGTGATGACATATTCGCGGTTTGCGTCGTCAAAGTATCCAAATTTCATAGCGCATTTCTCCTTGTCAAAGATAGATTGAAAATAACGAAAACGTTTAAGTAACCTTATATGCTAAATCTATCACAAGACTTTCACAAAAGCAAGATAAAAATCAGAGAAATAGTTAAATATTTGAGGTTGCTGTTTACGCCTTCAATGTTTATAGTGCTGTTTATAGTGCTGCGAAATAATTTGGGACGTGAACAGCAACTATTTGAGGAATGTTGGGAGCACGAAGCGCTTGCGCGGAGATGCGTGTTGGTGTATGATATACGTAAACGTTTAAGGCAAACGGCTTCCACGGTTTTTGAGATCTCATATGAAGGGAGGAAGGATATGGTTTCCATGAAAGACATCGCTGCCGCGTGCGGCGTATCTGTCGCGACGGTCAGCAAGGCGCTCAACGACCACAAGGATATCGGCGGGGAGACCAAGGAGAAGGTCCGGCGCGCGGCAAAGGCGCTCGGCTACTATCCGAATGCGTCGGCGCGGGCGCTCAAGACGCGCAGGACTTACAATCTCGGGGTATTGTACAAGGAGGAATCAGGGAGCGGGCTGACGCACGGGTACTTTTCGGGCGTGCTCGAATCCTTTAGGAATACGGCGGAGAATGCCGGGTATGACATCACTTTTTTGAGCAACTCAAAGAAGCGCAAGGACCGGATGTCCTACCTCGAGCACACCCTTTACCGCGGAATGGACGGTGTGCTGATCGCGGTCGCGGATCACAGCGACGCCGAGGTTTCGGAGCTGCTGGCGAGCGATCTGCCGGTGGTCACGATCGACTATGTGTATAACGGCAGGATCTCTGTCATGTCAGACAACATCGCCGGCATGGAATCCCTGCTCTCGTATATTTACGCGCAGGGACACCGAAAGATCGCATATATTTACGGTGAGGATTCCATGGTGACGACCAACAGGCTTTCGGCGTATTACCGCTTCCATGAGAAAAAGGGTCTGGCAGTCAGGGAGGAATATCTCCGGAGGGGAAAGTACAGGGACTCCCACACGGCGGGGATTCTCACCAGCCGGCTGCTGGAGCTGGAGCAGCCCCCGACCTGCATCGTGTACGCGGATGATTTCTCGGCGATCGGCGGCATGAACGCGATCAAAGACAGGGGACTGCGGATACCGCAGGATATCTCGATCGGGGGATATGACGGCATCACGATGGCATCACAGCTGGAACCGCAGCTTGCGACATACAGGCAGGACACAGGCAGGATCGGCGGGATTGCCGCAGAGAAACTGATCAGCCTGATCGAGAATCCAAAGGCGACGTCCATCTGCCAGTATCTGGTGAACGGGGAATTGATCGAGGGCGGGTCAGTCGCAAAAATGGCGTAATATTTTAAAAAATTTTATAATTCGTTAATTTACCTTAGTTGTATCGTATGATAGGATAAGGTATAAGGATCTGGAGACAAATGAAAAGTGGGGCAGTGATATGGCGGGGATATTGTATGATGCCAGACGCATCAAGGCGTACGAGGCACTTTTGGCGCTCGGTGAGATCGCGGAGGAGACGAAGGCGTGGTGTGATGAACTCTGGGCGGAGCTTGTGCTGGACACAGCGCTTCTGGAGGAGCTTGTTTTTTTCATGGAGCATCACTGTCTGAGGGACAAGGTGCGCTGTGAGGGATACGGGCTCACGGATCTGTACATATGGCAGATGAACAGATACAATATCATCGGCGACTCGGGCAAGAATACGGCAGCCTGCAACAAGGACCGGATGGTGCTTCACGCATTCCGGGATATGGTCGATATGAAAAAGGAACCTGCGGTATATGTAAAGCGGATGACGATGGGCAGAGGGATGGATCAGGCATAGACGATGAGGTGGGGATTATTATGAACTGTGAGGATTTTTTGAGGCAATTTCGCGACGCTCTCGATGGTAAGGTGTCAGAGAGCGTGATACAGGACAATGTGAATTATTACAGGGCATATATAGACAGTCAGACGGCGGGCGGCAGGAGTGAGTCCGATGTGCTCAGGATGCTCGGCGACCCGAGACTGCTGGCAAAGACGATCGAGGAGAGCAGCAAGTTTGCGTCCGGCAGCGGGAGCCGGAACACAGGCAGCTTCAACGGCAGTGGCAGCTATGCCGATCCCGGTTATGCAGACCGCGGTCCGGCAAAAAGCGCAGACCGTGATCATGCGTACGCAGCGGACGAGAAGCGCGGCAGGCTTCCGGGCTGGCTGATCACCTGCATCGTGGTGGTCGTGATCTGTCTGGTGCTCTCTGTCGTGTTCCGCGTATTTGTGTTTCTGGTGCCGTATATCATGGTATTTCTGCTGGCGGGTTTCCTGGTCAGGACAGTCCGCGGCTGGTGGCAAGGCAGGGATCTGTAGGCTGACAGGCGGGATATCCCGCAATATTTCCTCTGCACGGGGCTGTGCGATCGGGCAGGGGAACGACTTGCTCCTTCACGGGGCTGTGCATCAAAATGAAAAACGACCACCGCGTGGTCGTTTTTCGTTAAGGGGAGTATAAATAATTAATATATAAGGGTTGTAAAGAGGATTGAAGGAGTATCTCTTTACTGATTTTAGTATATCAAGAGTGGTCACAAAGGTCAACTGATTTCTGAAAATAAAACCTACCAAACAATAATTATCAGTTTTGGGCAGTGTTTCCAAAGTTAACAAGATATGTAAATTAAAAATGATGTATAAAAAGGTGCGTTTGGGCAAATCATATCTGTGTAGCATAAAAGTGCTGGTGACATACAAAAAATGCAGATGCAGCTGTATGTCAGAAAAAAGGGAACACGTTTCCACAAAATTGGAGGTATCATTATGGCTGGAACAAACAACAACCACGATCAGAACAAGTCAAATAACAACTATCAGAATTCTCAGAACGCTCAGAATTCTCAGGGTTCTAACAGCACAAACAACAGCAATTCTGAGAACAACCAGAAGAATTGCAAGAACAGCACAAACAACAATAAGTAATCCGTGCTGCAACGGGAGAGGGCGGGGCTTGGGAACAGGTCCCGCTTTTTCTGTGCAGAGGAAATATGCCGCTATGCGGCGCGCGGCGGGCAGGGGGATCTGCTGATTCTGACCGCCAGAGCGCAAATAGCTGCAATTAATGTTTGACAGATGGAACTAATAAATATAAGATAATATAGAAAACAAATAATACAACAGATTTTAATCGGAGAATATGAGAATATAATGAAGAGATACGAATTGATCGCGCCCTGCCATTTCGGTCTGGAGGCGGTCCTGAAACAGGAGATCACGGATCTGGGATACGATGTGTCGCAGGTGGAGGATGGCAGAGTGACCTTTGTCGGCGATGATGAGGCGGTCTGCCGCGCCAACATAGGGCTGAGGACGGCGGAGCGGATCCTCATAAAAGTGGGAAGTTTTCACGCGGAGACCTTTGACGAACTGTTTGAAAACACGAGAGCGCTCCCGTGGGAGGACTACATACCCGCGGATGGAAAATTCTGGGTTGCGAAGGCAGGGAGTGTGAAGAGCAAGCTGTTCTCCCCGTCAGACATACAGTCCATCATGAAAAAGGCGATGGTGGAGCGGCTGAAACAGGTGTATCATGTCAGTTGGTTCGGCGAGGAGGGACAAAGCTTTCCGGTGCGCGTCTTCCTGATGAAAGACCAGGTGACGGTAGGGCTGGACACGACGGGCGAGTCCTTACATAAAAGAGGCTACCGCAAATGCACGGCGAAGGCGCCGATCGCCGAGAATCTGGCGGCGGCGCTGATCATGCTGACACCGTGGAAAAGCGACAGGATCCTCGTGGATCCGTTCTGCGGCAGCGGCACGATACTGATCGAGGCGGCGCTGATGGCGGCAAACATTGCGCCCGGGATGAAGAGGGGATTTACAGCGCTGAAATGGGAGCATCTCATCGGCAAAAAGGTGTGGGACGACTGCTATGAGGAGGCAAGGGAGATGGTTGACATGTCGGTATCTGTCGACCTCGAAGGCAGTGATCTCGATCCCGGGATGATCCGTATCGCAGGGCAGAATGCCCGCCTTGCAGGTGTGGAGCATATGATACGGTTTGACGAGAAGGATGTGGGCAGGCTGTCCCATGAGGGCAGGTACGGATTTATCATAACCAATCCGCCCTACGGCGAGCGCCTTGAGGAGAGGGCGAGCCTGCCGCCGCTCTACAAAAAACTGGGGGAGCGGTTCAAAAGCCTCGACACATGGTCGCTGTATCTGATCACCTCCTACGAGGAGGCACAGAAGGATGTCGGCAGGAAGGCTGACAGGAACAGAAAGATCTATAACGGTATGATCAAGACGTATTATTATCAGTTTATGGGACCGCGTCCGCCAAGGAAGCAAGCGGGCAGTTAAGGATAGAGAGGACAATGCAGACAGGGGATTTAGTTGAAAAGGACCAGATCATGAATACGGATCAGGGTGCCGCGGACGGACAGGAGGACTATGCGCTTACGCGCGCGGAGGTGGAGCAGATCACAGCCGCAAGGAGGGATCGTCTGTATCGCTCGACGCAGATCGTGTCGGTCGTCTTTGCGATCATCTCGATCGCGGCGATGGCGGGCTTCAAGATGCATGAGGGGTTCTTTGACGCGAGCAGCCGGATCGGTATCCTGATGGAGAGCGTGAATGCGCAGGAGAGCGTTCTTTCGGCGCCGAAGGTGAACGTGCGGACTTCCTTTCAGGACGAGGAGGGATCGAGGCTCGTGATCCCGCTGACAGAGCCGATCGCCAGTGAGGATGTCAGCATCCGGGAAGTATTTATCCAAAATAAATATGTCATTACACTGTCGGGCTACTCGGAAAATATCCCAAACGGAGTAGAACTGGTGAGCGACTCGACGATCATGGATGCGGTGGGCGTCTACCGGCAGAACGACGATGTTGTCGTGGAGGTCTTTGGCAGGGATCTGTATGATTACGAGCTGGTGACAGGGAGCAATGCGCTGACAGTGATCTTTCGGGATATGGGCGACAGTTATGCCGCGTCCGCAGTCGTGTGGCTTCCCTATGAGGACAGGAATCGTCTGGCACTCCCGGAGTGGCGGCAGAGGCTTGCCCGGTTTGCCACGGATAACCGCATAAAGCTCTACATGGCGTCGGATATGCCGGAGCAGTACTCGCAGGATGAGGTGATTGCGTTTGCGAACAGGATCCGCGCGGACATGGTGCTCGGCGTGCAGGTGGAAGGGAACAGCGAACAGCAGTCCTATATGACAGGCATCTGCAATACAACGTACTTCATACCGGATTACAACAGCACGCATCTGTCGGTGGTGATGGCGGAGGCGTTTCTGGAGGCGACGCAGATCGGAATGAGCGGTTTTGAGGAGGGAGGCAGTCATGCCCTGGTATCGCAGGCGACAGTGCCTGCCGCAGTCATCAGGATATCATTGACGCAAAAGGACATGGAAAGCGTGGAAAATGAATATAGATTAAATGAGAAGATCGTATCGGCACTCGAGAAGACCATGGGTGACATTTTACAGGATTATATCAAGACGTCCGATTAAGATGATTAAGATTAAGATAGAAATGACAGGCACAACAGGAGGAGCAGCAAATGAAAATAGACAAGATCGTATTCGCTACAGGAAATGAAGGAAAGATGAGAGAGATACGCATGATCATGGAGGATCTCGGACCGGAGCTATTGTCGATGAAGCAAGCCGGCGTCGACGTGGATATCGTGGAGGACGGGGAAACATTTGAGGAAAATGCCATGATCAAGGCATCGGCCATCGCGCAGGCGCTCCGTGAGGACGGCGTGCAGGCTGTCGTGCTCGCGGACGACTCCGGACTGGAGGTCGATTATCTGAATAAAGAACCGGGTGTCTATTCCGCGCGATATATGGGGGAAGATACGTCCTATACGGTCAAGAACGCCAATCTGATCCAGCGGCTGGAGGGCGTGCCGGATGAAGAGCGCACAGCCAGGTTCGTGTGCGTCATTGCAGCGGTATTTCCCGACGGGAGAAAATTCGCGACGAGGGCTGCGATCGAGGGCAGGATCGGTTATGAGGAGCGGGGGCAGAACGGGTTTGGCTACGATCCGATATTCTATCTGCCGGAGTACGGCAAGTATTCGGCAGAACTTGACCCGGAGGAAAAGAACCGCATCAGCCACCGGGGAAAGGCGCTCGAAGAAATGAAAAAGGTGTTGAGGCAGGAGAGCTTATGAGGATACTGATTGTCAGTGACACACATAGAAAAAATGAAAACTACATGAAAGTGCTGCAGATGGTTGGACGGATGGATCTGGTCATACATCTCGGTGACATCGAGGGAAGCGAGTACACCATCCAGGAGGCAGCGGGCTGCCCTGTGGAAATGGTTGCCGGAAACAACGATTTTTTTTCCGATCTGCCCTCGGAAAAGACTTTACAAATAGGTAAGTATTGTGTTATGATAACTCATGGTCATCACTATTATATCAACATGGGAAATGAGATGTTGAAGAGGGAAGCGATCGTCCAGGGTGCGGATATCGTGATGTACGGGCACACCCACAGACCGGTGATCGAGGTTTCGGACAAGATCACAGCTGTCAATCCGGGGAGCCTGTCCTATCCGAGGCAGGAGAACCGAAAACCCTCCTACATCATCATGGAGGTGGATGAGCACGGCAAGGCAAACTTTGAACTGCGATATGTCGAGTAAATGACAGCTTACCGGGACTAATACAAAAAAGAATGATAAAAGTGTAAAAAAAAGATAAAAATGTGTTGACACAGACATAAAAATCGTGTATAGTAATATTCGTCGCTGCGGGAAATAATAAAATGAAAATTGAGCGGCGGGGTGTGGCTCAGCTTGGCTAGAGCGCCTGGTTTGGGACCAGGAGGTCGCAGGTTCGAATCCTGTCACCCCGATTGCATACGATTTTTGATATATGCGGGTGTAGTTCAATGGTAGAACACCAGCCTTCCAAGCTGGATACGTGGGTTCGATTCCCATCACCCGCTCTGGCGGGAGATTCCCGCTTCACAAAAAGTCTTTGTGGAATGTGTTCGTAGCTCAGCTGGATAGAGCAACGGCCTTCTAAGCCGTGGGTCGGGGGTTCGAATCCCTTCGAGCACGTTTGAGATTGAGCTTGCCTTATCTCATATATGGTGGGTATAGCGCAGTTGGTTAGCGCGTCAGATTGTGGCTCTGAAGGCCCTGGGTTCGAATCCCAGTATCCACCTTTTTGGGCTATCGCCAAGCGGTAAGGCACAGGGTTTTGATCCCTGCATCCGCTGGTTCGAATCCAGCTAGCCCAGTTTTGCTGGACAAGGCTGGCACGGCCGATCAGTCTCAGTCTCAGTTTCATTTATTTTATCAATGTGGGATATTAGCTCAGGTGGTAGAGCACTTGACTTTTAATCAAGTTGTCCGGGGTTCGAGTCCCCGATGTCTCATGAAAAAACAAGTGCGGGAAACCCAGTAAAATCAAGGTTTTCCGCACTTGTTATCTATGGAATGGAAGTTGAGAGTAAGCGCGTCTAAACGGGTGTAAATGACTCATTTTTGGCTCACCTGCAGACCTAATGACTCACTTTTGACTCACAAAACCATCCCACATTTTATCAAGGGAGGACTTCGTGATGTAGCTACCATCTTTCATGTGAAAAAGGTTCGTGCATTTCATACCTTTAATGTAATCTGCTATGACCGGATAGATCGATTCGGGGATAGGTACTGTGCGATGGATTCCATTCTTGGTATCTTTGATGTATGGAGTGTTCACGTCGAACGCTACAGCCTTATTTACGGAGATTTCTTTCCTGTCGAGGGAAATATCGAACCTGGTCAGAGAAAACGCCTCTCCGCGCCTTAGACCGCATCCAAACAGTATATAAACGAATACCCTCTCCATGGGTGAAGAATCTGCTAAGGGTATCGCAGCCTTTTCGTAGGCAGTCAGTGCGCGTTTTTCAGGGGACTTGTATTTTATCTTTACACTGTCCTCAAATATCTCGTCCAGGGCAGCAGGAGCGGTCAGACGGTCACGTACGGCGCTCTTGATGATCTGTTTGAAAGTCATGGCGGCTTGTTGCTGGTGCGGGCGCCTTCGATATTGTTGATGGTAAATACATAAACGGCTCTGCTGACATCTCCGATGTGGCAGTTAATATCACGGAAATGTTTTTCGATGATATTCTCATACATTTTCCGGGTATTGAGCGATGTATCAGCCTTGTAGAGCTTGAGCCACTCGCGGGCATAGTCGATAAAGAGAGATCATCTACACGATCCATGGGTTCGAGCCTTCGTGTCATTCTAATTTTATATACATTTTCGCCGAATGAACCAATATTTGAAATAATATAGACGTATCCGGCTCTCTGGTTTGCCTCTCTATAATCGATCTGTTTTATTTCCGCTTCGATATTGTCAAGCTGTTTAAGTCCTCACACGATTTGATAATTCTTTTTCGGATTGCCTCAACATTGTTAAACTTTACCTTATCAATGATTGCTTCACATTCGTTGTTAAAAGCGCGGAGAATCTGTTTTACGTTGTCTGCCACAAGTTTTTTCCCCTGCGCAACGCTGTTGTTGTAAGTGAAATTTGTTGGAAAGCTTGCAGCTTTGTTATTTTTGATCAGGAAGCACATTGGATATTTCGGAATTGGAAGACGTAATGTTATTGTCATTGGGTTGTTTTGACCCTCTGCTATTGAGCATCAAGGCAAACCAGATTAAGACTATTAAAGTTAGGATTCAACAAAGCTACAATGACCACGGAATTCCAGTGCTGCTTATCATGACAAGCAATGCATCGGATGACCGTTACATGGAATTGATGAATAAGTATAAAGCAGTGTTTGACTCTTTTATCGGACCGACAGAAATACTGGCGGTCGGAGAAACAATGCAGGTTTCTGATTACAGCCAGTTTAACTGGACAATGTTCAATGCGGAAGACAGAAAAGTGAGACGGGAAACAGTCTTCCCAGAGCAATGCCGGAAGGCATTTGAAGCAGGGGTAAGGCTGGCAGCAGAATAAATTTCAACAGGGCAGGATGGAGTGATAAAACAGTAGAATCCTTTGGGTGCAAAAAATAACGATAGCCTTGCAGAAAAATGGGTTATCGTTAAATTTTCACTATGGAATATCGAAAGTGCGGCAATTCCGATTAGTAAAACGATACCCGCCTATGCCTGGGTGCATCCGCCTTTCTGAAAAGTGTTGATTTTAGGGCATTTGAGATAAATGAAAAAACGATAGCACGGGGGAAATATTTGTATCAATCTGGACACGCAATATGGCTTGCGTACCACAATTTGATACAATGTACACAAACATGAGTTTGGGTGCGTTTTTTAACGATAGGAATTTTCTTGATAAACGTTTTACATTATTTGAAATATGGATAAAATAGTATTTGTCTGCCACGGCAGGATTAAGGTAAAAACCGCATAATTCGGCACTTTGGGGCAAATTTGGGCATACCGTGGCAGACAAATAATACTTGGACTACGGTAAGACTACGAATGAGGGAATGAAAAACAGGAAATGTGTATAATCGTTAAAAGGTATTAGGCAATCGTTAAATCGTGGTCATAACGTTATAAGGTAAAAAATAGAAATAGCGGATATTATAAATGGGAAATTTAAAACTGAAAATGTAAAAGTTAAGGCTCGGAAATTAGTTACTGCATTTTCGGGTTTTTATTATTCCGAAAATAAAAATATATTGTTCCGTATGAATTGATATTATTCCGAAAATGGAGTATACTATTTGCGGAAGAGAGGTGTAATCTTTATGTATATAACGGTAAAGCAGGCTGCAGAAAAGTGGGGGATTTCTGACAGACGGGTGCGCATACTCTGTGCAG